>Ga0157363_1002411_pt1 | contig 16457 bp, 25 predicted proteins | sample AttsexASBM1_FD_111477 | JGI IMG/M metagenome (GOLD analysis project Ga0157363, IMG submission 111477) | Fungus gardens microbial communities from leaf cutter ant in Ribeirão Preto, State of São Paulo, Brazil - Atta sexdens ASBM1 | ecosystem: Host-associated > Fungi > Mycelium > Unclassified ... | reverse complement strand
CGAAATCCTCGAGACGAGTCTTGGCCGAATGATAGCTGCAACGGTGGAACACTTCAAGCAAGCCTCGCTTGTTGAAAAATATGTACACAGAAAGTTGAAATTCATTCTCATTGAGGGAGCCAATATAATCTTTTATCGATTCCGACAATTTGCTCGCAGCCCTATGGCCGCCATTTTGACCGAGCGCGATCAATTCAGGGACAAATATGACTCCATCTCCGTCTAGCAAGACTGTAACTCTAGAAGCCTACCAGGGATTGAGATGGACGGGATGCTATGATAATTGTTTTCGCACCGACGCATGCTTTTCCACGTTTGCTTTTTGCTTCTCAGATTTTTTGAGTTGTTGGTTCTCTTCTTCGAGGTGCTTCTTCTCTGCATTTGTATCACTGAAAACTCGTTTGTAAACTTGTAAATCGACTTCAAGCAGCTTGATTTTTGCTTGAAGTTCTGCCTCGCTAGATACAAGTCTCACAATTTCATCTGCGGAGGGAATCAGTCAAAGGTCGCAAAAAGGATGAAGTAGTGGCACCTCTGACGCCGTCAAACCTCTGAAGCCTGGGCAAGGATATTTTTGAACATCAGAGTGACACAATCATAAAGCACAACTCACAAAGAATCGTCTTCTTGACTACCACTCATAACACTATCTAAACGGTGTCTTCGGTAGACAGGCTATTGTACAAAATGCGGATCTCCTCTATACGGGTTATCCGCGCGTTTCCTACAATAGGGCTGCGGTTGGTGGAATGAAAATGGAGCACGATTGTGAACGGGAGAAAAGTAGCAATGTTATTGCAAATATAGAATAAATAAAGCACACGGTTCACACGAGGCAGCTCGTTTATAACCCGTTTGAGGGCTTGGTTTCCCCAAGAAAAGTTCATATGACAACAAGTAATCAGATGCGCCGGCACAGCCATCAAGTGTAATACCAAACTTAACAGTGCCTACTAATATTGAGTAAATAGTTGCTCAATCTCCGCTCATTTTCAGCGCATACCCGATTTTACGGTAGCTCGATTTATGCCAGGAGTCAGGGCTAGCCTGTCACCTCTGCCACTCCTATCCCTATCTCATAACTTTAACGAGCCCAAGTGCAAACTCGTGAATCAGATTCAGTTCTTGATCTCCTTATGCATATCGGCTTCGTTGCATCAGGTGAGTGTTCTTGTGGTCTGAAAAAGGGTTGATCGTGGCGTACCTCCAACAAATCTGCACCTTCCGAGTTTCAGGTAGATACATTTGCTAGCCGAGGGACAAGTGTGCCCATAACAGCAATATTCCCCCCAGGTGCAAATCCCGTCTGGAGATGATTAGTCTTGGCTTTTTTCCTTCAGAAAGATCCAGAGATACGTACTTCTGTTGGCATTGGGACACGGCGATTTCTTCGCATTGTTCTTCATCTCTTCGTAGTGTCCGGCATCAAGGATATAATCATGAGCATATCTACACTCAGGACCGTGCTTGCAGTTGTCTGCGAGGTAGAAGAGTGTACATGGAGGAGGTTTCTCTAGAAGAGACGAATAGGATGTCACAACAACTCAGGCGTCAAACAACGTAACTCGACTCGCGTTTGGAAAGTGGCTGACCAGGGGAAGAGGCCAGATTTCTAATTCACCCATCGGGGTAGATTTGCGTTCGCACTCACCAAGTTTGGATTAAGGTGACGAATTTTGCCCGTATTATAGGAAATAAAGACGTCATCGTCATTCTCGCTGCTCGTGTCAGAATCAATTGTTGGGTGTCGTTCGATCTGCTTCAACAGGATCTTTGAATATGCCATGAAAGGTGAAGTATCTACACTGCGTCCTCCCATTCTAAGAGATGGCTGGAAAGAATCGTTTCGACCCGATAAGGGTGAAGCATCCTTGGTCGGAAAATCAGAGGGTGGGGGGGATTGTTTGGGAAGAGGGACCTGTGAGGGGGAAGCCGTAAGCTTCTCAGTGATAAATAAATCGGGGATTGAGATAGTAGGGAGCTGTAGGTCATGGTAACCGGCTGCATTGGTTGAGTAGCTCTTTAACAAAATGAATTTATGTTTAAAACCAGACGTGATGTGAGAACGTATGGTGGTGACATAACCATTATCATGACAGCCTATAGAAAATGTACACTCAGAGCGACAGTGAGGCTGATCCAGGATGCATACCCCCAAAAACAATTTTTAATGTCTGCGGAAGTCGAATTTCGTCATCCAAAAATGCTGAATCAAGTTCTCGTTTGAGTGTGAAGAAAACATCCAACATCCAACGTGTCAAATGACATTTACCTCTCATCTTTGAGTCTGCTGCCTCTTTGTCACTCCCTACGTCAACCATCATGAATCGCTCCGTGGCCTGATTAAACCCAGCGACAAAGCTATCAAATCGAATACGTGCCCCATGGTAGCTACAATGTCCGAGTGTTTTGCTGAGACCTTGCTTATTGAAAAATATGTACACAGAGATCTGGACTTGACAAATTTCTCCAAGAATGCGTAGATGTTCTTTGATGCCTTCTGACAGAACAGCTGCAGCTTTCTGCCCGCCGGCCTGCCCAAGGGAAATCAGATGTGGTAGGAAAATGACTCCATCACCGTCAAGGAGCACTACGACCCTAGAAGCCTTAACAGTATGTCAGCCAGCATGATGAAAGTAGTATCTTAAGGGAATACCGAACTCGTAGTTTTTGCTCGAAATATTCGTTTTGCTGTTCAGCATCACGCTTAAACCGTTCACATTGCTCTTCCAAAAGTGTCTTCTCAAAAGTAGTCTCGATATAAGCCTTCTTGACAACGTTCAGTTCGCCTTCAAGTCGTTTAATAATGCCTAGTAGCGACGACTCGGTAGAGACCAGTTTCGAAACTTCATCTTGAAAATGTCATTAGAAGAAGGCCGACGGTCGAAGCAACTGGCCACAAAATGTACTTTTGATACTTTCAATTTTATCCAGGCTGCGAGGGGGATAAATCAACATCCGGTGTACTATTGAACAAGGGTAGTGCTTACAGAGGCTCACCAGATGGACGAACATTCATGATGGATTTTAGAGATAGTTCGATGCGTGTGCGGCCTGAAGCATACGGGCAGTTCACTGGTCCATCGTGTTTTTTATATACAGAACAAGGAAAGGAATCTGAAATCTGAAACGAGGATGGTATTGCCTTCTGACAAGAGATTGAGTGCCCTTTCCGCAAGTGCGGACCATTGGTGTCGGAAGGAGACGTCTACACGCCGAGAACACGCGTTGAGATTCGGTGTTGGATGTCCGTGGGCAAACTGCAGTTTATTCTCTCTTCAGCATGAACAGTCCTGGAACAATCCTGACAGCGATCTAAGTTGAAGTCACGTTACTGACATGGTTATGTACAAAGTTCAGCTTTCTCCGCTGCCGTTTCCTCATGAGTGACATCTACTCAACTCTACAGGTCTCTCCGAAGAAACGCCGCCAGCCTTCCCCAGATCATACCCCTTTCACTCCCAAGAAACTACGCGCAGTGTCAGTTATCTCCACTTGTGATAGACTCCAAACTAATTCGTTTTACAGACCACTAACACCATCTTCTATCTCCCGCAGTGTGAAGGCGCCTGGAGCGTCTCCACATGCAAATAAACTTCCAGACGATCTGACGCGCCTCTGCGCCATTCACAACTCTCTTCAGCGCGCCATCTCTCATGCTTTGGCAACTTGCGCTGTTTCTCCGACCTCAGATTCAGGGCACCTTCGTAATGTAGTCAATCATGTTTCTCTCAAGACATACTCCGGACTATCATCAACTTTTGAGACTGATGACCTGAAGCGTCTTTGCTGGTTCTGGGAGTGGGACGGATCGAGGCCAGGGCACAACAGCGTGGACAAAGGGAAAGAGAAGGAAGACAACCCCTTCTTAGATGAATCTTCTCCTGTTTCAGAGGACTGGACTCGAGGAGGAATGGGTTTTCTGGTAACTCCCACCACTCATTTATCAAAACAAACGCGTCAGCGCATCCCCGCATATGGTGTCGGGATTGAAATCGAAATAGACATTGATAAGGGAATGGATAGCGGGATGGCTGCTGTTGCGCGCTGGACCTCAGAAGCTGATTCACGTCAGAAAGAGTTTAAGCAAAAGGTGGGACAGTGGAATAAGGTGAGAGGAGTCCAACTATTTCATCCCTCCTACTCAAACCATGTCAGTTATACGAGACCTGTGATGTTATCCCAGCCATTCCCCTTGCAGATCTACCTATGCTTCCTATTAAGGCATCTTCACTAACATTGAAGCTTGCGTCTGCTTCTCCCAAAGGGCTCGGCCCCAAATCTATATTCCTTCCCCCCGCGTCGCCAGATAATTCCCCGAAGAAATCTCCGATGAAAAAAGGTGCACCGATGCTTGCGATTCCTTTCCCAACATTATCTTCAGCAACCTCCCCTACCAGAAAATCGTCTACTCTCTTTCCTCAGACCCCTCGCCACAAATACATAGAAACCTTTACAACGCCTATCACACCACGAACACCGTCTAATGGGGCTTCAACAGACCTTAGTGGCATCGAAGGTCCCCCAGAAACGCCCACGAAGCAAACTGGTTCGTCTGCGGAAACAGCCCCTGCAAACCCATCGACTTCTAAACGTCAAGCATTATATGAACGCATTCGCCAGAAGTCACTTACTGCGTCCCCGACTAAAAGCACTGGAAGCCCTCGTGTTTCAAATTCTAGTTTGACTCGTGATCAGATGCTCAAGCTTAGCCAAGAGGAAACGAGGAAAAGATGTCTCCTTGGTCGTCTAGACCGGGTCGCCGAAAGTGTTTGGATGTTGGTGTCACTACATAATCTCTTACATCACATTTACATCTTTCTAGGAAGTTCTCTGCTCCGACAAGTGGCAGTTTGGCCACTCCGGGAAGAAAACGCCGTGCATTACCAGCTTCTGAAGTGGCTATAGCAGTTGTGCAATCCTCACATGTGCCCATTTCTGCTGCGGAAGCGAACGAGTCGCTGGCTCTTCTCGTTAAACTTTGCCCATTCTTCTTGAAAAGGCTCGACATCCAGGGAGAGGAATGGTTGGAAATGCCCGCTTTATCTTCTAATACCTTGGGCACAAACTCATGCGGAACAAACTCTGTCAACGCTACCCCCTCGAAGCGTGGTCTCGTGCCTCCTGCCAGTCCCGGGAGTAAGATCGATAGTGCGGAACTCATTCATAGAAGTCCAAAGCGAGTCAAAAAGGAGGCAGGAGGGCTTAGAGAGGTCCGTGAGATTATACGCAGGGAATTGGAATTACAGGACTAGTTTATTATGCTTCATCTTTGTATCGTTTGCGTCGCTCATACGTCATGTCTGCATTATCTAGGTTTGTACGGTCTATCTCGGGGTTAGTCTATTCCTTGCTTTGTAACATAGCTCTCCTGTCCAATACTTCTTCCTGGAGCTATGGACTATTAAGTGGTCTCCAACATTTGGGTGCTTCGCAGCCAGCCATTGGGCTCAAGGTGCCGTGTGTTATGTATCTTCTGATGCTCTGACCAGAACCGTGGTTTATTTTAGAAAAACCCCAATTGTCATGCATATCATGCGTGATATCCGCAGACTCCACGAATCTTCCTTCATGTTCATTGCCATTTCTTTCTCAAACTGACCTTCTCCCTTTCCTCCACCTATCGAACACTGCGGATATAAGAGACTCATAAATCTGGGAACGTGTATAAGTATGAATCAGCTCTCCTTCTCGAATTTCTCTCTCGCATTTCTCTCAAATTCGATACAGTCGACTACTCGGCCTTCTTTGCGACTAGCTTCAGCAGCGAAGACAGTCATATGACTTTTCACCACGTCTGCTATGTCTGTGCCGAGCACCTCTTGTTTACCTTGTCGTATAGCTTCGACGAAAGTTGTGATTAAACCGAGATCACCACCACCATGTCCGTCGACAGCGTTGAATATATATTCCTTGGTGGTGCCAGAGGTAAAATCAGTGACAGTGAATTTGTTCATGTCTCCGATGATCTCTCCGTGGCTGAAATGCAGGCGGACTTGACGTTCGCAGATGAGAGAGGTAAAAGCAATCATGGTGAACGAAGCGGTTGTGCCATTGGCAAATTCGATGTTAACTATTTGCTGATCGCAAACGTCGTTGGGGCCTTCGTACACGCACATGCCATACGGTCCTGTCTTGAGTGCCTCGGTGACGTTCTCAATATCTGGAATACCATCTACTAGGACATTGACAGGCCAAGATGTATGACCTGACTTGAGAGAATCAAGGTAAACTGGACCTTTGTCAGTATCGGGGCCATCAACTAGGAGTTGTGTTACTTTTGGTAGCACTGTAAGGGCACCCGTCATGCTGCAATGGACATTCGAGACATCTTTTGACATTTCGAGCTTGAGATGGTTTTTTAGAATTACGGAAGTGAGTCAAGGAGCCAAATGATGACACCCTGGCAGGAGTGGTCGACGAGAACCAGTGGCAGAGGAGGTCAATATCACTACTCGGGATCAGCAGGTCAGACTGTTTGTTGCTGAAATGAAGGCGCACTGGCAACATTTAGTCATCAACACAAAGGAGCTCTTGTCTCGAACCCCCCAATTTCCACGTACATAGGCATGTGCAAAATGGTAATAGCCTACAGGTTCTACGAGGAGGACATTGACCAGATCACCAAGAACATTTTTGTGCACGATGTCAGATAAGGCCTTGGTATACGCCGAGTAGCGTAGCACTGTGATCGACGATAAGATAAGCCAGTAACTGGAAGCGGGACTTGCCGTGACCCATTCCAAAAATAACACCAGTATCTTTTATGGATTGTTCGATACGCAGACAGTCGTCGATGGTAGTAGCCATGGGTTTCTCACACAAGATATGATAGCCTTGCTGCGCAAATGCGAGAGTGACTTCCATGTGCGTCTGGTCATGAACAGCGACGACAACTGCATCTGCCAGACGCTTTCCGACGGTAGCGATCGCTTCTGCAGAGGCAGCGAGGAGATCTTGCCAGGTGGTGAAGACGAGGGTTTGGTTGACGCTGTGGAGGTCGGCGAACTGACGCTGGGTGTTGGGTCTGCGCTCGGCCATAGCCACGACCCTGCACTCATGAGGGTGTGAGAGGGCACGACTGGCATAGGCCTACAGAATAGGATGAGTTTGTCAGGAAACGGAGGTAGAGAGAGTACCTTGGCACGCTGCCTACGATGGCGAGGGTCACTGGAGACATGGTCGGTCTGTCACGTACGTGTCTGTCACACATGGTCAGGCTTCTCCCTCGCCTCATACGCATCGTACAGTCCCAGCCTTCCTCCCTTCCTTTCCGCTTTACAAACCACCGTCTAAAGCGCCCAAAGTCTTTGCATAAACCCACCCTTCCTACCCCCTCATTCCACCCAGACTTCTCTCTTCTTCTTCAGCCACAAAACCCCATTGCAACACCCGACCTCTATGTCCGCCACAAGACTCTTCCTCCCCGTGTCTTCGTCCCCAAAAATCCACAGTGCCGTGCAGGCGAGTATGACAGACCCCGCCAAATGTCAGCCCAGGAACGCCAGTGGTGGTCTAGTCCCTATCGTGTGTCCGACTCCACTGTTTTGTTCTTCTTTAAAATCAAAATATCCACTCAGTTCGCATGCTCGCAACACCTCCTCGCAACTGTACTCTCTCAGGGCGCCTCATGCCATCAGGTACGATTCCTGGAGCCTTTCTCAATTCCTCTCTATTCACTCCCCTGGGATAGCTTTTCTCCTTAGGCTCGCACCCTTGCGCCTGCATCTACCTGAGCCCCCAGCAAACAAGGCCGTTCCGTGCATGATCGCACCTGACGGTCTCCAACATCCTCAATTCACTGCAAGACGCTCGAACAGATCCGTTCATGTTGTCTGCTCTCGTCAAGCCATATCCTTCTGTATTGCCAATAATAGGGTTGGCCCTCTTCCTGGCTATGCACGCATACCATCCAACCTCCCCGACCAAATCTCCCACCTCTTGCGTGTTCGTATACTACAAGAGCTTGAGCTACTTCTCACTCGGCTGAGAGCCCGACCCAAGGCCGACATCCTTGCTAATCCTCCCATTCGCCGACTCACCCAGGTCGAATGGACCAAGATTCAGGAAAATCGTCAGATACCATGGCAAGATGCCATTGCTGTCATCAATGTTCCTCCAACACCAGACTGCATTGAGCCTTCCATGTCGCCCTTCCCATTACCGTTGGATCCGGAGATGGAGGTAAATGCAGCACAACCTGTGGCCACATTTTATCCTGTCTCCCGAGTCTCTGCCTTGCCGACCAATTTCCAATATCGCGATGTCCTGCCTTCGGCAAAAGTTCCACTCTATAATGTTCTTGGACTTTTTCCTCATGTTGCGCAACGTGCTGCTTTCCATCTATTCCTCAGTAGGGCGCAATCGAGACTTGAGGCTGATAACAAGGAAACCTCATCCGAGGGGTCACATGCTTATCTTCTGACTTCAAACAGCCAAGTTATCAAGCTCGTCGACATACCAGCCCTAGCCATCGCAATGTGGAGGGTTTACCTATACGAGCGTAACATTGTTAGAGAGTAACCAACCAGTGTACTCGTCAGATGAAGAAATATGAATATGGATTCATGATATACTGATCATGTTATGCTTCGACCATCATGGGTCCAACATCTGCAGTATGTTTTACAGCTTGGCCCAATACTTCGTAGCCTTCCCAGAACTTGGGCAACTCATTTCCGGGAACAAACAACCGTTCCACGCCATCCTCTGTAATGACGCACATACGAATGACACCACCTGACGAGCCATCACGAGACATTGCAAGTGCCAGAGCTGAAAGAGACGATTGGTCAAAGTAACGGAGCGGAAACAATGAGGTCGCATACTATTCTTTACGAAGTTGACCGTTTCGTCACGACCCCAACCTTCCTTGTAGGTAGCATCACAGTAACCATAAACATATGTCGAACCAGAGCCTGGTAGAATGAGGGTGAATCATTGAAGGAGAATAAAACTATGAGACTTACCACCGATAGCCCATGGCTGGCGGAATAAACCACCACCAAGAGGAATGTTATACACACTAGGTCCAGCATCCTTATCCCATCCAGCAACAATAATACCTGCACTCAGGGCATCCTTATTCTGGTAACATATTTCTTGGAATAATGCGGCCGCAGTATGTACAGATGGTGGGCCACCAGACATTTGTCTAGTTCGCAAGAACAATCGTCAGAGGGTAATAATTAGGATGAGAATCTAAGATAGACATACGTGTATAGTTGAAGCTGATAGTGTACTGCGTCTGCAACAGCCTGCGTGTCGGCTGCTGAGCCTGATCGACAGCAGTAGATACGGTCATGTACATGCGTGAGCTTGTCCGTCACTCGGTTGGCCTGGAGAAATGAAGATCGTTCAACATAGATTGCGACGATAAAAATCTGAACGCACGATGTAGCTTCCTGTCGTTGTACGACTATCTGCACCAATAATGACGCCACCATTAAACTGGACGGCAATAATTGAAGTCTAATCAAATCACAATTCAAGAACGATATCTAAATCATACTTTGAAATCGATCATCACTTACACCTAAGTTGACCTCGCCGGTCTTGAGTCTGTTCATGTCAATGTGGTCCATGGATTGAGGTTAGGTTAGGGATGATGACGCGTCGCGAGAAAGGTGTGTGATGTGATGATCAAATAATAATACGCGTCATCCTGCTCTGCTACTCAATGTCGTCCCAGTCAGACCTCTACGCTCTATACACAGAGCTCATTAACACCTTCAGGGCTGAGCCTTGTGACATCAACAAATGTGGAGCCTTACTCTTGCAGTTGAAGGTATAGATCTTCCTCTGTTGTCTGTCCACTAATTTGTTACCGAGAGTACTAGATCGGACTCATTCAAGTCGGCTTGTTGCTCCCTCAAGGCGAACACAATCCTACAGACCTTCAAGTGGCTCGTAAGATCTGTTTCTTTTTTAAATGTCTTTTAAATACATAACAGTTTGACCTAGGTGATATTCTCGAAATCGGTGCATTCTGCAGTATTCGTGCAAGAGATGTCCCCTCCTTCGACCGCTACTTTTCTCAACTTCAGACATTCTACACCGACTTTGGGTGAGAACATATTTGTATGTATGTGTGTGTGACTTGGATTGAGATCCTTTATACCAGCTCTGTCCTTCCTCCGTCGAGACGGGAATACCCTATCCGTGGCCTTCACCTCATCCGTCTGTTGACACAAAATCGCATTGCCGAATTTCACACAACACTTGAAAGTCTCCCCTTATCTGCGGAAGCCATATCTAAGAATAAATACATTAGCCATCCTGTTAACCTTGAACGGTGGTTGATGGAAGGAAGCTATAGCAAGGTCTGGAACGCACGAGAGACAGCACCTGCAGAAGAGTACAAACTTTTTGTGGACAGTCTCATGGTCACTATTCGGTGAGATATTGAACACTGTCGAAGTGACAACATTTTTGGGAACTTAGTCTATGCAGAAATGAAATTGCGAGCTGTGGTGAGGCCGCATATGAACGTTTGCCACTCAAAGACGCTGCCACATTGTTGTTCTTCCCCAATCGCTCAGATCTTCTCAGATTCGCGGAAGAGGTGCGCGGTTCATACAATGCGATTCATAGTTTATTGAGCTGAAAGAAGATTACAGCGCGGGTGGCAAGTGAGTTTGACCGAGGCGACAATATCCTTCAACAAGAAAGGGGAAGAAAATTTGGAGATACCGAAACAGAAGCTCATTTCTGCTTCTCTGGCATATGCACGAGAACTAGAGCAAATTGTGTAGAATACCTGTCATTGCAATTGTATCTTCCTCCCATTCTCGGGCGTTGGTTGCGAAGAACACAAAAAGTTACATTTTACTCAAATGTCTCGAGAGCTGCCTTGGCCTTGGCCTCAGCATCGCGTTGCAGGTCTGCAGGCACCGGTAGATGTACGCCATTCGTCTCTTGCCCAATCCACGATAACTCGAGTTCGAATTCCTTCTCTTTGGCATCATCATGCACAAGGTATATACTAAGGGTCATTGTCAGATCTGTGGGATGATTAATTGTCCAGACTTACATCCGAGTTGCTTCGTACACGGCTTCCCGTGTTGTTAATTCTCCAAGGTTGAGTTTCTCTAGTTCTGTCTTAGCAAGTTGACGACCTTTGCCCACAGCTGCACCGTTGTAACCCTGATTGAAGATGAGCATGCACTCAGAAGACTTGCAGTGAAGAAAATTTTACGAAAAAGATGCCACTAGGTTCCACAACATATAATGATGGACCATCCTTATCCACGGCACCTAAAATCGTGCTGATACCGAAAGGCCGTACAGAAGAATACAGCGTATAGGCTTGGACATACAATCCCAGTCGATCAGCAAGAATCTTATTTTAAGTGATCATTGTTCAGACAAAGCGCCGCTGCAGAAACAAGCTTGCCTTCAGTGGCGTAGGTGAACCATAAGCATCTCGGTGGTTAACAGCTTCATCTCGAGCTCGGTTAGCGATGTGTCGACCATCCGCAAGAAGACCTGCAGTGGCCTATTTCTCTATCGTATTCAGTCGATTGACACTAGCCTATACTGTTAGACGCACCAAACCGATATGCCGGTCTATTGTCTGTATTCTTCGATTGGCATCCGGTACAAGAAGTTTGGAATGAATAAGTTTCTCGACCGCTAGAACGATCCCGTCTTTCACTTTAAGACCAATCGCAGTTCTGTAGTATCATTTATAAGTCTCGATTATCGGGGATGACTGAGAAAGACACACCCAGAGTTTTCGACAGCTTTACTCGCATATTCTACCTACATCAGGCCTGATTAAGGAGTTCACTTGCTTAATTTCCCCGATGAGACGCACTTGAAATATACGACCATCCGGAGAGTAGGTACTCGCTGAAAGGTCGTAGCCTGTCCCGATAGAAGTCATACTAGGGTGGTATTGGGATGAAGCAGTGGACGCGCAAGCATGTACTTGCGATCGAACGCGTCAGAACCCCGTGAGAAAATATAATATACGCGCCTTGTACTCGAGTACTCAGAGAAAGCAACCATGAATTCAGACAACGAGTGGAGCGAGACTCTCGAGGACCATCCTATATTTTCGCAGCCAAATTTTTTCAAGAGTTCAGCGACTGAGATAGAGCTCTCTGCTAATACACTTCCTCATTTCGTCGAGGTAGACCCTTTGGACGATGGACCACTACCTTCCAGCAGGAGACGTACTATGGTACTGAAGGATGCAGACTTGATTGTCGCAGTAGGGAAAGAAATTCGTATGTCCTCTTTAGGTGATACAAAGAGTACGAAAAAGAGCTATAAAGTATGTGAGATATGTCCACGAACATCCTGAGTATTGATCCACGCATGCAGACACTCTATAGCCCGAATGTCCAATTCGAAATCCATCAAATGGTATTGAACCCTTCTGGGAAGTTGCTCGCTGTGGCGGGTGCGTTCGAGGTGGCAGTCGTTGTATTACCTCGAGCGGGCTTTATGCGACTATTACCCGAGACGATAGACTCCAAGTATGCACTTATTTTACTCGTCACATATCCTAATTCATTCACCTAACATTTAGGTCTGTTCAGATAGGCCAATTTTATCATGCTCCTCAAAACTCTGCACCAATTGCTAAGATTGAATGGCATCCGTGGGGTGAGGCAGCATCCACACTACTCGTCATGACAGCAGATGGAAAACTGAGGTCAGTCTGGGCGTATACACTATCATAAAGCTCACCGCTGCTTAGAGAATACGACATCTCCGTGGATACAGATGAACCACAGCAGCTACTTTCCTTTTTACCTGAGCGCAAGTCGAAAACCTTCAGTGCAGAGCACGAGTCTGCACGAGAGGTTGTGTCATTTGCCTTGGGAAAGGGCCGCGCAGATTGGGGCCCGTTGACTTTGTATGGATTGACGAAGTCTGGCGACATTTATGCCTTGTGCCCTTACCTCCCGAGAAATGCGTAAGTTTGTGTCCTCTTCCTTCAGTCCTGCACTTGACAGTATCGTACCCAGGTCCGTCCCTTCATCCTATATACATTCATTGGAATGTTTCATTGCTGCGAAACAAGAATTTCTGGCACAAGCGGATTCGAGTGCTCTTCGAAACCTCACTATTATTTATGATTATCAGCAGAAATATGTATCTGCTCTCCTTCGTCAACTCCCTCCAGGAACTGTTTATCCTGCTACTTCCCGTTTTGTCTCGATACATCCTCCAACTTCGATCAAGGCATTACCTGTGCGACAGGGCCCATTTCTTTTACAGCCAGAACCACGACTGCTGGAAGAAAGCGAAGAAGACGGCGCCACGGATATAGCGTATCTCTCATTTGGATCGGATGATGATGATGATACTGAGGGGGAAGGAAGTCCTATAGAGCATTTGGGTATTGTCACCATAGCATATCAAGATGGAAAGGTTGATTTGCTTCTCGATGTGGACAAAGTTGAAGCACGATGGGATTTTAAAGGAGTGGGTTGGTTTCTATGAGCCACTTTAGATCGCTAAAATTCCATCACAGATAATGAACCAGGACCTGCCCATGCTGGCCGTCTACGAGACTATTGACCTTGGATTATTTTCCGCTCTCCGAACCAATGGCTGTCCAGATCTCCTGCAAGCCAACCATCCCGTATTCTTCCCTGATCCTCTTCATGACGACACCATATATGTTTATCATGCTTTCGGGGTCCATGTACTGCAGATGGGACCTGTCCTTCAACATCTAGCCATAGCTCTACGAGAAGAAGACGATGATGCAGTACTTGATAGTACTCTACAAACACCAGTAGAGACGCTCGTGCGGCCTTTACTTACTACTTTCTCAGTCGAGCGAAAGTGCGTTGATTTTGTAAATACTTTCTTGAGAGATGTTGATGAAATATCTCAGGTCGTCGAACCCTATCATTGGCATCTCTTTACCCAACGACGTTTATCTCAACTACAGCATCCTCATTTTATCCTCGTCTATGCGTATCTCCGTTTTTCCTCTAATGCTGCGTTCAGATTCAGACCATGAAGTCAAATCTAAATCAATAACATCGTCAAATCTACTCACCAACCAAGTGTCAGCGGAAAAGGATATTTGGTTAACACGGACTGAAGGACCTCCCCCTCCTTTCTTATCCATATTGGCGCCAGAACCATATCATATACCTCCTATCCTTACCGACTCCGGTCTACCAAGCATGCCTAAACATGCCCTACCAGGATCTACTGCCTCAAAAGAACTGGTTTTAACCCCGGAAGTGATACGGTATCTGGCATCATCGTCTCAACAGATATCGTCTCATATACGGGATATCAAACTGGCTCTTCTTGCAGCTCAACGACGAATGCAGTTGCAAAAAGAGGAATTGATAAATCTTGTTCGGGCGGCTCGAGCTATGAATGAGAGGGTGGAAACATTGAAAGTCCGGAGGAAGGAAGAAACACAAGCGCGGTTGAAGCAAATACAAGAGATGCAGAAGAAACTTATGGCTCGACTTAACAGGTTATTATTGGCTTTTATGAGAAAAGCCTCGCCTAAGTTGAGCGATCATGAGACGAAGTGGTTCGAGGAGCTCAAACAAATGAAGGCAGAAGTCGTGGGGGTCGGGAAATATGATAGTGAGTCCTTGGCAGTTCGAACAAAGCAGGTGTGTACTGTCAATCTGGCATAAAGATGCCATTGGATCTGATATCTATCACTCCAGTTGGATAAGGAATTCTCTCGCATAATACCCAGCCTCAAAGCACTAACTGAGAAAGAGAAACAGAGGAAAGACAGAGTTACAACGGCGAACGACAGCCCAGGATTTTCTCGAGCGTTCGACTTTGGGCAACGATCAAACATCGAGTGCGTTCCATGCATTTATTATGACTGAACCCCTTTCTGATAGATTCCTCAGACGAAATCAAATAAAAGATCTGGAGAAAGAGCTCATGAAACTGGCGATACGAGTCGACGCTAACATTGGGAAACCCCCGCGGTCAGAATGAATAGGTATTGGTTATATATTGTACACATTGTTTGATTCCATCTATCCACTCATTGCTGAATCACTAATACACGTAGCGGACTGGTGTTAACTTAATTCAGTTTTTTCTGCTGGCAAGACCATTTGTCACTTACAATCTGGGTTCTCTTGGTCCGTTAAATCGTCGAATGCATGTTGATGTGAGAGGTTTTCGTCCTGAATGCGCAGGTCGATTAACAGGAACGGCGTCAATCTGAGATATGCGCACCAAATCTTTGCTGTCAATTTTGTTGGATGTGTCCACCTGTGCTCGTCTTTTGAGGGCATTCAAGCGCATTAGTCGAATTCGAAGGAAGATGATTGTGGCCAGCTGGATCCCATAGACAACAATATGGGCCACGAAGGCTTTGACATAACGAGGAGCGTCCTTGTCCTGGAAAACTGGAGATTTACAATTAGATGGGTGTCTTAAAACATATGGACCATCTTTCTCACCCTGTGGCCCGATAGCATTTCCTACTGCCCATGCTCTATGAAGCTTTTGATCAAGATCGTGGCCTGGAGACCTTAAAAACAATTCACTCACATAAAGACGAGACTAGAAGCAATGACTTGTTTGCTTCTCTATATCGAATGTAAGTAAATGAACCGCGATCGAGGGTATTTCGACGCACGCCTCCAACATTTCCAGTCATAATCGCCAGATTCAGGACAGCAACAGCACCGAACCCTTGCATGCAACTTGAAGAATGGTCAGATCTTGCAACCTCTTATTTGATAAAGAAATTACAAAGGAAACTCACTAAAATGCCATAAGAAGGCCGACTTTGGTATGTGCGGATGTAGGAACACAAAGAAAAACAACTGTGCCTGCAATATTGGGAAGGGTATAGATCTTAAGAAGAATGAGAAGTGGACGTCTCGAATTCATATCCTTACTTACAAATGCCCAAAGTAACGTTTGGTTGAAACGTTTTGAGAGGTAAGCTGCACTGAACAAAAATAGCATAATGATAGCACCTAAAAATGAAAGAAGGTTAATCCGTTATTTCAGCACGAAGAACCATCCTACCCTGTGCAATCGCAAGAAGATAGGTCTGAAGTTGGGTAAATCCCTACGAAATTTGAGATTACGATTCGACAATCTCAATATGAGGTTCTTACAAAAGCGTTGAGAATAATATTGGAAAAGGCCCCGAGGCCCCCTGTTGGAAGAGCATTGGTGAAAGAGATCAATGTGACAGCCCATACTGTCCAGTCTTTGAATCCTTCCACTGTGATCTGGTTAGATGATTATAATCACGTTATGAATTGTGCTAACCAGCCTGGTACATCTATGATTCATCCATCAGCATTCCATACCTTTGATTCAAAGTCGGAAACTCAAACCTTGAACGTTTTGTTCTGAATCCCTGTCTCGTTCTTCCGAACTCGTTCTGCCATAAGCAGTCGATCTTCCAGTGAGAAGCATTTTGCATGCATCGGACTGTCCGGCATCCAGAAAGCAATGAAGATACCCCAAACAAAGGT
>Ga0157363_1002410_pt1 | contig 16463 bp, 6 predicted proteins | sample AttsexASBM1_FD_111477 | JGI IMG/M metagenome (GOLD analysis project Ga0157363, IMG submission 111477) | Fungus gardens microbial communities from leaf cutter ant in Ribeirão Preto, State of São Paulo, Brazil - Atta sexdens ASBM1 | ecosystem: Host-associated > Fungi > Mycelium > Unclassified ... | reverse complement strand
CACACACACACACACACACACACACACACCCACACACACCCACACACACACCCACACACACACCCACACACACACACACACACACCCACACACACACACACACACACACACACACATATAATGGAGACTGTACTAATATGAGCAACACGCGACTAATCATCACACGTACACGCAGATCCGTATTGGCATTTCATGTTTAGCATTAATGCAGGCATCTGATATTGGATTTTTGTTGACTACCTCTAATATATTATAATTTTAAGAGTGAAAATTGCGACCTATATATTGTTATGGATTGTAAATTTATTAAAGCCGCATTAGTGCTAAATATGAGATATAGATGCGGACCAAAAGCATGAACGTCATTTTTTTTCACGGACAAATGGAATGACGTCACATTACTGAGCGACAAATTCGTATTCTACGGATGGAAACTAAGGAGATAAGTGACGCTAATTAAAAAGATTCTGTGTGCTCGTGTATCACTTAACGACCAAAGACGTGAGTTTGCTGCCGAAATCGTCGTCATTGCTTTCTGTTGGTTCTTTCTGTTGAGAGTAAATGCCCGATATATTGTTGAACGGATTGTTTATCACGAAAGATCATATATAGTTAACGATTTTTCGTGCTAATCAATTATTCGAACTGTCGCACGATCGACTACGATAATTATGTATCATTAAAAGTATAATATTTTATTAGCATCTGTTTTTTAACAAGAATTATATCCAAGAAATGAATCATTTCCATCTTCTCAAATGTCGGAAAACTATCTTTGTAGCACCGCGTAAAACATTTAAATTCGTGCATATGATGTTTATTTATCTATCGTCGCGTGTCTGAATCTGAGTTAAAAGCATTGCCAAGAGCGTGTCAATCCATCTACCGTGAATACAACAGTAATAATAATACGAATTATAATAATAATTATTATTAATTGTAACTAGCGATCTACTTCCACTTTCCATTGGAAAAACACGCGTCTCTGTATCATAGTACTTGTATTATATTTATATTTTATATGTACAAATTAGTCATATAATTTCTTGTAATAAAGATCAATTTACAACGTGTATCCTGAATCATCTTTGTCCCATTTGTCCCTGTTATAAATTTGAAATACTCTTATTTCGACGTAGAAATACGATGCATAATTATTTTTTCTTTTTCGTTTCATTTGCAAAAAAAAATGTAACAAAAAAATACACATAAATTCTCACTTCATAATGTAATATGACGGATCTGCCATCTCAATTCATTTTTTTTAAATGTGACTTACGTCACTACCGCAATAACATCTCACATATCGTCAAATGAATTAGCACTGGAAAGAGAGTCGACCCTGACGAATTCCTGAGACAATTTATTGGGACGTTCTAGGCCGGGACGCAATTCTCGGCTGGCGTATGCGAATGTAGGTCCACCTCCATTTATCTGTCGACGTTGATACTTTGTTTCACAATGCACGGCTGCACGCGACTTCGCACAGAAAACGAGCACGACGTTCAAGATGAATCGCGTACCGTCTCTTGGAGAAATTACGTGACGGATGAGCGAGCATAATAATGCAATACGGATGAAAGACGAGAAGCTCTATCAAAATTCAATGCGACTTTTAAACATCAATTTGCCTTAATAGACGGTGGGCAACAAGCCAATCGGTTAGTGTAATAGTAATCACATTTTTTAAATAATAAGATTAGGATGATTTATAATGAGCAAATAATTCTATCATTCACAATTACGTTTCCACAAACTTACATTGCAATTAATTACATTTAAAAATCGAATTACAATTAAAATAAACAATAATATATCTTATAAATCAAAAGAAGTGTATAGCTTTAAACAAATAAAAATTTATGAAATTGTTCGATGTGAAAAGACGATATATTTGAAATGCAACGCAATGCTTGAAAATCACTGACAGTCAATATAATGATAGCCAATTTCGTCGCGGGATGAGTAACCTTCCATCCCATTTATGCTTATCATAGATAAAATACTATTATAGTTACAATTAAAGACTTAAAATTAAAGATTTAAAATCGGTGCGCTGATTACAATATATGCATCATGTAATCGCGAGACCTCGGCATTTGAATGAATTATTCGAAGATACAATTGAATCAACGATGGTTTCACATGCGAAGAGAATACGTGACTTAAGCGTGCCACTACGATACGCGAATGATACAACACACACGCAACATACGCGCAATTTAATCGCGCGCACGCATCGCGTGATTTACGAATCTATTACTAAAATCATACTTTTATCGTGAATCTTTCATCTTATGAATTATTGCTGGCTTGAATGTTGAAAATATTTTTCGGTCATGAGATTTCATGCTACTTTATGTATAAGAAGAATGTACGTACAAAAATAATAGCGTATTTTGCATACTTTAAGTATTAGTTAATACTGATTAACTAATAACTATCTTATAATAAAATTATAAAAATAGAACTCCTAAATATAATTATTTTATTTTGCAATTATAGTCACAAATACAAAACATTCGTCTCTCAGCGTGTGTTTAAATAAACCGTGATACGCATAATCGCACAAACTAATTTTCGTTCTCTTCATAAGATCATCATATGACTGTGCAGAGACATTGATCCAACAGAATTAAACTTTTCAAAGAATTATTGTTATCAAAATAAATGAAACCATTTAATACAATATTCAGTTATGAATATACAGTTATGAAAATACTGAAAAATAAAATATTTACAAAATCTGTTCAATTTACTCTAATATTCTACAAGCTTATTCATGGCAGGAACCTGCATATCACTGCATCAAGTGATCATCGTACGGTAGGGTTCATAGAGAGTAAATGAGAGAGAAAAATAAAGAGAGAAAGAAAGAGAGAGATGCTAAAGAACATTACATTCAAGATACACTCGATTGCATATTAGCCTATTAGTAATAGAATCGGTAGTAGGGATTGACGTGGTGTCACGAAATTATCATTGAGTGAGGGAAGCGAGTGGCGTTTCATGTACTCGGAACAACGATGAGCAGTCACGCCGGTCGTGGAGCAGCGGCGGGCAAAGGCGATTAGGGAGCAGCAAGAAGAGACGTCGTAGCCAAATCGAACAGCAGTAGCGTTAAGGCAGTCTGAGAGAATGGCTCGCGGCGCAACACGCTGGAGCGTTCTGCTAGGCTCGCTGGCCCTCGTGCTGGCCCTAATCGCGCCCTTTACCGTAGCTTTATCCAAAAGGGATCTGTACCAACACACAGGATCGGATTCCAACGTCCTCGAAACCGATAACAATGGAATGCTGCTATCCGCTGAAGCTATCCTCAAAACGCCCATCGTTTTTTACGATAAAATCTACAACTCGATATTCGTGAGTATTAATAGTGAATTTATTCTCAGAGTATCGGATACTCGTATTAAGCATTAAGATATGAATTAGCATTAAGACATAATTAATTAAGACAGTTATTCCAATTTTAAAATATATTTCAATACGGATTTATCAAGTCTATATTGAACTAAATTTTTATCGGTGCACAGATCTATATTCTGTTAATGAATGAGAATTTTAGAATTGTAATTACAATTTACATTGAGATAAATATATATAATTGATTTTAATTATCTAATCTTAACCAAAGCGTGCAAAAGTATACACAAATAATTTAAAAATAACATGGCATGTGTTATCACGTATACATCAAGTGGAATTGTATATAGTGGAATTGTGGAATAATTTTTATTTCAAAAAATAAATTAAAACACAACTTGAAAAGAAAATTCTTTCTTATTATATCATAATTGTGATAATTATTATGTAAACACCGTTTTTAATTTTAAAATTATGTTATAATGTAATCTTTTTGTGATTGTATTTTGTCTTATCAATAACTTAAAATTTCTTACAATCCAAACAATTTAAAATTTTTTAAGAGAGAAACCGAAATGAAAAAAAATATTTATAAATTGTTATAATTTCGATTAAAACTCAACAATTTTGAGAGACATTTTGCTATTTGTTTTTTTTTTTATTATTTACGATGAATGCTTTGAAAAGCATTTTTTATTATTAGACGCGAATCCGCTATTTTTATATTTATACGCTTGTAAACTGATCGTCGGCGAAAAACATCAGTCCGAAAAAATTCGCAAATATTCTTGATAACCTATTGCATCTGTCCTCTCGCAATATTTTTACAATTATTGAGATATTTACCACTAAGATGTTTTCAGTGTAATGTAATGTAATAGTCAATCAAACTTCATATCGTATAAATACTTTTATTCTATTCTTACCTTGTATTAATTTCTCCTCTTTGCCGTTTAAATATCTAAAAAAAACATAATGACATGGTTCTAAAACATAAAATAGATACAATTAATAAAAATTTAGTACATCATACGATTATAATTTTTTTATATTAAACGGAATTGCATATACATAATTAAGTAAATGTAAAATGGTATTTATCTCAAGTAGCTTTATCAAAATGATTTAAGGAGAAAATATTTTTCTGTAATTATTATATCATAATTATGATAAGTAAATACACTAAAATATGTCAAATTCATAATGTCAAATTATATCCAATTTTTTTTTAATTTCTATAGATCGTTACTATTTCTATTCAATATATCGTTATCAAAAACAATGGAGTTAAATGATTTTCAAGAAAATTTATTATAAATTTAATTCAAATTTAATTTATTATTTACTAAGTTCACACATACGTCAATGTTTCTCCTTCGAAACTAATATAGAAATAGATTTATTTACATTTTGTTACATAGAAGTTAAAATAACAAAATGTTTGTGTTATTTTTGACTCAAAGGATTGGAGTACCATTACTTCATTGATATAAAACAAAATGCGTTGTCATCCGATTTTTAATCAATGTTCTAAAACAATTATTAAAACTATATTTTTCATTAACTGGATTTATATTGAGCTTATATTTAAATAAATTTTGACTAGAGCACAAAAAGTCTGTGTTCTTTTTGCTAATGAGAATACTAGTGAACATTATATCCTTATAATTACAATAATAATGTTTTTAAACATTTCAATATATAACTTCAAATTAAATATATTGTAACTTAAAACTATACTACAGTTAAAACTAGAAAGTAAAATTTTGTCGCCGGATTAGTTATCTTATCTTTTAGTTTCAATAATAAGAAACTCTCTGATTAGGACAAATTTGAGCAGAGAAAAAAATTTACCCAATTCATCAACTTTGTTAATATGAACGATAACGGTGACGCACTCCACCGTAAGTCTGTCTATCCTATCTCTTCGCAGAACGACGAAAAGTTATAAAATTTGTTCAGACATGTTACAGATTAGGAAACTTAGCGCAGTCACCGCGTGTGACGAACTTCAATTTATGGTCCGGTCTAGAAAAAGTTCCGAGACGGCGAGACGAGCGGCTAGGCGGCGGCGTGCAATTCCTCGGTTAATATCAATTTATCGCGCGGTAGACAACGACGAAGCCGTGCGCGCATTCGGTCATTCTCTCAATTCGGCTCGCGGTCTAATCCGGCCGACATCTTCTGGCATGACACGAATTCATTGCGCTCGCGATGACGAACGAACGACTCTCTGGGCGGCACAATCGCGCTTAATTGCGGCGGACGCGCCGCGCTGCTCATCGCGTACAATTTACGAGGGTCCGTTAATTCGTATGAATGAACAAGCTAGAGCGGCGCGAACCGGAAGACGATGCAACGCGCATCCAGAGTCCGAGCCGATAAGATTCCGGTAGTGTTTACACGCCGAAAGTTCGGTCATAAATGAAAACGTATCTCAAGGAAATGCATGTTGTAGAAACACAAGAGCATGACTGCAATCATCTCTCTGTGGTTTTAATTACCTTGAAGTATATTACAAAGAAATTCAAAATAAGAGACATATGTATATATTTATTTTTTTTAATAATTCGTTTAAATAATTTTCGTTTTTCATATTTAAAAAATTATAAGAGGCTTTCTCAAAGTATATTTTTGTATCGAAAGAATATTGCTAAAAAAAAATCTTAAAATATATAAAAGTATTTTACATAAAGTTTTATGGGGCTAGAAAATAAGCATCATATACAAATTATATTTATAATTTAGACATTTATGATTATATATTTATTCGTAATTGAATTTTTTATACATTTACACTTTGTAAATATTGTAAGTGAAGTACATTTTTTTAAACCGTCCACTCATTGGCAAATATACGTCAAGAAATAGCTTTTGAAATCACTCTCTTTCTTTTTTCGAGCAATTCTGTCAAAAATTGTAGAAAGACAATTTCGTTTTTAGCCGGTTATCCACGAGAACAATATTTAAGTTTCAGTACACACTTGACTCATCGCACAAACACCGATACAACGATTAGACAAACATAGAAACCGCTGGCGATTAGAAAAATCCGCAGGACATTGCATGATTTCACTTTTCTGCGAATTGTTGTATTAGTACAAAGGTGACGGCATGAATGAACGTTAATTATGTCCGACTAGTCGTGTGCAGATTAATGCGAAGGATTCATCTCTCCAAAGTGATTTATTGCGAATCAAGGTGCATGAGCTCATACGTGGAAGTGTTTATGCATTACGCCTCCACAGGGAGCAAACTCGTATTATCAACATTTTCTCAAATGTTTTCCTTCTACTGAAACTGTAGCCTTAATTAATAGCATGAAGAATTATCTTTAACAAACTCTGATTAATCTATGTACTAAAAGATTATATATGTGTTGTAAATAATATGATCATTTATTATTGAATTCTATTAAATTGTATTAATACACTGAAAAAAAATTAAATTTTAATAAATACGATAGCCAAATAAGACCTAATTTATTTTATTTTTTAAATTAAATCTATTTATTTATTTATGGAGATAGTGAAATAAATTAAGTGAAAGAGAGAGAGAGAGAGAGAGAGAGAATCCAATTTTTATTTCACTCACAAAAAAATATATCTTCTATATAAAATATTTGTAAATAAATGAAAAAGAATTTTTTAACTCAATTATTGAACCTCTTATTATGAATATAATAAAACCCAAATTAAAAATAAATTTAAAAAAATTAAAATGAAATTAAATTGAATGATTTTAAGAGCGCTTATATAATTATATTTAAAACTTTTTTTTAATTCTTATTTTCATAAATTTTTTTTCAGTGTACTAATTGTATATCTGCCATTTGTGACAAGATCACACACACAATTATACACAATTTTATGATACCCTATATTTTTAAGCAAAACTACGCGCGCGATAGAAGCCATCAAATACCGATACTGAAATTCACTTTCAAATTGGTGTGACTTTCGCAGCCGCGTCGTTACCAAAATGCCGCATTGAAACCATGATCCGCTGTGATCCGTTCCATTCATTGAGGTTCGTCAATAATTCAAGCGTCCGGAATCATCGTGGCGTTATTGATGACGTGCGTATATACGCTTCGCTTAGGGATGCGCGTCGAGTCAAATCACACGCAGAAACTCGGCCGGCCAGTCAGCCGGATGAGCTTAAAGTATAATGACGAATAATTGTGAGAGACTAGGCGGATTAAGAGCTTAGAATGGGAGATTCGATTTTGCAAGTATTGGAATAATACGTGCACGGTAATCGTGTATTCTCCTATGCTGGTGCAATACGTGTATATCAAATGCGTAGTATGGTATTGCACAGTTACAGACTTCATCTTTTGCGTGGCAAAGAATGAGCAGAATATAAAGCTTTTTATTAATTCAAAAAATTTACAGTACTTCTATTCTTTTTGTCTTTTTAATATGAAAATAAAAGTCGCAAATACAAATAAGAATATGTATAAAAATAATTTTCAACGAATTAAATGTTAAATTAAATGTTATTTATGTTTTAAAATAAAAATATATATATTTTAAAAGGAGGCATTGTATTATGTTTACTGTTACCATTAAAAAAACGCTGTTACCTTAAAAAAAAAACGTTATGATATACCTATAATAAATGTTATAATAATAATCTAGAAGTTTATTTATTTAATATATTTGTCATCAAGGATATACATATTGGCATATATTAACTGAGACTTTCCATTTACGGAAACATTTTAATATAAAATGGAATTATTTCATATTAAAATGGACAATAAAATATTTATATGCATATACATATATTAGGTAGTAAAAAGAAATCCATTATTTTTCCATTCAATTTCATGCAAAAATAATGGATTTCTTTTTACTACACCTAATATATATAATTAAACTTATAACATTAAATTACATAATATGTAATATGTAGATATATTTATTTGCATGTCATAATACGATGCCTCATCAATGACTGACAAGCTGTATAAATAGAAAGTTTAGTTATTGACCGTCATAATGGTATATAGTAAACAATTATACAATATAATGCATATAATAAGTAAGAAATAAAAATTATATAGTTAATATCTAACAGAAACAAGAAAAATATTAACTATACTCTTCTATTTTGCTAATGCAAGTAAATATACATGTAAGTTTATGTGGCAGTGTTGATTACAGAATTAAGTCGCATTAACATCGCGAGACTGCGGTTATGTAAATACTCGCGACAATCTTGATAAAGTTAATCTTGACAATTTTTCACACTATTTAAGTTGCATGAAGAAAATCTAAACTAATGCATTTTCTGCATACAAGAAATCGCATGTTTCGCTATAAACAAATATGTCTCGAAGAAATAACGCTATTTGATTCTCCGTAAAAATAACACACTAAAAATACATCTTACGGCATTCTTTACCTTTGCATTAACGTAAAATTCAGTGGAAGACTGTATCTTTTCCTGCGCTCAATTAAACATTCACATCAAGATAGAGAATGATACGACAGCCAACTTATGGTGCTACGCAATTAGCCTTGGCGTTTTCCCACATTATTTAGCGGAGACTTAGTGGGAGGAATTACGAAATTCCACTCGCGATTCTTCCAAATCATTCCTTCTGTCGTTGACTTCGTCATCGTCGACAAAGTTCAATTAGTCTCGACACGAAATTCTCAATTAATTTCATTACAGCTTCTTCCGTTTCACCGAGTTTCCTTTCTGAACTTCCGATTACGACATATCTCGTCATAACCTTGAAATCATCCATCAGCAATGGAAATTCGCTGTTTGCTATTTTAAAGAGGGAATTGTTGTTTCACTCTTCTTGCAAACATATTTTAGTTTTTGCTCGCTTTCCTCAATCATCGTGCTCGTTTCCCTAGTCAGACAAACATCATCATAGGCATGTAATTTGTTGGAAATGTTGAAGAAAGCGAATGTGCAATGTAAAATTAGATAAGTGGAGCTTAGGCATGCAGAGACTTTCGCATGTGCAAAGGCGATTGACAATAAACTAATGGACAGAAATTTTATTTCCTGCATTGCAACAGAAATTACATAAGGTTCAAAACATTTTTGAAGTTTGAGTATTTTCAATAATTAAAAATTAACTAAGTAACAGTCGATGTTTTATTAGCCCATTCTATATAAAAAAATGCTAAGTATTTTTCTCTCAATTAATATAAAGAAGGATCTCTTTAAGAAGATCTTCTTAAGAAGAAATTATTTCTATTAGTTATATTTCTATTAGTTATTGTATGTAATAAATCTGTTTATCATACACGCAATTTTTTGAATAAAGATTTAGACAATTTAAGAAACTATAAGCTTTTTTAAAATCGTGTTTATCTTACAAAATAACAATAATTGTTTCAAAAATTAATAATATCTCATAATTTATGTCATCATAATAATACCTAATTAAAATAATTCAAAATATATTTATAGTTATATTTATAGTTATTAAAAAGGATTTGCGCATTATGTAACTCAAAATTGATATCCAACAAACGTTTCCTCGGTCAATTTTTATACCGTTATTATGCGGACTCAGGTCAGTGACAAATCGCGATTGACGCAGATGTATATCGCCACGTATCCGCAAACGCGAAAATACGATGATCTACTTAGAGGACCTTCCTACACGACAATCATCTCCATTTCGTCGGTTATCGTCGACGATTCACAGTCATCAAAATGATTGTGGCCGATTGCGCGATTGCGTTAGCGCGTGCGGCATGCGTTACCGAAACCGCTGTCTCTCCTGTCATCTCACTGACTCGCGGCTGCCACCACGTTATGACGATTGCACATATACCGAGTCTACTCTAATATCGCGATTATCATAAGAATTCGACGTAATTTCTTTATTATTATTGAGATCCAAAGCAAAATTTTTTGGATTACAATCCATACGATTGGTACTATAAAATTCTAAAGTGTAGATGAAAAGACTTTGAACTTTCTTTTATTAATCGTCGTAAAGAGATTCATTTGTACTCTGCATTTCAAAGACACTTTAGACTTTAAAATTTAGGTATAGTTGAGGATTAAATATTGTATAAAAATAAAAACACTTAAATAATCTTAAAAAAATTATAAATAGCTTAAAGATTAGAAATTGATTGTAATTAAAACGTGAATCATTAAAGTCACTAAAAATTATTACAGTCATTAATTCTAACTTAATTTTTATTAATTAGCTAAAGTTTATTCTTACAAATGATATAAATATGTACTACACATTCCCGAATTGATTGCGAAATAATTTTTGACAGAAAGAAAACACGTCGAGTAATTTCTCTCAAAAGTTTCCTTGAATATTGAAATATTGGTCGATACAATAGTCGAGCTCAAATTATTTCCAATACCGTGCTTGGTTTGTCAAGCATTAGAATCGTTATCGATTATATCAGGAAGAGAGTTGGCAGTTAGCATGGTTTCCTCCTGTTACTTCCAGGCGATACTATTTTCACCGTTCCACCGCGATTACATGTGTGTACGTGTGTGTCATCGGCTCGGCTCTGACCTATGACCTCGATGATAGCCTCGGCAGTGATAGCGCGTCGAACTTTCCCACTAGTTGACTTACGCGAATGTCAAAACGTCTGAGAACGTAAACGAGCTTCGGCAAGACTATCAATACTGGCTTGACATTCTTAAGCATCGATTATTGGATGCCTCGATGACCGATACTGATTCGGTTCATAAACTCTCATACGTATAACAGGACGAATAATATCGATTAGATATTGAAAATTGGAAGATTTCTGCTTATTTAAGCTAAATTGCAATTATACTACCGTAAAAAAATTAACATTTTCCGATACATTTTATAATTTAATAAAACAAAAAAATGTTTTTTAATTTATAATAAATTTTGTTACATAAATTAAAAAAAATATTAAACCTATTTTAATATCTTCTTAAATATATTTTTAATATCAATAAATATAATATAATATTTTAAATTTTTCGGTTTAATAAATACAACTTGTTTTCATTAAAAAGTTACATTATAACTATTAAAGTACAATTAGAAAGTTCAGTTTATATTTTCAATAAGTTAAAATAAGTTGAATACCTTGCCTATTCAATAAAATTATGAAATAAATTTAAGTAATGCCAGAATAGTGTCACAATAGAGATTATTACTTTGTCGCCCTAATTCGTGTCAATTCACTTGAACCGGGTCGCTCGTTAACGATGTGCGACTTGAACGTTAAATTTGACGCGGCGCCCATAATATTAACCTCACGTGAAAACAATATAGGTCATCGGATGTTTCAGCTTGGACTTTAAGTGGCGTATAAGAATGAACATCGATAAAAAAATGTGGGAGCGAATCACGCCATTGAACAAGAATCGAGAAATTCATATTTCATATACCATATTTATGGAAAAAATGAATAGATAACTTTTATTTTTCTGTTTTAGAAACATATTTTGCTTTTAAAAAAATTTCATTATTCATAAATTTAAAATTACTTTTAATAAACAACTTGTCCTACAAAAAGTCACGAAATAGTATATAATTAAAATATACGATATAATTTTAGATCTTATAGCTCTTAAGAATGGTTGTATAATATATTGCTTTCTTAATTTCAACATTAGATAATACTGAACTGCTAACAGCAAACAGTGTGAGAACCATGTCAATCACTTTCTCCCAGTGTAATATTTCAAGCGGTTGCACCGTTCTTTTGAGAAGTTTTAAATTTGTCTCTTTAATGACGAAGAGTTCTTTTTTCTTGCGTAGGAACAGCTGCGGCTTGAAAAGCGCATCTCATCAAACGTATGTGTGCACACGCACTTCATTTTAGCCAATTGACAAAATAAGTCAGCCCTAGCAAGATAACATGACTGTTGACTGCTCCTTTTCGCTTTGAATATTATATTTAAAAATAATAAAAAATAGTTGGAATTCTATCTTTTCCTATATAATCTTAATAATTTTTCTCTAAAAATTAAAGAGTCTTGTAATATAAAAATGGCAAATGAAAAATATCTTATAAATAATTAATATACTTAATGATAAAATAATGGTTTGCTGAAGTATTTAACAATTTAACTAGATACAGATTTAAAAATAATTTTGTTAGTTCATCAAAATAATTATGTAGGATGCTCAAGTGCGATAAGTAATATTGCAAAAAGTTTTGACATTTTTATAAGCTTTAATACTTTATCAGCTTGAATGTCCTATAATTAATTATTTTCAAAAATTATTTTCAGATTTATAATTCAATTTTTACATACTGAAACCCTTCATTTTTTCTCTTTATAGATTTTCAAGAATGCAATTTACTAAGAATAAGATTAGGCTTAATCTGCAAAAAAATGTATAAATTTCTTCTAACGGAATTTTTTAAATTGATAATTATATTTATTATCATAATTAAAGAATAAAAGATTCATTACTATTACAGATTCATTACACTTATATATAGTATTCTAATTTTTTCATAATATGTATTAATCGTCAAAGTTTTTGACATCTTTTATTCTAAATTTGCTTAAAATTTTTTTAAATAACTATTAACATCTCGCAAACATCGCTCTCATCCTTGACCGCTCTATAGGACATGCTCTCGATGAAATGATTGCGATTCCTTCGCGAGTTTACGCGAACGCGACATCGTTCTCGCGCCGGCGTTATAACGAGCGTGCGTTCGTTGGGTGAATGACTCCTCGACGACAGGCGCTCGTTCATTAACGTGCATGCGTGTCTATTGCGAGACTCGCGGAGACTGACGACGTGGGGCAAATCCCCCTCCTAACAACGTTATTGTCGGATTTCACTAGCAGCACGTGCCAACGATTTACCTGCTGACCCGCTGACGCCGTCCAACCTTCCGCTTTACGGAATTGGATTTACTGTCACGTTCTAATAGATAAGTCTTCGGCGGAATTATTGTTGAAAGATCTTAATATTATCGAATCAATGCACTCCACGATCAAAATTTGCATTATAAAAAAAACTGCATTTTGTTAGTGGTTATATTATATATATATATCTTTTTAAAATATATAATTAAGTAATAATAATAATGATACACTTTAAAGTATTAGGAATATATTTTTTACGCAGTATCGCCACATGTTTATAAATAATGTCCTAAATAATAAATATTTTATAATTATGAATCTATGGAATAATAATTTTCCGTTATATATGGAATAAATAGCATTTTGACGAATGCAATCGTTAAGTTTTATATTTAAATATCGATTATTAACAAAGTTATTATGTAATGTAAATCGGAGATATTATAATATCTTCTCTATTATTAAATCATATAATCTTCTGTTATTAAATAATATTAAAATGGAACAATTGCCAACTATCAGTCAATTGAAGTTGCATAACGTTAAAGCACTGAAATATTAATAGTTAGATATTGATAATGCGATAAATATTTGATAAATTCCAATAAACTTCAAATATATGACAAAATATCTGACAAAATTAAACTTGTGTAAAATGAATAAGTAAATTGCTATCGATTTAATTCCTTGTTCTTATTCAATGTTTTAAAATTTTAAACAATCGCTATAAATAGAATCTAAACATTTTATTGCATTTATCATAAGTAAATAGAAATTTTGAAAACTTTTATGACTAATTATACAATATATTTTCGAACTTTTATTAAATACAAAATTAAAATCGAGCACATTTGTAACACAAATTGGCTGAAAATATTGAGGCTGGAAAATCGATTTTCTCAATTTCAGATAAATGGAAATGGCGTTCTCTCATTCGCTAGGGCCATGCAAAGGTTTTTCAACATTGCGTTCCCTCTTGATGATCCAGTCATCTCGCCTCTTTATACGCATGTTGATACGAAAGCTTCCGGAACAATTTATTGGAGCGAAACCGATTCTCCTGATGTTCTCGCCAGAGCAGGGGGATTGGTTCGAAGCGCCTTTAAGGATGCTAATAATTTTGTGCCTACGCACGTCTTTTTGGTCACTTGGATGGATGTTGGGTATTACAATGAGCGAAATGATAAGGCAAGTTGCTATCATTACAATTATCAAATATTATTACGTTTTCTATTTTTTTAAACAAATCTTTAGTTTATATAGATAAGATTTGTTCGCGTTGCACTTTTAAAATCCTCAAAAATTTTTGCATTTAAAATAAGATAAGTATATTTAAGGAAGAGAAAGAAAATGAAGATTCTGAGTGCAAAAAATGCAAGCAACACGAGCAGATCTATAATTATAAATGTGAAAAAAGATTAACGATATATTTTTAACATTTATAAAATTATGTTTAAACTAAATGTTCCACTACTAAAGAAAAATGAAAAGGTAAACATGTAACACGGTTTTTAGAAAACAAGAATAAACATGAATAAATTCATCGAATCGTCTTTCAGGTGAATACTTATCAAGTCGCTATATCATCCAACGGTACGCATTCCTTTGTTGAACTACTGTATCCGGAAAATGGTATACAGTGGATTCAGGGTGAGTCGCATCCCAACGGTCTCCCAGATGCCAAGGCACAGGCAGGATTCATGAGCGAGGGTAAAATGTATACCCTGAGGGGCTCGGGCACGGACCAAATTCAGAATGTCGACAAGTGAGTAATGGGGAGAGCGAAGGCGCCGGCTGTATTCACGTGCGACGTATTCATGGGCCTTTGTAATTGTTTTCAGGTGGTCGAATGTAAATAGGCCTGGCCAGTGGTTATTTCAAGTCGGTCCTATTGATGAAGGTGAAAATATAAAGACTCCCGACAATATCGAAGGTAACGAGTGCATAATACATATATAATGAAATATAGTAATAAGCTAAATATGCTTATAAAAATATATTTAAAGGATTTATTTAAAGGACAATTTATGAGTGCATGATTTATAAATTGCGGTAACAAGATTCTAAAATTGCAAAATCGAATGTTATCCCAGATGTTATCTTTATGACATTGATCGAATTAAGCAATATACCTTGTTAGACACGATGACTATGCAACAAGCGGCCAGCTGTAGGACCGGCGCCACTACTTGCCACAGTAAAGCGACCTGCATTGATTACGAGATCGGATTCTGTTGCAGCTGCAAGCAGGGCTATTTCGGCAACGGGAAATCCTGCCAACCAAACGGTAAGCTATTTATCAACGGTGTTTGTCGAAATCTCGCGTGCTCGTAGCGAGATAAGCTCGAGCTAATGGCATGCAAACGCGGCCTTTGAAGTGTTCTTGAAACAGGATAAAGAAGAGATCTTTCAGCGCGTTTCCCCTCTCTACGACGCTTCACCTAACGCGGACAAAGGTACGCAGAAGTCGTCGTAGGGCAAATAGATGCAACGCAGTAAGTAGCTGCGTTTACTTGCTTTCTCTGATCTATTCATAGTTTACGAGACTGGTTCTTACGACTTCCACGGTAACATCATAAAGACGGCAATACCGTGAAATGGGCCGCGCTACACTTTGATGATTGTTTCGTTGGCAATGTCCCTACCAATAATTTTTTTCCATAAGAAAAATGCAATGACTTCTTAAGAAATACAACCAAAATTATATTTCTTTCCAGGTTATTTTATTTGCCGATAAATGATTGTGTAAAAACATCAACAGATAGCACTTATAATTCAAAGAAAAGAATATTTTGTGTACACAAAAAGATTAATTAGGCAATTATGGCAGTTTGTTAAAGGCAGAAAAGATTCTGACAATTATAATAAAAATATAAAGATGTTATGAATTTTTTTTATCCAAAAGATTTAATTTTTAGACGTGCCTCTTCGGGTTATTGGTCGAATATCTGGCACGCTGAACGGCGTCGAATTCTCCTCGAAAGATCTTCAATGCTACGTACAAACCAAAGATGGACGAACATACACAGCTTTATCAAGAGTACCTGAAGAAATCGGCGCTAGCTTCCAACTTTTGAGCAATTTGGGTAGCATTATTGCTTGGCTATTCGCAAAACCTGTTAGCGATACTGAAAACGGATACGAACTTACAGGCAAGAAGCATATATATATATATATATATATATATATATATATATATATATATATATATATACATACAAAAAACATCTCTAAATATCGCTATTTATGACATGTGGTGCACACGCTCGATTTAT
>Ga0157363_1002409_pt1 | contig 16465 bp, 10 predicted proteins | sample AttsexASBM1_FD_111477 | JGI IMG/M metagenome (GOLD analysis project Ga0157363, IMG submission 111477) | Fungus gardens microbial communities from leaf cutter ant in Ribeirão Preto, State of São Paulo, Brazil - Atta sexdens ASBM1 | ecosystem: Host-associated > Fungi > Mycelium > Unclassified ... | reverse complement strand
GATAAAGCATTGTCGCCATAGGCCTCCACAAGCATTCGATGCGATTCGGCAGCCGATTTCTTCAAATTGAAACAGAAAAGCAAAGCTTCCCGCATATGCTTTTTTTTTTAGCAAAAAACTAGATATGATTACGAAAGAAAAAATGTATGTTATTGTAATTGCTGATGATATGCTGGTTAATGTTGACAGATGTCAAACACATAAAAAAAAGTATGTTGTGTGCCCAGGGTAGCTTTGAACGCTCACTAATGCCACCTATGAGCAAACAACGGATTTAAGCTTATATACCTGGTATATATATATATATATATATATATATATATATATATATATATATACATACATATAAATTTTATTATTTACATATATGATATTTTTTGATAGATATTGATTATTCAATCCCAATCCCGAGTTCTTCCTCCAGAAATATTACTGCGGATATTTCTGAAAATGAAATGTTAAAATCAAAAAATGTCTTTCGGAAATATTTATAATTTATCATCTTTCTAACATTCAAAAAAAGAACGGGTTTTACAAAAGAAGTAAGAAAATATTGTCATTTTTTATAATAAATTTAAAAAATAATTGAAGGTAAGAATTAAATAATCAATCTTACTGTGAAAGTTAAACTAATAAATACCGATAAGAACATGCCATAACGATCAAGAGTTAGATAAAGATAGATCTAACGCGATTTTTTTATACTAATTTTCAGATAATCAAACAAATTATTTTAGAAAGTCCATGCGGAAAAGAAATCTTTGAAAAGTAGAATACGAAAGGATTTTTAAGCGATAGACGGATAATTAATATAGTGGTAGATTAATAGTGGTTACTCGAATACTTACTTTGAAAAATGAATTAAAGCGTCAATTAATCTCATTAGATAAATGTCAATTTGTCCAAACTGTAGTAGAAATTTTTCCGAAATTACGAGATCCGGAAATTACATTAGGCTACGTAAATATCGTACAATTTAAACAATATATTAAAAAATTTAAATATTCTATTCATATATTAAAACAAAATTTTTATATTTTTATTTTATTTATTTTTTTAAGAATCTTTTTACGATCCAGTAACTAAAACAAGTTATTTAGCAAATAGACTTTCTAATGCAACAAGAGATATAAAAAGAAAAAGAACGTTTGAAGAATCTGAAAACGATAAAAACATTCTAAACACTTCAGAAATGAAAATTGATGATCAGCAATGAAAATGAGAACTTAACTCAAACTGAAATTGATATTCTTTTCCTCAAAAGTGCCACACAAAATCAAAAATCACAAATTATTTGTAAACATAAATGTATTTCAATACAGAAGAAAATTTTGTTTAAATATTAACTTTTTCGATACATTTCCAATTCTTAGATACACTTGAATTGATAAATTAATACTTTAAACGATTTTATAGAACAATTAACAGATAATATAACAAAAAAATTTTGGAATAAATTTATTATGTATGATTTTTTGGATGGAATTTGAATGATCAATTTGAATTTAAGTTGTTTATAAAATTTTCAAGAAAAATTAGCTTCAATAAAAGAAATTAATGATAAAATAAATACTTTTGATTACAATCTTCAAAATAGAACTAATAAACCTAACCCCAATCTCTTGATAAAACAGGCCATTTAATAGGGCAAAAAGCTGCACAAATTTATTGTTTGTTCAGCTAATATTTTTTCCTTTAATAATCAGCAATACCACAAAAAAGCTTGACTATAGCATAAATTATAATAAATGGAAAATAATTCTTTTGTTAAGAGGATCCTAAAGCGAAACTCGAACTCCGACGGAGTCACCAGAGATCGCGCCGCGCGCCGCACATCGACATGTTTTTATATCTATCACATCAATATCTCACGCAACCTATGATACACGCAGTATTCACATTCGTATCAATTTTGGTAACAAATTTCGCAATAAAGCGTCGCAATAAAATCTAAGTCTAATTCTAAGAATTCGACGTTATTTATTCGTGTAAACGTGTCTGGAAATCACTATTTCGTACATATGAGTTGCAAAGCATTAATTTCAAATGTTGGTGAAATGGTATATAATCATGACTTGACAGCTAAGACGCCTTCACTAAAAAAATGGTAAAAAATATATCAATTTTGAAATTTTTGATCGAGCTAAGCATAGACTCTATTTCCCAGACATGTATTAATGCATATACTTTAATCTTGAAAATTTTCGAATCGGTGAAAGAGAAAAAGTATTTGTTATACAAAAATTACATGTTTTAATCGGTAAAAGGAAACTTTAGGATCCCCTTAATAGAAATTGTTAAAATAGCATTTGCTCCTATATTTAATGATATTTTAGTAACTGATTTAGAAAATCTAATCTAATCATCATAAATTATTTTTAAAGGAATGTAATATCCATTTAAAATCAAAACAACATATGATTACACACTTGTCAACTGTTATTAAAAGAATGAGTTCTCCAACATTTTTGGATCATGAGGAAAGCAAACACGGTTATTTGAAAAATCTTTCAAAAAAATTGAAAAATTATAAAAACATTTACAAAACTTTTGCTTTCCATCAACAAGATATGTATTTTAAATGGAGCAATTGCAATATTTTTGAACCTTTTCCTTTATTTAAAAAATGTAACGTTATTGCAATATTTTTGAACCTTTTCCTTTATTTAAAAAATGTAACGTTATTGCAATAGAAAGCACCATACATTTCCATATTATTTCGAAGGTCTTAAATTTAAAGTGTAATAAAGTGTGTAAGATTATGTTTTGGAACTTCTATCCGAATTATTTAAAAATCTAATTGAAATTAATAATTTCACTTCTTTTTATGAATATTTGTCTACTTTTTGTAAAATACTTTCTTTATTCATATATGATTCTATATGCTGTGTATCAAAGTTACAAAACTTTATCTGTCTGTAAAAAGTACTTAGGGTATATCATTTCAAAAGATAATAATGACTATTTTGTTTTTTGTTTAATAGATTTAAAACATTATAAATCCTACACAATATACGAAAAAGATAATGTAACTATGTTAATTACAGAATATTTTATGTATATTCTTAAAGATTTACAATAAATATGTATTAAAATAAAATAAAGAAATATTGTATTCTTAGTATTAATATTCCTTTCTGCAAATATCTGCACAATATTGAATTATTAGATTATTTTTTGCGTTTTTGGAAATATAACTTTAAATGCGCGCATTATATTTATAAATCTAACATTGTGATGATATTTATTAAATATCATCATACGTCACATACATTTAATTCTGTAGATGCAATACATTCAAAAAGTTGCATTTCCAAAAACACAAAAACGTAATCCATTATCCATTCTCTGCTAGATATTTCAATGTTAAAATAGTAACACAAACATTTACATATTAATAATGTTAATTATTATTGATAACTATAGTGATGTTAAAATTAACTATTTCTTATGTTAAACTTTTAACATTTGAATGTGTTATTTTTTATTTTTTATTTTTTTATTTAAAATCATCTTTATTATATGTTAAAACTTACATATTTTTATGTTAAAACATTAACAAACACATCACTTCTGTTAATATATTAGATTAGACTGAAGAATTATGTTAAAGTATACAAATTTTTTCACAGTATACAAAACAAAAATGTTTTATTAACATTTTCTTACGAGTTACTGTAACTACTCTTCTATGTACTTCTCTTTATTTATTTTATATGTTTTAAATCATCCTTAAAGTCAAAATAACAAAAATAAATGTAAAGTATTACGTCAATTACTTAATATTACTAGTTCGTTAATAAATAACATAATAAGTTAATAAATAATACAAGATGAATGAGTTACTTTAACTTAAAATTTAGAGTGGAGGTTAAGAGTTTGTGCTTTCATTCAAAGTTCGCGCGCAGGCATGCAAGGGGGCATGTCTCCCTATGGCGCTAGTGCGGCGTGCGGTGCGGCGCTGCATGCCTATACATAGCGCTGCAATTACTGTACGTAGGAACAATCTGTTGTCCGTTATTGTTAATACATCGAGGAACGGCTATGACTCTTCCAAAGCTCATAGCGGGACAATTGACACGTAATACACAGCCTCTCATCTCCAAGTCACATACAGTTACCTCCAAGTTTCCTCCCGGAAACGTCCTAGGACGACTAAACACTGTGGTGGTACACACGGAATTGACGGTATTTCGCTAATTCTCTCGGCACCTTGATCCGCCCGATGGGGGTTCTTTGGGGTCGGGGTCGGGGTGAGGCTTAGGGAAGTTACGGAATTGACGAACGGCATCGTTGGGATGTTGCCCCCTTTTGGCGCCTCGATTCCTCTGTTGAGGATTCTTTGGCGTTGGAATTGGGATCGGCTTCCCAGGGAGACCGACACAGCACAGTCACGAGTCGATGCCGGAAAGGAAAGACCAAATAGCTCAAATGTGATGAACATGGAATTGACGGTATTCGAATAGGGCATTCTGGAGCTGCTGACTTTCTCGGCATTCTGATTTCTCTGCTGAGGGTTCTTTGATGACGGGTCGGGGTCGGTCTTACAAGGAGGCATACTAACATAGCATAACCATGAATCGATGCCGGAAGGCCAAATAGCTCTAACATGGCGGAAACGGAATTATATTCAACAAGGCATTCTAGGACTCTCTCGGTGCCTTGATCCCTCTGCTGAGGGTTCTTTGGTGCTGAGGTTGGGATCGGCTCGCTCTAAGGAGGCATATCAATATAGCCACGAGTCGGCGCTGTAACGGCTCTAAATGGCTCATATGTGGCAACCACTGTGGAGTGACTGTGCGTTTGACCCTGCCGTCATTGCCCTCCTTTCCTCGGAGAGGAAGACTGTGGCGGGAAACTACTTCTAGAACCGACACGGCTCAAATTAATTAATTTCGAGTCCTGGCGAAACCAGCGTGTCCAACAAATGGATGAATTATAATTTTCAGCTCACATCAAACATCGATGGATGAATGCTTAATGATAAGCGTTTTCAAATAATGGCGCACGTTCAGAGATCAAGGTGTAGGAAGTCGTACCGAGTTTGCATGACTGCGGAACGCAAACAGAGCAGTCTCGAATGCTTCCAGGGTATCTGTCGCCCCCCCCCCCTGGAGTAGTCAGACCTAGTGGCGTATCGGTGGGTGCGACTTCTTTTCTTTACCAAGAAAGAAAAATAATCATATGGAAACCAAAAATAGCAAAGTAAGACAAAATTTGAACACCAAAACTAGGAAAATAGCCAAGAAAATTAGCAAGGATCGAAGTCAGGATAGTTCTAGAGAGGTGCGACGCTCGAAAAGAGCCAAAAAGGGCAGTCAGCAAACTTCGTGCTGTCAAAATAGTCCTAGAACGATGTAATAATCTAGTGAAGCAATACGCACATCAACGGAAAAGGCAAGTGGCAAAAACAGACAAAAGATATTGTGAAGTCAGCATAGTCCTATAAAAATGCGACACGCAAAGACAAGACATTCAAGTGGCATCACTCTCCGGCTCCAAGCTAGCAGGAGTTACTGCAGCTGAATACGAGGCGGTCAGTAATAGGCGAGGTGCGTCAGCTTGGGACGATATCCTGTTATTAGGAATCATATGTCAGGAAGCAGGGCGAGAGCCACACTTTTATAGGCTAAGAACGAGGAAGGAAGTTACTGCAGTGCGCTCAGAATGCCCGTGGACGTTGGTAGCGGTCAGTAATCTCTGCAGATGATATTTGTCTCGCAGTTTAGTACGACCCACTGTGCGTGTGCAAGCCCCTGGCTTATTAATATACGTCGTGTCATGTTACTTCCAGTATAGCGACGAAATTGAGGGCTACCTCAGGCATCTCAAGAAAGTGTTTCATTCCCTGGGGCGAGAGATTCATGGCGATAGATCGTTGCTTCCCTGAGACTGACGAGAGAAGAAGGAAGTTCAAGATCCTCATTCGTGCGTTTGGCCTTGAAGTAATAAATGAAGTCCATCAAAGACCCACCTTCGAAACGAGAAGGGGATCGTTTTTCATAGACGTGATCTTGATATCCCCTCAAATAAGGCAAGTCATCGATACTAGGAAGGTGAGACGAGAATGAACAATCAGTGACCACAGTCCTGTGGAGATCGGACTGTGGAGAACGCCAAGGACTGCGAATGACCGCAGAACTGTAAATAGTAAGTTCGACATATGACGGGCCGATTGAGAACAATTCAGTGAGAGAAAGATCTATCCTGAAAGATCTATCCGGGTCAAGGCTTCGGGACCTCGACCCGAAATCTGCGGAAGAAGTAGAAAAGATGGCTGGAGAATTACAAGAGGTAATATTGGAGGCATGCGTAATATCGATGCCGAGGAAAAAATTTTTCAGAAAGTCAAATCCGTGGTGGACGGAAGAACTGACAAAAATGAAAAAGAGATGAGCCAAAAAAGGAAAACGATCCAAGAATTAAGGATCAAGGAATCAAAAAACTGATGCTGAAACGATCAGTATCTTAAAGAAAGAATATCAAAAATCCCTACATCAGTACAACAGGAGAAAAAAGGAGAAGGAGAATAAAATATGAAAGCTGGAAAAAGTTTGTCACAGAATATGGTAATGAAAAGCCATGGGACTTTATATATAAACAGCAAGCGAACAAGCTAAAGATAGAGAAGGTCATAAGCACACTCAGAAAAGGCGAGCATGACAAAGACCGTAGAAGAAACGGCACAATGTCTGTTGGATATACACATACCAAACGACTTAAGCCACGAAGACACGCAAGAACAAGGTGTAATTAGAAGTCTAGCAAGAATAACGCCAGACACAACAGATGCCCCATTCTTCACGGGGAAGGAAATAGCCATAGCGATCAAAACATTCAAGAACAATAAAGCTCCAGGCAGCGTGAACCATATAGAAGTCAAAGTACTAAAAATATCGATAAGAGAAATCCCCAAGCAATTCCTAAGAGTATTCAATGGATGCCTTCAGTGGGGTGTCTTTCCTACAATCTGGAAGAAGAGCTCATTACGAATCCTTCTGAAGGGCGAGGACAAGGACGTGAAGAACCTAAAATCCTATCAATATGCCTCCTCCCTGTAATATGGAGATTCTTCGAGAAGCTTCTCAAAATGCCTAACAGACACGATATTGGCGCCGCGACAGATCTCCGATCGGCAGTTCGGATTTATGCCGGGCAAGTCGACGGAGGATGCGGTCGTGGAGCTGCGGCCAGCAGCTGCCTCCAAAGGGAGGTGGCATTGCTCTTTGACATTTCTAGTGCCTTTGACAACGTCTGGTGACCCTTAGTGTTGCAAAGATTGAAATCGAGGGAATGCCCTAAGAATGTCTTCGAAGTTCTTCGAAGCTATTTCGATAAAAGGCAAGTAAGCATCTCGATAGGAGATACAAAAGTATCAAAATGGACAACTAGAAGATGTCCGCAGGGTTCGTGCTTGACTTGCTGAAACTTAATGTTCGATGAACTGCTAAGAATGCTAGAGGTACAGGCTAAAGATCGATTCGTAGCATACGATCTTATTATATTGGTACGCAGACGATCTTATTATATTGGTAAGCGGCAACTCCCGAAGAGAAAAGCTGGCAGAAAGATATTGGTAGATCAGATTGTCGAATGGTGTAAATCGGCCAAACTTCAAATCTCCGAGCGAAAGACTAAAGCAATCTTACTCAGAAGCGAGAAATTAAGAAGGGTCCCAGTCGATAGACAGGGAGAAGTGCGCCAAAATAGAAGGCCAAAGAGCAGAAGAAGAAGAACTAGACTTTAAAAGTAGACTATCCACTGTTAGGATAGGTGAATCAAAAATAAAGACTCGGTCAAAAATTCAAAGACTCGGTTAGGTATCTTGGTGTTTATTTCGATAGAGATATGCGAGTCGAATCACATTGCAAATATCTAAAGAGTAAAGTAGGGATACTCTTCAAACAAGCTTGATAAGCTGGCAAAATCCCAATGGGGCCTTAAATGCAGAACTTTCTACAATCTACCAGGAAGTATTCATCCCGATGGCATGCGGCCGGGAAGGTGAGTCGATCTGTGTACTGTGAAAGACAAGAAAGTTCTTAAGGCTGTTCAGCGCAAAGTGTTTATAGCACATACAAGCACATACCGCACAGCATCATGAGAATCATTCTGCGTGGTGCAGGACAAACTCCCCTCGATCTACTCGACCTAAGTGCAGAACCCTATATGAGGTAAGAAAGGGCAAAAACGTAGAGATAAACGAAACCGTAATCGGAAAAGATACAGAAGTCGTGAAAAAAGTAATAAGAAAAGAGATAACAAAAATGTGGCAAACTAGATGGGAAGTCTCAACAAAGAGTCGAGTAACGTTCACCTTCTTCAATAGCATACAAGAAAGACTTCAAGTCAAATGGGTTCAGCTCAACTACGCAGATTCTAACTGGTCTACGCAGATTCTAACTGGGCATGGCAACTTCCATGCAAAACTCTCACAACTAGAGCTTATTAAAAAAAGTTCATGCAAACGTGGAGCTAAAGAGGACACAGTCTGGTCTCATCTTAGAGTGTCCAGAATTCAAAGCGCAAAGAATTGCCTTACGGGATATAGTTCCTCCTACCGTGCCTACGGGATATAACGAGTAGAAACTACCTGAAGCGAATACAATTCTTAGTGTCAAATGCCGAAGTATTTCAAACACTCGTCGACTTCTCTAAAGAATCATTATGGATAAAGCAATCTCAAAAAGAGGATTAGATTCTGGGACTATTCAAGACAGATTCGATGTCCTCAAAGTGGTGCGCGAAGCTCAGTTAAGGAAGATTTGCCTCTCATCACAGGAGAATTTCTGACAAAGCAAAACCGTATATCATCACGGTAACTACATGCATCACTGAGCAGTTTAGGGAAACATAATATAATAACATTATTATTACAGGGTGCATCTGGGGACGAGACGCACCCTGTAAAATGAGTGGGCCTCCCCGTAGTTCCCCGTGGGCGCGAGGCGCCTCGAGAACTCGAGACGCGTCACGGCGAAACTGCTCATTCCTGCAGAAAAGTCCTGCAGGCGCTGCTAGGTTTTTCCATCGCCCTTCTCAGGGTGGCTTCACTAGATGGCGGAATAGTCTGTCGCATATATCTTTGTGGGTGAGACATATTCGCTCCGTCTTCGGGACGGGACTGATTAACAATAACTTAATACATCGTTCAGAGAGATCGCACGCGTTCACGCGTATGAGTTGTATAGTTGCGTTATACAGAATCCGTTTGCATCAGAACGAGTATTCTGACAAATGTGAGAGTCGCGCTTCCACGCAGGTGGTTGTAAAGGAAAATAGCGTCAGGCTATTAGAGAAATTTGAATGAGTAAGTAGTCTGTGAATGTTGCATCAGAAAGTTGCATCGCAAAGATCACTTCTTGACTTTCTAATCCAGATTTATAGATATTGTTGCCACCCCCCCCAAGCTGGATGTTATGAACATTTGCCTGAAATTAGTGTCTGACTCGCGTAATTAGAAAGTTAATCAGGATATCCGGAATTTGACGGATTACCTATTGCCGCAATCAAGACTCTGTACGAATTCTTTGCGTTGCGGTGCCGACATGGCCAGATGATGCACTCGGTCTGGGTGGAATCGTACATACAAATCACATGGCAGTTCTCTGGATTAACTCTTACGATAGTATTGCGCGATAATTGCATAGCAATTATATTTGCAATGCCATGCGAATTAACTATTTTGTATTCAGACTTTGAGTGATGTAGAGTCAGTGAAACATATACAGCATGAAAACTTTCATTATGCATTATGAGCATAAAAGAAGAATTCCAAATTAATCTTAAAACGATCGATTCATTAATTCGATTCATTAATCTCTTGAAAGAAGTAATTCGTATTATTGCTCATATAAAGCTTATTCCATATCGATTATTGTTGTTCATGTCATTGTATTATTGAAGCTATTGCCCAATTTGTCTGTAAATTTTACTGCTGTCACTCATATCACATGTCGTTGATATCGTTTCTGATATACTATTTCATGTATTGTTGCTTCTGTGTTATATTATCTCATGTGTGATAATTGTTTATGCTATTCTTTAATTGTTTTTATTTTATGTGTAAATGCTTATACTGATTGAATGCCTTATTGATATAGCGTTGCTGCGTCGCAATTTTCACTGTTTAGCCTGACCATATTCAAAAGATTATATTCGTGGCTTGAGAATCTATTATACTCTCAATTGCGTTCTAAGTATTATCCGTTTGAGATTATTAGTATTTGAGAGCTATCTTTTTGAGATTCATCATGAGATTCATTAAAATTAACACTTTCTTTTTTACTGTGTACCATTGACTGAGCAAGTTAAAAAAATGAAAATTCAATTACTTCAACTATCAAAATTTGAATCAATCAATGTAATTCATTGCAAAATCTCTATTTCAAGAACCATTATTATTGCGGAATGCATTCACACGCAATGTTGGATCTTATCTAGATAAAATTATCTAGATCACCTAGATGAAATTTTGATGTCATCTTTATCTACATAATGAAAATATTAATTATCTTTATCTGCATCTTAGATGAAAAGAAATGTCATCTTTATTTAGAACGCTTATCTAGACGTTTAGGTAATTTAGTTTACATTGCTAAAAATATGCAGAATATTGAAATATTTTCTTCTATATAATTCAGTTTGCAGAAAAATTTTCATGCTCAGAAAGAGAATGGGTGCAATCAGTAGCATATATAACCGCTTAACCGCATTCACTCAAATGATCTTTTATTTCTATATTAGACTGTTCTAAAACTCTCATTCTTTATTTCGCCAAATATCAATCAAAAATATACCTTATATATCTCATTTTGAATTCCAAAAGTATATACTAGCTTAGCCACAGAAGACAGAGGTCTAAGTTTGTGTCGTATGCTCCATGTGCTGCATATTCCACATGCTGCTATCATAATTCATAGTTCCTACTCATTCCAACGAGCGTGTGTATGTACATACACATAAATATAAAAAATTTTCACTTTTCACATTTCCCTAAAAAATATTTTGCATTGATCGCGTTCGATGTTATTGGTGTATTCTTCTAGGTCAATAGCAGCAGCGAGTGCTCACGTATCCACTTCGTAAAAATGCTTTTACATGATGATGCTCGGTGCTCATTTTTAGCGCCAAAACAAATCACGTGATATAAATTGACGAATATCAAGCGATAATGTTGATCGCGTGATCTATATTGATATTTTAGTGATTGATATATCACTAAAAATGAGCGTCAAATGTTAACATGAAAAGACACCTTCCATGAAATTAAGGACTCTGATTGATTGATTTTTTGTGCCTTATGCGTTATAGGTTATGCAGAGTCTGTGCTCTATTTAAGAATGAACATCTCATCCTTTTTCGTGTACTTTTTCGTTAACCTTATAGGGTAAAGCCTATATTTTTGAGGTTCTTTTTTCATATTATTATGTTAGAGTGATTTAGAGAATAGCGGAAGTCTCTAAATGTCTTATTTTTATCAATGATTGTCTTGCTATGATTGTTCATAAACTAACAGCCAACTGAAAGAAAATACGGCTTTAGATCTGTTGCTTGAAATCCCCAAATATTTTTGCTTAAAATGTGATAGATATATATTTGGCATTGAAAAGAGAGAAAGCGAAGATATTGAATGTAAAAAGTGCAAGCAACGCTAAGAGTACGTTTAATTGTGTTACTCAATCACGAGTTAATCAATCATTTGACGCGCGTCAAATTTATTAACTCGTGACGCGGCTGGGCGCGACGCGCTCAATAGAAACGTACCATAACAGATCTTTTAAGCCTTCTCTCTGGTACTGATGACTTTTGCACACCGGACGCTGTAAGATGCGACGCGGTAACCAATGAACATGTGAAGAGCTATAAGCTTATTGGCTACCGCGGTCCGCGTCGTATCTTGCTACGCGGTTAGCGTTTCCGCATTTAGTGTGCAGTAGAGAGTCTCATAGGGAGAGAGTGCATCACGTGACCTGGTCTCTCTGATTGACACTGGGCATCAAAACTCCTAGGTATGGAAGAAATTGGAAAAAACTGATCACATAATCCTCGTCTTAATTGGACGCGCGCATTCACGTGATGCAATTTGCTACTCTCTCCCTTTGAGGCTCTCTAGTGTGCAGAAATTGTAAAATTTCTCTCTTTTTCACGACATGACACTCTATTCTAGTATTCCTTTTATTCTATGATTGTTTTGTGCAAATAAATCCGTCTCATCCGTTACATCACTAATTTTTATTCAGCTCGCCATGCTTAGTCATGTCCTTTTTTACTCATTCCCTTGTAATTTCTCTCCCACTGGCACCCTTCGTTGAAAGTGTGCGCGTATCACATTAAATATTGACCGTATCGCAGCGCGCTATGAGCACTTTGCCCGCGGGAGCCATTTAAGAAAAGAAGAAGAAGAAGGTTAAATGACTATTCATTATGGCAGAAGAATCCTTTCTATTATGCTATGCATGATGCATGGTTGAATCCAGTTGAATCTCAATTCTTAATTCAGCAATTTCGTAATACATTGTGGTTATTATATAATAAATAACGAGAAATGGAAAAATATCTGCAGAAGTCACAAAATATATTCTTTTAACATTGTATTAAAAATATTATGTTAAATTGAAATGCAATGTTTAATTTAAATAAAAAGGGCTAAGAATCAACGCAGGTTGTTAGATGCAACAAATTCAATTCAAATTACACACAATACTAAGATATTTATTATTAACAGTGAAAGCTTTTACAAATTTCAAAACTACTCCCTAAACAGATGTTTTGACCCCTATCGGGTCATTTCCAATGCTGCTATTAAACTTAAATTAAATATTAACTATAATATTCGAATTAAAATTGATACGCAGAATATGTATCACCAATTTTTATGTACATAGTTATAAATATTTTATCATTGAATTTACTGTTGTGTCTTAATTCATGAAGAAGTTACTAAAATTTTACTTAATGCATTAAAATATAATTCTAAAGAGACCATATTAAAGCTCAGAGGTATAGATATGAGTTTTAAGGAGTTTTAAGTAAGAATTTAATACCTTCTTCATGACACATATCACAATAATAAATTCAATGTTAAAATATAAATGTTACTTTAATATTACAATTTATATGTTCCAGAACCATTTAGAAAGTAAACTGCGACGGAAATATACCGCTATTCCCACGTGATCAATCTAGTAGCTGAGCTCAATATTCCGGAGTATGATTACTGAATTATTCCAAAATAATTCAAGTATAAATTTTACCTCGAATTCGGTATTAAGCCTAACTCCGATTTAACCGCGATTAACGAAAATTTATTCTAACAGGACTTAGAGCTCCAACATAGATGAAAAAACAATACCAACCTAACACAAGTTTTTCAAATCAAAATGAAGTAAATGAATCTATCCACAATGAACCTCAAAATTTATATCCGCAATTATAATTGCATGAAAAAGTCCAAATTTTCTTTATTTTTGTTTAACTTTTCATTATCTTTAATATTAGATGAAATTGCTGAATGATGTAAAAAAAAGTAGAGAATCCATTTAATAGGCCAATAAATGGAGTCCGGAAAGGATCACCCACGGTACAAAATTTTTTTAAATGTTATTGCTTAACTGCAATAGAGCTGATCTATATTGAAAACAACGCATGTTCTCTTAGAGTTTGTACGAATTGTTACCTCTAAATTGGCCATCCGGATGACTGCGAATTTTATCAGTCCTGCACACTCCATAGGTATCTCCCCCGAATGGTCTCCACATAAATTAAATTGTATCTACTGTGACAAACGAATAATTAAAATTCTCAAAGCAACATTCTGTGGAGAATGTATCGAGGAATTTCTTGAAAGCGAACAAGAAATTATGTTTAAAGAAGATCAAAAATAAAAATCACCATTAGGCATAAAAAAAAATAAAACAAAAATGAGCCTCGTTATTTTAAATATAAAATTCCTGCCTTCCACAACTGCGAAAGGGACCAGAGCGCTTTGTTTCATTATTCCCATTCCCAGTGCACCGAATTGCGGATAGCGTAGGACATAAAAAGTGATCATCATACCGAGGCTCATCCGCCGCTATTTGTGCACTTCCTTCCGCATGCATGGAATTATTTTTAATCATTACGATAAATACAAAAAAAAGGAAAATGTTCGCAGGGGCCATACTAGAAGAGCTGATCGAGAACAAGTCCTTCGTGAGAATCCTTCGATCTCTCGTGAGGAAATATCACCGTATCGTGGTATTTGACCCATATGTCTTCATCGACTCTCTGTGGACGCACCCGGGAAATCATCCGGATCCGGCATCGTCGCGTCCCACTTTCTGAGCCCTTCCACGGATCGTCAGGATCAAAGCTGTGACACATTATAAGAGTGCCGCTCCCGTTGAGCTGATTTAAATCTTTTTTTTTATTTTCTTTTTGGGTGATAAAAGGTCATTCAATCGTCAAACCATATATTCTCGTTGGCTTTTCTTTCTATATTTCTTTTTTTTTCTTCAAGTATTTTTGATCGTACAGAAGCGCCCTTTCTAAAAGGAATCCCCTCTCTAAAAGGAATTAAGGTTTACCGCTCGGTCCAAATTCTCATATTTCTTCTCACTCCGACACACTCTTACGAAAGGAGCCCGACGCTTCGCGTCCTCCATTCCCGTGACGGTCTTACAAATTCAGGACGTAACAAGATGACTTACACAAATTGCAAAAAAATTATTATGTCTGCTATGCAATTATCTTCTTTAACAGTAAATTTGCAAAAAAGTTTAACACTAAACGCGTACCATGACCGGTCAAATGACCGGTTGTAAACTTTTGATTAGAAAATTCGCATAAAATGTTATCGCTTTTTCACATTTGACTTCATGACTTTTTCTATTAAATATATACAATTAATTTTACATCATTTATTTATATTTTTATTTGTTAAATCTGATGAAACACGTGTGGTCTAGTGTTATTTATCACAAATGACCACAAGTCATTTGATCGAGAGAAATATTTATTGCCTTATAAGAGCATTGGATTCGAAAATCTAATGTTCATTCACATTCTTCTATTATATGAGTTTGTGGTACACTTCTGCAAAAAATGTTGCGTAGTAAGCTCTTCTTCATGTATCGGAACACTGAAAATTCTAAATAAAAAATTAGAATTTTAACAGATGAAGTTCCAAAAACTAATTACTGGAAAATGCCGTGCGCTTAGTCCGCGATCTAAACGATAAATATTTTTTATCTTTGTTTAATCTACAAAATAACAAGGATTGTACAAGTATTGATTTAAATATATAAGTCATCGTCTAAATATACAGTGTAAACGTAGCCACTATTAATGGTCGTAACGAAAAAGATAAAATATTTTATGTGACAACAAAACATATTTTTTATAATAAAAAATAAAAACATCGATAAAAAATTTTGGGAAGTTTGAATCCTCGCCAATTCTCCCTCCAGTTCATGATCTAATTATATTTAATTAGAATTAATACAAGAACTGCGACAGTATTATGCTTAAACATCCACAGGAATTTCCGATGTTCTCTTCTGATTATAATTCAAGTTTCGTTCTATTTTTGCCCTTAGTCAAATGCAATATTAATGATTCATAATAAAGTCGATATTGTATGTAGGCAGACTCACGTATGTTGCGCGCATTTTATTCTACATTCTTTTTGCGCTTGATACATATGCGTTTTGTATGTGCATGTGTACAAGTGTGAGAATGGATTTCGATTATTAATCAATGTGGCTTAGGTTGATTATCTACCTATTCACTCAGAAGGATTACAGGATTATCAAGAGATAAGCTATTCTCTCGATGTAATTCAACAACTTGTGTTTGCCTCATATTCTAATTTATCTGCTCGATAATAAATAACTCAATCGAAGCGGTTAAAGGATTCCCGAAGCTGAAGGCTTGAACTTGAATTAATATTCTGGAGTCATCTTGTTCACCTTTGTTTATTAAAAAACGTATTTCTTAAGGTACATAAATAATACATATTCTTAAGGTTTCATATAGTTGATAAAAACTAACGTTTTACCCTTATTCTATGAATTTTCGTATAAAGCGAAACTACGTTTAAAGTTCAATATTGTTCTAATAGCGAACATTGCTGAAATACATGATATGTCATATCATGTTTATGGAATATGTCTTCCAAGATTAATGTTGGAAGCGGAGTAAAGAAAAAATGCTGCCATTTTGGATGCTATTCATTACTTTTTCTTCTCGCATTTTTTTTCTCACGTCTGCGTCAATAGGACTGCATAACCCATGATGGAATTAATAAAGCACTCCTATGGATGCGCAGTAGGAGAGTGAATTTGAGTAACATTTGATTAGCTGTTCCAGTATAACCAGCGTTATGATACGTAGGAAAGTGTATATTGGAAAACATTTGATTGGTTATTTCCAGTATTACTGTCGCCATTATACGCAATGTTTCACTTTCTAATTCCACCACGGT
>Ga0157363_1002408_pt1 | contig 16467 bp, 8 predicted proteins | sample AttsexASBM1_FD_111477 | JGI IMG/M metagenome (GOLD analysis project Ga0157363, IMG submission 111477) | Fungus gardens microbial communities from leaf cutter ant in Ribeirão Preto, State of São Paulo, Brazil - Atta sexdens ASBM1 | ecosystem: Host-associated > Fungi > Mycelium > Unclassified ... | reverse complement strand
TCAAATCACACGGTAAGTGTTGTGAATCTATCTAGAATTATATACAAAATATATATATATATATATATATATATATATAAATGAACTATAATAATTAAACTAATTATTTTATAATAATTATTATTTTTACGATATGCTTTTATTATACAATTGTAAGGACAATTAAAATAATTATAAAAATTTGAAAATTGAATGTATAAATTATTCATATCACTTTTAAAGTATTTAGTGAGAAATTGATCCATCAACAGATATTGAGTGTTAAAAGTATTTCTTGTAGAATTAATTTTACAATCTTTATAACTTCTATGCGAAAATCAATTGACGAATAATAATCAGAGCATACTTATCTTTTGATTAATTTTATAATGTGCTACAGAATGAAACACTTATCATAGCGATTCTTGAGTACAATCTTAAAACCTGATTCATGCATATTCTATACTTATGATAATCCAGTGAAAAATGACAATAGAATCAGCATCGTATCGATGTCGAAATCATTATCATTTCTCACTGGGTAAAAAATTCTGTATATTATTAAGAAATATATTCTCGCTTTTAAGTCAGGATATATTTATACATTATACCTATTTATCATATTTATACGTTAGACCTATTAAAAGCTTACAAGTGTCAAAAAATATATGTATAGAGATTAATAAAGAAAAGAAATATCTTTAATGCATAAACATTTTATACATGCATAAAAAGAAATAGGGTAATGACACATAGAAAAACGTAGGTGAGACATAAGTAATAAACGAATTAGTCAATTACAGACTAGAAGCCGTAAAGCAATAATATAAACAATAGCAAATTAAAAATGTTGATTAGCTTACTGCTTAAGTTTTTAATGTGCCGTAACCTATAGACAAATAAAAATAATCGAGAAGAGCCAATTGCGTGAGTACGACACAAAAAGTGAAGCTACCATTTTTGCATTTTTCTGCGTTTTTAATAATAATATTAATTTACAAAGAAAACAATGAATGTATTAAATATTGGAATATATAAGTAGATAGATGATCAAGATAAATTAAATGACATCATATTAATTTGTATACAAATTACACATATGATCGTGGTAATGAAATGCGCAAAAAGATAATTGCCGTTGTGATTCAAAGATACATTTTGCGAAAGCTGCACTTACGAACATTGCGTCTCATTGATCAGCATTGCGTGCGTCCACAAACTGCCTATAAGCGGACGGCCTGGACTTATCATGAATTATCGCTTGGATTAAATCTCCAACACAAATTGCACCGTCTTTAATTTCTGAGGTCTTGATATCGCACCATTGCACTGCGTCGAAAATTCCACCGGCACATCGTGTTATTGCATATAAAAGTCGGTTTATATATGCATTCGTCGTTTTGAGACACGCTAAGCCAGTTTCAAATGATTTTATCTGTATCAATTACGTTATGACAATTGCGTGCTTACCAATATTGTGAGCTACCCTAGTGGTGCTCAGTTGTGCTCAAGTAAGAACAAAACAAATAAAAAAATAATTAATTATAATAATATTAATATGACATTAAGAATTCAATAAAAAAGCTTTAATGTCTCTTTTCAAATTATTTCTATATATAAAAACAATCTTTTATATTTATTATTATTATTAATCTTTAACGATATATTAATAATAGAACATCAGCATCTATATCGAATATTGCTAATTTTAAAATGCAAAAAATTATTAAATATTTTGTAAATAATGTAACATATACGAATTATAACTGATTTAATAATGTCATAATTCATAAATCTTTCCAGATGGATTCTTTGGAGCAAACTTCACAAGAAAATGTAAGAGAAAAATAAAGACATAGATAAAAGAATTAATTTTTTATCGCAATTATCTATAAGAATATTATAATAATTATTATAATAATTTTTACAAACAAATTAATTTCGTAGTAGACGTTATCAGTGATTACAATAATATATTCACATATTGTTATAATCATTAATTTCATATATATAATTAGAATTAGTCTTTGTAATAATACAGTTAATGTTATTCGATGACATGAAAACATTATCATCAATAAAAGCTCGAGTTTATCCATTATTTCGTTTTATTATTTTGTTCATACAATGACAATTTATTAACGATAGATACCTATTTAGATATCTATTTACATTCAAAACTAAAAGTACAATTTACAGGAACAGTTAAGATCGATAAAATCAAGAACAAGAATGTGATCAACGTGAACGTGAATGTGAACGCTCAGGAATTGGCTCAAGAATTGTGGGAGATAATAGAATCTCGTTTAAACAACCGCATTCATATCATCAGTTCAAAGAACATTAAGGATCTCAAAGAGGCTGAAATACCTCTAGTGACACATAACAGAAGAAGCGGAGAATCCTCGCCCGTCTTCCAAGTGGTAACTCAACTCGATAAAGATCACCCGAAGGGTGATCATTAGAGACTTCCCGAGCATAAATACGTTAGACGAAGAGATGGCGAGAGATATCGTAGCAAATATGATGGTCTCCCTAAAGATGATCCTATCGAAACAGACTCATTTGAAGATCAATCAGAATAATCACAACAGAAGAATGATGCAATATTCTGATACGACAACAATGTCGGACGATAATGAGCAGAATTACGTAAATGTCAGAATCAAAATTCACAGAAAGGACATTCTCAATGCTCTTCGTAAATTCGACATCACATTTTAACAAAAAAAAATTATTCGGTTAAATAATGGTTGTATAATTACAAATATTACTACATCGAATCTATCTCGAATTAATTGTTAACATCGATGAATTTTCAAAGTAAATGTTCAAAGTAAATTCTTCTGTATATTTCTCTTGTTTTTAAAGAAATTGTTTTGATTACCATACGCATATTTTACTTACGTGTTTTAAAAAATTATTAGCTTTATATGACGTAAGAAGAAATTAATACTAAAATAAATGTATAATTTCTTTGATTAACTTACTTTTAACGAATAGTAAGTAATCCTAATATCATTTATTCTTCTGTAATTATTTTTTGTTTAAAGTAGAAATTCAATAAACATTAGAGGAATGTCGCCGATACTGACAGATCTCCTAAAGTGAACATCCCCTTATTTTTCAGAAACTTACTATTGCATTTATTTATTAATATTAATAAAATCATGATCTATTTAGCTAATTAAAGAAGTACAAATTCGTAATTCGTATATATGTGATTTGTTTCTACACCAAATCAGCTAAAAACGAATTCTACAAATGCGAAAATAAAATTCTTACGATTTTCTTTTGCAAATTGCGTAATTTAAATAGTTATATTATTTCATTATTCAAGCAATTCAACGATTGACTGCAATTAATTGTCATGCGATGATTTTTTCCAAGTTATATTATAACTGTGAACAGGATAATGGTTTTTTGTGTTACCAGCGTTCGTTAGAAAGAACGAAGTTCAGTAAATTTATATTATGTATTATTTACCGTTTGTAATATGTTTTTAACATTAATAATGATTTGATCGAAACGTCTATTTGTTTATTGCTAGCACATTGTATTAAATCAACTAAAGGATTGTTTCTTTTATTTATGTTCAAACTTCTATATTAACGAGATTTAATTTTATAAAATAATTTTTTTTGCTCGTAGCCCTTTTTCTTTATTGTTTTTTAAATAATAATGTCTATATTATTGATAATATTATTTAGGGAATTACAAGCATTTAAAATGATGTAATATTATTGATAATATATCATTTTAAATGCTTGTTATTCCCTAAATCAGTTATATTTATGGTATTATTTTTTTTCTCTTAGTTTTTTCATAATACGATTTTAAATTTTAAATTGAAGTGCAGCGTAAATCGCCATATCTGTAAAAAAAATCATGAACTAATTTAATCTTTTATAATGTTGCTTTATAGTATAATTTATAGTGTAAATAACTCTATTGGAGCTGGAAACAATCGTGCATATATGGAAAAACTCTTGAAAAATTATCGCGTTATATATTTGCATCTTGCAGAATAGCATAAAGTAAATATGCATATAATTCAATAAAAATATTTTATAACAAAGTGAAAAAACTTTGAAATATCTTAGAAACATTCACTTATAGATATTTTATACAAATAATTCCTGTAAAAAAAAAAGAATAGAAATACGTAGTATTACTGCCTACTGTGTCAATTTTGGAGCTTATTTTGTAAGACGCTCATTTTTGCTTATCTTATGAAAAAATTAATTATTGCAGAATTGCAAACAGTATTATAAAAACTGCTTATATTATCTGATGAAAGACACTTTTTAGTTTATGTTTTTAAAGTTTTATTTTTGTTTAAGAAATATTATCTAAAAACAGCCTATGTCGGTATCGGTGACTTTTTTCTAATGTAATGAACATTGACAATAAAAAAAGAAAAAACTTTGATTATTTAAAAATGCATTACATACAAATTTAAATCAGCATGCAAAATTTCAAATTTATTTTATGTACTTCAATCTCTCTCTCTCTCTCTCTCTCTCTCTCTCTCTCTCTCTCTATCTCTCTCAGTTATAAACTATTTTAAAGTATCAATTGATGATATCATAAAGAATAAATTGAATTTAGCACATTTCACTCAAGCGAACGATAACAATTTATATCATATGCTTTATATAATTAACAATTTTTTTACTCTCACTAAATTCGCAAAACAACTTTTAATTTTAATGTGACCGTGAACGCTCATATATGACGCACGCAGCAGTAGACGATCCAGAAATCAAAGAGAATTTCGAACATTGACAATCATGTCTTTTTCGATGATTTCATGCCGAATATTCGGCTGTGTAGTAAGTAAATTATTTTTTAGCAATAAGTGCTAAATATGTTATTGTTAATTTATATAGATATTAAATGTAACACAATCTAATTATCTTTTAGTTTCTTTATAATATTTTTTTTGCTAAATCTGTTTTGAAAACAAAGAGTTATTTATTATAAAATATGCCTAATTAAATTTTTATTTTTACCTTTTTATTTTTATAAGCTCTTGATCTTGTTGTCGCTGATGCAATATGCTGATGCAAAAAAATCCTATTATTTGGAGATTATTTTAGAATTTTTGCAGCGTCTTGAAAGTATACTCAAGCAAACCGAACGAAATACATTTTGTATTATGCCAACCGAGAAGCTACGCAATCTGATCATAGAACACCAAACATCTTATGACAGCATTGAGCCCTATGAAGTATTAGTGGAATATATAAAGAATACAAAAAAAACAAATAATAAAATTAATATAATTTTAATTTTAATAAAAAAACAAAATATGGTTTCTATATTTTTTCTTATAATACATAGTTTAAAAAATAATTATTTTGGTTTGTATATATATCGACAAAATTACTCTATAGTAATTTCTTGATAAATAGAATATGAAATTTAATTAATTTAATTTTCATACAGATTTGTTCGTTATTGATTAAGAAACTTAGGTTTTTTAATCACAGACAAAAAATTCAAAGAATTGAATTTTCAGAATTATATCCAATATCTTTTAACGCCGAAAAAAGTGAAGCAACAAAAGAAAATTAAGGATGACACGATGAGATCACTGAATAACAATGAAAACGTAAATATTAATGAAAATTTCAACACAAACCTTGATGCTAAACAGCATCAAAGACGTTCTTTCAGTAGTGATGATTCACATTTACGCAAAATGCGCAATCAAAATACGAATAGTAACGTCAATTTTAATAGCAACGTAAATACAAATAGAAACGAAGATTCGATTTTAGCGAAGAAATTTAAATGCAGATAAACTTCGACCTCCCGCTAAAAAAATCAAAATTATAAAAATTGCCTGATTGTAATTTCTCTAAAACTATCTATTACAATAATAATCTATTACAATAAAATAATAGAACTAAACTATTTGTAATATTTACATTTCAAATTAAAATACACTAAAATTACATTGTATTGCACAATTATTTTATTATATTACGGGAAATAAAAAGTTCATTCATCTGCAAAGTTTCTGTTATATCTTTGAATCGAGAACTAATTCATTTTATCAGTATGATCTCGTTTTGTATTTTATTAAATGTATCATGTTTTAGTTCATTCAAAAATAAAAAATTATTATCTGACACTTTTAATTCTCGCATTTGTTTATTATTATAAGTCAATTGTTCGTTAATTTTTTGACGTTATTTAATTCTTCTTTTATTGTAAAAACAATTCTTTGATAACCAATTTCTTGATAATAATAAAATTAATATTTATTTAATAAAAGAAGATTTTTTTATAATTCCCGTAAACAATTCATTTATGATTTGTTTATTTAATATTAAACTTACCAAGAGAGGAGTTAGCTAAGAATGATCATACTGCAGCCCATATATGTAATCATGGCACTTGCCGTTTATTAAAAACAAATTCAATAGTAATCGTATAATTACAAACAATAATAATGACAGTATAATTATAAAATATGCTCGGTCTAGCATTTTTTATAACGCGTTTGTAGAATCAGTCTTAACCCTCGGATTACCAAACACCGCTTGCAAAATGTATTATCTTCCCCTCTTTTTCTACCCCTCTTATCACTGTTTCAATCCCTCGATTTTCTAGTCAGAAAAATAAATATATTTGAAGGTACCGCTTCCTTGTGCCTGAGAAAATTTAAACGACCGATAACCCGAGGGCTAATTAAACTATGAGACGTGCTATAGAGGTATGTTACAGTGATGCAGGGGTTTTGTTTACGCAATCGAAAAATTGACTCTTGCATCCTCAAAAACAAAAACATCGACTGACGACGTTCCGGCGCTTCCACTTTCGAGGATTTTCTGTTTTCGTTGCTCCACGTACCTCAAGGTTCCCGCACTTATTGTTAGATTTACATATGTGTATGTACACGCATGCGCATCTGAATATATATATATGTATATATATGCATTTATATTTATTCATTTATTTATTTATAATATATAATTATTTATTCGTTAGGCGCACTCCACGGAAACGAGCTGGCCCTTCTGTGAGTTTGATTAAAAAATAAATGATCCTTGTTCGTTTCGCCGGAGTGCTGAGATCTGTTGAGGGTGTCGAGCGACAGTCTCTCGTCCTTTGCGATGTAAAAACTAGCGAAGTTGGATAAAGCGCTGCCAATGATTTCTACTGTATATACCCTAAACTCCATTTTTGTAGAGATATACGTATAGATTTTTTTATTATGTTCGTTTCATTACTTATTGCATCTTCTCTTGGTCTTGCAATTTTCGGCGCTTTATATCGTTTGTTATTTCTATAGAAGAGCATAACTTCTTTGTTTAACCCTCTGATAGACTATCAAGTAACTGGAACTTTTTTGATTATTTGTAGTGCGCAATCTAACAAACATAGAATGAAGAATAAATCTCAGCAAATTGATAAATTTTTACATTTTTAATTATAATAAATGGATTTTTAAATGAGACCAAGAAAATGATGCATGTTTTAAAATTATTTTCAGAAAGCATCAGAGGGTTAATAGTTTGTACATTGTTCTATGCTATATACATCATTGTTCATTTAGCAACTTATTAAAATTTATAACAACTTAAAAATATAATTTAATAAATATACGAAATAAAGTTTGTGAAAAGCTAATAAAATTGCTCTTTAAAAATTTTATACTATTGCAATATTTTCACAGGTACCGTAGATATTGCAAAGAATGCAATATAAAAGGAATTATTTATTCTCGTTTGTACATCTTACTCAATTGGAATATCAAGAAAAGTGCAATTTATCTTCATATTTTTATGAAATGTCCATTATAATATTTTAAATAAATATTCCGCGACGGACGCGAAAAAAATGTATTACGCGATAGACAAGCATTAGTTTTTGTCGTTGTCATTTTGACAAGCAGTACCTTATCCAACTATAGAAACTAGACAACGAAGAGAATAGACGTATATCTGGGTCTTTAGGCACTTAAATGTCGGAAGTTACTGGGAACTTTGAGTTCGTGCGTGGCTCAACGAATATCTGGTACTTCCTATTTACAGCCTTAATTGAGGACGTAATACGGCGCCCCGAAGATGGGTCGAGTTGCATTCAAATAAACGATATTCATACTATTTGCACGTTAGCTCGAGAATCATAAATTGCGAAAATTTCACATCGAAGAAGACGATTACCACGAGATTACAATTACAATTCGAAAGCTTTTGCTACTGGCCTGTTAAAAAATGTCCATTAACTTAAAAAATAATTGTCCGTTCGCCAAAGGTAGCTTATGCAAGCTATCACAAACAATTGCTGTTCAAATTTTTCGATTTCCAGTGTATAAATTTTCTGGAAAGTAATTTCCATGAAAATACAATCCATCTTAAATATAAGACCTTTCTTTCTAATATTTGTTTGCCGAGAAATAAAACATAAAGAAAACAAACGGATCGCCAACTCAACGAGAGTCGCAAAGATAAAATTCGTTCTTCCGGTTTCGTACAGACCGGATCGAATACGTAAAATTATTCTTGCCACACTTATACACAATATAGCATATATGCTCTATACCAAAATACACTTACTTTCTCTTGAAGAGTAATCATGTGTATCTGTATCATCTTTCCTTCCTTATAATATGTATATATAAAATATTATGTATAAAAATCAAAGCCGCAATTATTACAATCATAATTTGTTATTACGTATAATAGAGTTCTAAAAGTTAACCAATAATTAATAATTAATTATAATTATTATTATTACAATAAGAGCTTCAAATCTAATCAAGAGTTTACAATAGCGATAATAATATCAATATAATAATTATCAATAAAATAATAGTAATTATGAATACATAATTATAATTACAATATATTGTCTACATAAAAAATGGCAATTTATATTTTCACACTTATTATACACCTCGCCTTTTGAGTACTGTTCATCGATTCATATACTCATTTCTTGCATTCACTTCTTGCGAAATGCGCGTGTAAATTCGCATTAACGATAACGCGAGAATTTACAAGTGCATATCGCATAATTAAAGACTAGCAATTATAATTCCTTCACGAGGATTCTACATTGATTAATTAGGTAAAACCGTGATAGATCACCGACACTATGTGATCGGGAATTACGGATTTACAAATATATTATCAATAAATTCTTCTCTCTCTCAGATACACGCTTTCATTCAATCGTTCGTTCTTCTCATTCACTCTCTAAAATATATTATTATTACGATATATTCCGCATATTCGCCAATGATCGATTCTTTTTAGATTATAAAACGTCCCGCCGAAAAATATTATACGAAGTCATCATTGAAGAGAGCCCGTAAAATCGCGACGAAAATTGTATGGTCATTCTTAAATGCATTTCGGATGTAGGAAAACGGCAACAAAAAAATATGTTTTTTCTCAATGATAATCGAAATAAATCTTCAAATATCATGTCGAAGAAGATAAATGTGTTTCTGGTTTTATATATATCATTGAAAAATGTCAAGTTTTGTCGGGCAGTGTCAGTAGGCAGGTTTCGGAGTATTCCTTCAAGATTATGAGGATGTGATGGATTTTTAAGTCTGTTGGCAGTTTTCAGTTTTTCAGAACAGTCTTTAGGTTTCAGTTTTTGCAAGTCGTCGCAATTTAACGTCGCTTAATTATACGGCGGCGGTTGGCAAATAATTCGCAGAAAATATCTATTTAACTACTAATCGCTAATCAAATCTAATTATAACGGAAATTCGTTTGCACTATCGAGTACAGACGAAGGCCAAGTAAGTAGGAAGTGATTGCGAATTATTTGCCACCGATCAGTTGATTGGATCAGCATCGGCGGAAAGACCGAAGATTAAGATTCGATCTTAAGCCTCGAATTATTTTGGCAATTATTGTACTTGTCTATATTTACAAGTGTATCATACGTTCTACATCATGGAACACCGAGGAACAAACACGTGAATTATGCGTATCTTTTGCATTGTAATAAAAATTTGTTTCCGTATAACATTATAAATAAAAATTAAATGGATTAATAATAATATGAATAAAAAATAATTTAAAAACTACAATAGGGAAGATATAAATTCTGTCAAATATAAAGATAAAATAAAAAAAATAAATATATTTTTGAACGTGGAGTTACTTACTTTTATCAAAATAAGTTTATATTATAAAATTTCAGAACCTTTGACTTTTAAACAAAATATTTACTAAACAAAGAATTAAAATTTGTGAACAATTTTTTTTATATCAATATGAGAAACTTCTGAAGAAATTAGTGAGAACACATCATTTTTGCCTCACATTATAATTCTTTCAGGACGTTTAAAAAATTCACAAATTTTGATTCTTTGATTATATATTATTTTATTAATTTCTTAAAATATTTCTTAAAATATTTTGAAAAATTTAGAAAATTTTAATAAAATAAATAAAATTAATAAAATTTTCAAAAAAATATTTACTCACATATACACACACACGCGCGCGCGCGCGTTTGCGCTTAGTTCTTCGTATTTCCACTAAAGAGAATCGTCATAATGAGCAGACCGTCATCGGCAAACGACAACGAAATCGTCACGAAATTGAAAAGATTTGATCGAGAGGGAAAAGAAATCGCATTAATATTATATTTTGTACGCGGCTGATCACCGTTGATTCCAGCGTAAATCTACAATCTACATAATTTGAAAAATATTTGTTCGATCGATCGAAATTACGATTTCTATATGATATAAGTATACGTATATAGATATAACAGTAATCATTTTAATTACACGAATTATTAATTAACGTGATGTCTGAATTTTTCTTTTGATCATCGAAAAGCTTTTATACGGGTATTATGATTCACAAATACACTCGAAACTCGAGAGTAGATATTTACAACATTTAACATACTTCCACTGTATATCCGAATCTGCATAACATTTCGAATTACAGTTGAACGTAATCCCCGTATATATCGTCGTACCGTGCTGCACCGTGTTCGTTTAAAATATAGATTATTAATTTTTTCGCGAATATACAAAAATACGATTCTCGGTCAGCAGCACCGCACGAAAGTAATGCGACGTATGCGGTCATTCATATACGATCCTCTACGATCACGAATGATTATTCCATACAGTATATATTGAATTTATATATCCTTGGAATTAATCGAGATTAATCAATATCATTTGACAATGTGCAGCTAAAAGAATATAAAGTAAACAAAATTTAAGAATACAATATTAAGTTTGAAAAAGACGAACATTTTAGTGCTTTTAAAAATTTCAAATTTTCGTCACTTCTACTCATATTCTTCCAGCTGCAAATATTCTAATGATATTAACTATTCATCCAAATCGCTTTATTAACTATACTCATCGTGCCTCGTTAATTATAGTAAAGTAGTTTCGCTGCTCATCCGGCTGATAAATAAAATTACATATCTTTGCTCTAAAGAAGAAATTGGCAGATTTTATGCATGAAGAGATGCATTCGAGACGCTTTAAAATCCAATTTCAAATAAACTATTACAGTTTTGTCCCATAATAATCGAGATTACAGCAAATGGAGATTAGTACATGTAGATCAATAAGTATCTTTTATAAAATAACATTATGCATTATATTATATGTTGATTTTCATTATTCTCACGTCAGATCGTGTAATCAACACTCCCATTCTCGGGAGGATCAATGGATGAGAAATGCACACATAATTGCCTCAAAAACATAAAAATCTCCAAAAATATATTCCCGTTCGTTTTCGCGGTAAATCGCATACTCAAGCGAAGTAACCCTTAAATACAAATCATTCATATAAAATATTCAAAAAGAATTCAGAAAGAATCATAGAATAGTATATAAACGTATAAAGCTTACATGTTCAGATGAAAAGAACAACAGAAGAATTTTCAAAATCTGCGAATTTATATCAGTTTACACCAGTATTATAATTATAAAATCATATCTGTATTTAAGGGTTAATAGCATCGACGAGAGAGAAAGCCAATTGTGTAAAAAAGAGAATAGAATTGCCAATCCACATGTATAAATGATTTACTATATTTAAACTGCATCAGTCATCTAAAACCCAAACAATATTATCGAAACAGGAGGAGTATTCAATATTTTAATAGCCCTGTCCATTTGAAAAAGTCTAATAAATAGATTATCTAATAAATAGATTAAAGATTAAAATAATCATCTATTTTTAGAATATTGTTCAAGAGATTTGAAATGATTAATTTTATGTTATTAATAGCTCAAAAAAAAAAAAATCTCGTTTTACGCAGAAATTTTCCCAATCGTCAAATAGATAATTTTTAAATTATTTCATTGTTTGACTAATGTATATTTTAAATGCGCATCTTTTTTTCTACATATTTATAAATGAAAATTTTTAGAGATACAAAAAACATTGCTATTAAGATATCTATTTTCATTATTAAAAAAAAATGCGCGATGTCCTAGAAAGTACTCAAATAGACAATCAGACATTGATGAGCATGTTTCACGTGTGTAAAGTGTATCATATTAAAATACAGGTTTTCTTAATAATTCTTCATTTGCTTTTCTTTCTTTTTTTATATGTGTGACTCGCATTTTGCGCGTATGCCGCTCTGGCACATTAGCGCGATAATCATAATAACAATAATAATGATGATGATGATGATGATGATGATAATAATAATAATAAACTTATTTTTGTTCTTTTTATCTTACTTTTGTTTTCGTCAAATTATCTAAAAATATCGTATGTGTTATATGTATCTTCGCTTTCGATCTCGTCGACCTCTCTTATTTTCCTCTTCCACTATTTTTATTTTTCTTTCTTTCCGCATCACTGGAAACTTCCGCCAGTCATAGTATATTTATTATAAGTTTCTACATATAACGTCTATGTATATTTATCATAATAGTACTTTATGCACAAGTAATACACGGACGGTAGTGCCTAAGAGGTCAACCGAGATCCAAGAAGAGTTCCAAATATGATAATCATATCTGTGTATATGTACGTGTGTTCTATCTTAAGCGAAACAAATAAATGCGGTTCTTGATTTGCGTTATCAAATTATCATTAGAAATAATTAAAGAATTATAAAATTTAATTTAATTATTCAATATAACTGAAATAGACTGAATTTATATTTGAAATTAATTAAAATTATAATATAAAAGGAACAACCCTGAGGAATAGCTCAATATCAAGCTGTTCCTCCCTGATAAAGTGGATTGCAAGGTTCACGAAACGTTGGCATTTCAATAATCAATCTGGACACGAAGAAAACCCGCGAATAATCTTTATAATTAAAATTGTATTTTTTTAAATTAATTTACACAATATAAAATAAATTTATTCTGCAATTCTTCAATTGAGTTTCCAAATCCAAATTGAAGATATAATTCGAATAACTTTTTAAAAATTTTTTTGAAACTAATTCAAAGATATAAAAAAGAATTCGAATAAAATTCAAAAATTTATTGTTTAAATTAAAAAATTCTTCTCTTTATGAAATTTTATTTGAATTCAGTATTCAAGAATTTATTAATAGCGCAAATCGAGAATAAACTGTGTAAAGGAACGACAATGTTTTGAGCCGTTCAAAACGAACGTCTTCATGTTTCAAGGATGCGATATTCTTACATAAAAATATATCACTAATTTATGGAGCATACTCGAATTTCGTTCGTACGTCGTGAATTATTGTCAAAACAGTCATCGGCATCGAGATAAGTAATTAATCTTTCGATGCAATAATTAATCATTCACCATCTTGCAAAGTCTTCAACCAAATTATCGATAATGAGCTCTGTTTTAACAATAACAAGATGTACAGTATATTAGGAGGTAGTCGTTTGCTGCGTTAATCCTTAGCATATTATATCATATGACTTATTATCTCACTATCCTACATTTCTGATTTTAACAGTCGATACATGCTACACTTACTTTATATTTTTTATAGTTTTTAATTCTTAGATAACCACATTATTTGTATTCGAAAAGCGCCGAGAATAATATAGATCTAAAACGTGTTTATAACAAATCTAAATTATACGTAAATGTGTAATGACAATAAACGATTGTATCTCTTTCGAGACATTTCCACAGTCATCATTAATTAACAATTGTTAATTAACAATTATTAATTAGTAATCATTTTATGCAATGAACAAAATGGCGTACGCCTATTTTTTTCAATCACGTTTATCGTTTAATAAAAAATCAAATTTAATTACAAATTAAATTTAATTAGGCTTTCTGTCGACTTTTCTCTCTTTTCTGAAATTTATGTATTGCAGTTTAGATCTGTATTGTTCGCTTGGCGCTTGGTTTCTCTGTAATGCTTCGTAGATAATTTCTACCTTCGCGAGGCGTCTGTGCGAAAACCCGACACATCAGTCATCGCGATGATTTTTTTCAGAACATCAATAGAGAGAATACACGCAAGGATTAAAGCAGAGGTGCACGCGAGCGCATACCCGAAGCATGTACGTTCGTTTATGAGCGGTCGAGGACCGACTGACCAAAATCGACGATTTAAGCTATACATTATAAATCTATGTGAAGTATACACTTTTTACATGTATATAATTATAGATCCTTTGCCTGCTTTTTATGCATTGCAACCATGAAGAAAAAGCCTCCCTATCGCAACGATTGATCGAATGGAATGATCAGCAGTTTTCCTCCGTCTCTTTTATTTTTTACGTATTTTCGGAAATATCACGCCTGAGAAATGTAACGCACAATGTAATGCGTTTGAAAACATGTTATTTTCGAAAAGGAAATACAAGGCATATCCACTATACTTATTTGAATTTTAGATTGTAATGTCTGCAAAAGATCTGTGACTCTTTAATTTAAACTTAAGAAAAATTCAATTTACTGAAAAACTTCTCAATTTATCTCAATTTATATTCTTAGATATCCAAGTTTTTTAAGATTTATAAGAGATTATTTATATTTCTTGTTATTTACTAAAAATAATTTTAAGAACAATTTAAGAGTTAATGTACACACACGCACGCACACACACACTCACGCACGCACACACGCACGCACGCACACACACACGCACGCGCACACACACACACACACACACACACACACACACACACACACACACACACACACACACACACACACATAAATAAATAATGTGTCTACAGTTTTAATTTTTTAATATAGTATTATATTCACCTAACTCAGACCTATTCAATTTAAGCTTCAGAACTAAAACGCAAAGTCATCTATGCAAAAAAATTTAATGTGATAAGATTCGGAAACTATAAAGTGTTGATATGCATCTAAGTAATGCTTATGACACTTTACAATTCCCGAAATCTTAGTCACATTGAATTCATTTGCATGGATGGCTTTACGTTTTGGAGCTCAAGTTGAACAGGCCTGACTTAACTTATATTTAATATTAAAAATAATAATAACAAATTAAAAATAATAATAACAATATAAAAAAAATTCAATAATAAATTTGATTGCAACACAAAAACTATAATAAATCTGCGGTAATATTCATAAATGCATTTTTGTTTTTATAATAATCAATAAAAGTTTATTACAATATAGTAAATCATAGCAAAATCTTGATATCGTAGTTAATCAATTGCTAACCAAATCTGTTCTAAAAGAGCAGTAAATTCATATAGTTAGCAGCACGGAAAGTTTTTACGAAAAGCTACATAGATTGAGACAAGATCTTAGAAATTCTTAGTTTTTCATAAATATTTGTAATGGGACATAGAGTAGCATTGTTTGTTTGAAAAATTAATAAATCATCCACCTTCGAACAACGTCATTCTATGAATATCTACGAAAAAGAATTTCTAAAATCTTGTCTCAGCCTATGTAGTTTTTCTGTAAAAATTTGTTTTTCACTAGGGATTATATTTGCTTAAATAGTTATATATATATATATATAATATTAAAAAATTTTACATATATATATATATATATATATATATATATATATATATATACTTAAGAAATTATGTTCTTTAAAAATGTTATAATTTTTCAAACGATAAAATTTTGCAATCATATTTTAAAAAATTTGTTTACTCTCTTGTTGTTATAACTCAAAGATATGGTATATAATTATATATTTTAAAATATTAGATACAAAACGAATTAAATATCAATTTAAATATCAAAAATAAATTAAATATCAAACGAATAAATATCAATATATAATTTTGGATCGTAATCTTCTTCTTTAAAATTTCTATTTAAATCTTTATTAAAAAAAAAAAACCTACATTTACAATCTAAAATCATACAATCATAAATGCCCTGTGTTTCCTTTTGCGTCACGGTAAAACGAACGTTACCGTTAGAGAGTTAGATAACGCGTGTACGCGCGCGAGCGCGGCAGGAACGCCGTCATATACTAATCAACGCCGGTGCAAAACACGAGGCAATCCCTCACTGTCTGTCCATGCGAACCGCATTCACTGCCACCCGCGAGGCCGCT
>Ga0157363_1002406_pt1 | contig 16472 bp, 9 predicted proteins | sample AttsexASBM1_FD_111477 | JGI IMG/M metagenome (GOLD analysis project Ga0157363, IMG submission 111477) | Fungus gardens microbial communities from leaf cutter ant in Ribeirão Preto, State of São Paulo, Brazil - Atta sexdens ASBM1 | ecosystem: Host-associated > Fungi > Mycelium > Unclassified ... | reverse complement strand
TAGAACTACAATCGATTAAAAAAATTATTATTTTGATATAAAAACTTTAAAAAAGAGATCGTGTAATCAATCACCATGCTATTGTTTAAATTTGCATAATCCAAAACATATACACTTAAATAAAATGTTAAATAGCACACAACAACCTCAAATACAGATATATATATATTCATGTGATAATATGCTTAACTTTAAGAAAAATGAGGAAATAGGTGTAATTAAATGCTAAAATGTACCTCAGAAACATTTCGAAATATGTACTTGAAAGTAAAAATGCGTTATAATAAATGCTGGCTATTGATTATTGATATATTATCGTCATGGTGTAACGGCGAGCTATTAAACAAATAATTCTAATGATAAATAATCATTAGGATTCGCTATATAAGGAGATATTAAGGGAGGCCACAATCTATACTAGCCATAATATCACCTTCTCCTCTATATTATGATCCACATAAAATAATTAAAAAAGAGTAAAGAATGAAATAATGTAAATACAAATGCTTAGCTCTTTTATATTTTTTATGTCTTATGTATCCTACTTGTTTCGGACATATGACATTTTTAGGACGAGATTTATGGCCAATGAATACAAAGTGCGAATTTAATGCATTGAGTGCAATAAATGCATTACATTAAACATGTATCGTATTATTTGTAACACCTATCATTTGTAATAATACAAAATATTAGGTGTAGTAAAAAGAAATCCATTATTTTTGCATGAAATTGAATGGAAAAATAATGGATTTCTTTTTACTACACCTAATATTTTATTGATTACTTCATACATATATATATTTACAATTATTTTTCTCAATAAAACTTTGCAAACACACTTTATAATTGTGTCTTATTTTTAGCAATTATCATTTATAAATTTTTTTTATGTGACGTATATTCTTCCTATAAATAACCCATCTCTGTGTAATTTATTGCAAAAATGAAAGGATTATAAAAAGTTTTTTAATGTAAAAATATGAATATTTCAGATTCCAAATACTTTTTTTATAGTAATAGAGAGTACAAAGTTTTTATTGGTATAGTTAATTTATCTTCAATCTAGCAAATTTTAGCTGCAGCTTATATATCAAAGTTATCCTATTTTTTACATGGAAACATGCATTTTTTAATTATGAAAACCGAATAGTAATAATAAAGGATTAGAAATATTATGTTTGAAATTTAAATGATTTGATTCCTGCTTAAAATTTCCCATTGAAACCGATTGAAAAATTTCTTATGGATTTGAATACGAAGTGCTCAACAGCAATCTCCTTCCTTTCTGATAGAAAATCAAGGAGAATGAATTCGTAAATTCCCAACAATGTATTAGGTTCAAATCAGATTATCTATGACAATTTCAATAAGATTTAATAATAAATAGTCCTATCAATTCATTCCTATTAAAGTGATTCATTCGCATTTCTATCAGATTTAATTGGTTTCTACCGATTTCAATGGGAATTTTTAAGCAGGGATATACTAATTATTAATTGGATATTATTAATAATTATTATAAAATAATCTATTGCACGCGCGCGTTATTTAAATAAAATTTAAATAAAATTTTCATTAACAAAAACAGATTTTCACATAAAATATCTTCTTCTTTTTTTTAAACTTGAAAGAAGTGCAAATAGCCATACATAATCAAGGCATCACGTTCATTATGATCATTGAATCTCTAAAATTATTTTATAGGAAGAAAATGTTCATATTTCAAAAATAAAAAAGACTAAAAAAGACTTTGTAAAAATTCTTAGGATAAAATTAATGTTTTACAACATAACGAAGTTAACTTATTTAAAATTAATTTATCTATAGTTAATTTATTATAAACTATATCTAAAAGTTATTAACTTTTGAAGTTTATCAACTTTTAATTTAACTAATTTAATTTATACTAAACTTAACGTAACTTTTAATTTATATTAATTGCTCTCTAATCTTTATTTTGTATTATATATTTATAATTTAATTTTTATATTCATGATCGATTATACCTGCTGTTGATATTCGCAATTACTGTAGTGCTGTTTATGTTGATGAAAAATAACTGAGCTCTTCAATGACAAACTGCTCTTTATATTAACGTCATCACTTACTATATTGTAAGAGGGGTATAATCTGATGTCATTATCATCTCATCTACATTGCTGACTAAAAGTCGTAGACCAGAGCTGAGATTAGTTGCACATTTCGGCTCGATTTCGTTGGCAACACCTACTATTCCCCTCTTGCCGCGCATTGTCTATCATCGGATGCTTGTAAATAATGCGCGTATTGCTTGATCTTAGAAGCGTTCTTACTATTAACTATACTATACGAATGGAATACTGATGAATCTCCCTCAATTTAAATAATGAATTAAAACTTTCTTTTTAGAATAATTTTAAATTAATAATTGAAAATATTTTTATTATTAATATTAATAGTAATAATAATAATATAGTATTATTATTAATATATGTGTATATTATAGCTTTCAATCATTAATAATAATATATTTATTTAAAAATTTTAACTTGTGCTCTAGAACTTGTGCTCAAAATAACAATAATTAATTCTTGCAATATATATATATATATATATAGACAGGGTATATCAGAGTTAGCGCAAGAGCCGGCACGTACATATTCTTTATGAAAAAGTAAATCGAAAATGTTAATAGCAAAATCTTAAGGCATCAATAGTTTTCAAACGCTGAGCATTTGAAAATAATCAACCACAGGGCATGAATTCGCGCCGTCAGGAGCGACGCAACTAATCGGGCGGCCGCGCTTTGACGGATTACATAATAACAATTAAAATAGGAATTAACGCTATTAGGAATTAACGCTATTAGCGTAAACGGGGCACAATAAATATAAATGTCATTAAAATTATATATCTAACTTTTCAAGAATAATACTTATTTCATTTACAGCACTAGTTCCCAATCGCTACATTTTTTTATTACCAATAATTTTATTTATTTCGGGAGTTGAGATTATTATTTTTTTAATTGTTATGATTAAATAATAATTATATTTTTTTAATTGTAATGATTAGATAATAATTATATTTTATTATACATGTTGTGTACATATGTATACATATACATATATGTGCGTGTGTGTACATTTCTTATACTGCCAATTTTCTTTCTGTATATATAATAAAATAACAATAATTAATTAATTCTTGCAATATATGTGTGTGTGTGTGTGTGTGTGTGTGTGTGTGTGTGTGTGTGTGTGTGTATAGTTGCGAATTATAATTTTATTTCCCATGCACATATAAAATATAAGATAAACTAAATAACATAGACGTTTTGACCCGAGTTTTGGGTTTTCCTCGGTATTAACGTTGAGTTCCTCAGTATTAACGAATGAAATACTGTATTACATATTAGACATTTTTTTCTGTAAATCATTTGAATGTGTTTTTAAAAAAAAGGTAAAAAAGTGCTGTGGATTCATGCTCTGCAAAAAAAATTTTATTAAATTAAAATATATGATAAAACCCCTATGTAATACATATTTTTGTATTTATTACAGTCCCATAATAAAAATTCTACTTAATTTGAACGATACGTATTTTGTATATTTGTCACCAAGTTAAAATTTCATAAATGAAAATTATACTTTGAATGATACGTATCAGGGATATAAAAGATCTGCTATCAATAATGGACGCTAAAATATAATTTTTAGAAATTGTTACCTCGCTCAATCCAAATCATATATGACTCTTGAACAAAACTCTGTTATAGAAAATTAAAAAATGAAATCCAAATTGCGTTTTTTTTCAACTGAAGGGTTATCACAGAGAATTAAGGACCTAACAGAACAAAATAAAAAAATTGAATTAAATAAAAAATACTTTACGCAAAAAACTTGGCGCTACTCGATTAAGTTAGAAAAATCAGCAATTTAATCTGAATGTTAGATTGAGTAAAAACAAATTATATTGTTTCATGTGAAGATTACAGGAGTATAGCTCTGTATTACGCGCAAACATATTTAAATATCAAATAAACTAAATCTTAATCTGATATATAATTTTAATCCGCACGATTATAACTTATTCGTATATATATATATATATATATATATATATATATATATATATATATATAATACAAATTCCTATTTTTTTATATATATTTTTTATATTTTATATATATATTTTTTTATATAATTGAAATCGTGCAGTATAATTTGCTCATACATATATATATCGTGTGGTTATTAAGAAACATTGTATGCGCCGTGCGCGTGTCTCGTGTGTGTATGTGTATATGTGTGCGTGCGGTTTTGTGGGTAAGTAACATTATTTAACTCACAATGGCTTTCCCTAATTTGATTTTCAGCAGCGTTTTTTGCATAAAGTATTTTTTATTTCATTAAATTTTTTTATTTTCTGTTACTTTTTCTTACGTCTTTAATTCTCTGTGACAACTCTTGGATTGAAAAGATAACGCAATTTAGATTTCATTTTTTAATTTTCTACGACAGAGTTTTGTTCAAGATTCACGTATGATTTGGATTAAGTAAGTGAACAATTTTTAAAGATAATTTATCCATTATTGATATAAAATCTTTTATATACCTGATATGTATTGTTCAAATTAAGTAAAATTTTTATTTATGGGACTTTAATAGATACAAAAATACATATTAATTAAGTTTCATTATATATTTTAATTTAATAAAATTTTTTTTTGCACAGCACGTATTCACAATGCTTTTTATTTAAAAAAGTAAATGTATACTTCTACTCATGCATTTTGTAATGCATGTTTAACGTCTTCTTATAAATAGTATATGAATTAATTAATTTAGTATACATTTTTTTCTGAAGAATACACATTCTTAGCGTCCCTCTTTTTCCTATCCTTTGTTAAAAGGATAAATTTTGTATTAATAATTATCGACCGATAACGGTCAGCTATAATCCGATGAATGTTAGCACAGATCAGCACTACTGTCTATTTTTAATATCTATCTGTCATATGAAAATTATAAATTCATCAATTTGCATATTGCGAGAGGGGGAGGGAGGGAGAGAAGGAGGGAGGGAGGGGAGAAAGAGAAAGGGAAAGAGGCGAATTGGCTGCCTGATACAAAAGTGTATAAACTATGAATTTTTAAGCGCATTGATTTCCTGACAAATCTAAATTTTTTGAATATTTTTCTACAAATTTTTTTAACAAAGTTATGTCATTTTAAAGAAAATATTGCAAAACGAACTACTTACAACGAACAAAATTTTTTTCTGCTAAAAAAACAAATTATTGTAGGGAATTTTATCATAAAGGAAATAAAAAACCATTTTAAAAGTGTAAGTGCATATAATGCTTGCATATAATGCCTATAACATAAATTTATTTCTTTATTAATTCTAACAGTATCAAAATATTACTTATATTATTCTTGTAATGATAACAGAAAAGTAACAGAAACGTATCTGAAAAATTACATTTTGAAAATTATTTTTCCAACTCTGTGTATTAGTATGTATAGACAGGCAATATTCGATCTAATAATAAATTTAAAGATATTCAAACACATTTTATTTCATAATTAATTATTTTATTTATTTTTTGTAAAATGACTTACTTTTTTTAGAAAAAATCGATATATTATTGATCTTTGAATAATAAAAAGCTATCGGAAACAAAAATTTTATTTATATATAAATGATATATGAAGTATATGAAGTATATGTATATCAAGCAGAGTTATTAATAGTATAACACTATAACTAATAGTATAACAGATTATAATGAAATGAATATTAAAACGAATCGTGACTGATAAAAAATCATTACTAGCAATCATTATGGAGCTATTTAAACGCCATTTTGATGACTCTTTGTTTCTGTTTGTTGAATAATATGCTAATAATATTGAACAATGAAACCGTAGACACATTCTAAAAATAATACAACATGAATATTATAATCTTACCTTAAACAGTTGTAAATTATAATGTCATGTTTTTTTATATTTTCTTTTTTTCATTGCATTGTTCACTACTCTTTTTTATATTTAAAGTTCTTAAAACGCCCTAAAATTAAATATACGTTTCGAGTTATGCGCATGATGTATAGTCCGCAAAAGAAATATTGATTCCACGTACTCGTGATTATTAATCACTTTTCCATCAGTTATTCATTTAAATGTCAATTGGACATTAATTGTATTAATCATGACTGATCGAAAAGTGACTATCAATAATCATTATAAATTATGGAATAAAGTAATTACTAATAATAATTATCGTGACTTGTTATTTTACTTACGGCTACTGTTTTATATACACATTATTTATATATACTAAATAATTAAAACCCGTATTTCTAAAAACGTCAATATTTTTAAGAAGCGTCATTAAGATTTTATAAATGAAATGAAAAAATATGAGAGAAATGTGTTCAGCTTTTTTTAAATCTTAAATCTCTCATGAGATTAAATATTATACATATATGAATGACATAGATACAATATGTATACAGGATATCTCATTTTAAATGTTGCATTAAGGTTTCTTGAAAACTATGGAAAACTATAGATACGGAATATTTCAAATAAAATTTGTTATTTCAAATAAAAGTTGTATTGTATAAGAGCTTTTGAAAAGTTCTTGACACCAGTTATTAGATTCTGCCATCAAAAATAGAAGATTCCATTAAAAAAATCGATGTAACCTTGACCTAATTTTGACGACCCTATCAAATCAATGCCTTCTTATGTCCCTCCGAATCATACAACTTTTATTTGAAACATTTGAAAAATTCTTGACACCAGCTATTAGATTTTATTGTGAAAAATAGGGTGTTCCATTAAAAAAAAGTCGATATAATCTTGATCTGGCTTTGGCAACGCTATTCAAGATCAAATCAATGGTTCCTTCTTATGTCCTCTTCAAACTATAAAACTTTTGTTTAAAACATTTTCCGTATCTATTATACCATAATTTTCGAGAAATCTTAATGCATTATTTAAAATGGGACACTCTGTATCTGCTTAAAAATATGAGAAAACTCTTATGAAGACTAAATCAAGACATATTAAATTTCTGTCTGGATTCTAGTATCATTATTAAGGGTATATTGTCCACTGTTCACATAAATTCCACTGTATAGTTCACATCAGAAATATCGATTTGTCCTCATCGGCACACCGTTCATGAATGAGCAACGTTTTTAGTTCAAAAATTCTACGTGGATTATGTGCATTAATGTCATTATGAAAATGTCTTAATTCATATTGAAATTTTCAGGAAAATTTATTTCTGTTTAGCAATAAAATTATAATAATGAAAAAATTACAATTACAAATGCGAATATCGTGGACAATATTTATGATAAATATTATCTAATCATATTTTATAAAAGTATTCTGTTTTAGCAAAAATTAATAATTACAAAGGTCAAAAAACACGAGCAACGTTTATTGGACTTTTAAAAATAAACTAGTTTATTACAACATTCATTAAGTATCAAACTAGCAGTTTATCTATATTTATATCAATATAAATATTCAAAACAAATAAGAGCTATTAAGAGCCAAACGCTGGATGTTTTTATTGCGGAGACAGTATATATAATTAGATTTTTAATTAAATACATCATTAAAATTAAATACATCAATTAAAAATTAAAAGATTAAACATTAAAAATATGAGAATAACCATATGTTTCGATCTTTAATGTGGTCATCTTCAGTGGGAAACTATTATCTATTAACTATTGAATAATGTATCTAAAAATTAAATATTAACTGATAAAAGATATATTGTATATACTATAAAGTAATATTATCTCCACAGCATTATACGCAAAATTACATGTAATATCTTATGACAATTTACACAGCTAAGTGTCGATGTAAGAAAGTAATAGCTGCATAACCACGTATGGTATTTTCTGACAAACATTTTCATAATCTGTGTCCGAACAACGTACTATAATAAAGTAATTTATTGTTAGCAGTTATATAAATTAGCCTAACGTTACTAATTAGATTGTGTGCCTCACCTGTATCCCCTCAAATAACAATAATTATATACATGTTCTTAAAATTATAAAATCAGAGATGAATTATGCTTTTTAACCTTCCTCGAACGAACGTCAATACAATAATAATCTAATAGTCATATATATAATCGCAAAGTATATACTTGTATGTTCAATAATAATATTTAAGTGAGGAAAAAGAGATCCAGAACCGGGAGATGTTCTAAGTCTCCCTGTTTGTTAATGTCATTATTTTGATATAAATCATTTTAGACCGCCTTTTTAAGATATGAAGATTCATCGTTTAGGATTTTAATGTTTTCCTAATCAAATACATTGATTGTTAATCTATGTTCAGAAATTACTAATGGAGAACTACACTTTTTGTTGTTAATGTCTCTCCTATGTTCGCTGATTCTCATTCCTGCTGCCTCTTTGTCTGTCCTACATACGATGCATTTCAATCTTGACATTCTATCTTATATACTACGTCTAGACATATTGTCTAATTTATCCTTGCCAAATTTTATAATTTACTTATTCATAATTTTTTCGGTATTGTAAATTACTTTATTATAGTACGTTATTCGGACGTAGATTATAAAAACGTTTGTCAGAAAGTATATGGTTGTGCAGCCATTACTTTCTCACATTGACACGCTTCACTTAATATTATAGTGTAATTGTCATAAGGTATTACATGTAATTTTGCGTATAATGCTGTGGAGATAATATTAATTTATAATATATATATCTTATATCAGTCAAATTAATATTTAATTTTTAGACACACTATTCAATGTTAATAGTTTCCCACTGAAGATGACCACATTAAAGATCGAAACGATATATGATTATTATCATATTTTTAATGCTTAATCTTTTAATTTTTAATTGATATATTTAACGTAATTATGTATACTGTTTCCGCAAAAATATCCGCGCTTGGCTCTTAATTATTTATTGAAAATTTTTGAAAATTATTTATTTTCTCCTTATTTATTTTGAATATTTGTATTGTTATTTTGAGCCGTTTATTATATTTAATGGTAATTTTTTATCTATATATTTATCGGAAATATTTCGATTGTACTAACAATAGGTTTTCTTCTCAGTCCATATACGAAAAATAATGAAAAATTAAGAAGAAAGACATCATATATCAAAAACATAAAGTCACAGATTGAACACAATAAATTTAACATTACAAATAAAATTACACAAAATTGGTAAATTTTGAACATGATATTGTCAAGAGAGTTTAACCATTTCGTCATTGAATGGCGAGAAAAAACAAAGTCCAAGGTTAAAATTCTGTTATTAAAATCATCTTCAGAAAATTGAAATTGCAAAAATCCAAGTAAAAAAATTAAAAACAACCAATGTGTTTGTAAAAATACAAATAAATTAAATGAAATTACAAACTTACAAATATAAAGATCCTGAATAAGCTATGAATATGTGCTTAAATATTTGAAGATAAGGAAGAATATAGAAGATTTTACGTAATATTTAACGTAGACAGACAAATGAGGCGACAATCTGTGCGAAACAGAATACATTACAACACAATATTTTTACTGTAGAGGTCAAGATTGAAATTTTATTTTAAAACTGATTTTAATAGGCAAATATATGATTCCAAACGTGCTTTTATGTAAATTTATACTGTGTGTTTGTTTTTTAATGCAATGCATTTCAGAAATTAATCTTTTATTACAGTTTGCTTCAGAATCTAATACTTTTACATTATCTCAATCAAAATGAGTGATTGTAATTTTTAATGTGTTCTGAAATGCTTTGCATTAAAGAACGAATACGCGACATACATAAAGGCACGGAACATTTGAATGAATCATATATTTGCTTATTAAAATCGGTGTCAAAGTAAAATTTCCAAATAAATATAATATGAAATGTTTAAATAAATCTAATTTTATGTTATTAATATTCTTTAATTCTTGTTTTTAACTGTTTTTTTGTCTGGCCTACATAAGATACGCTACAATCTTTACAATTAATTTTGTATATTACATTGTTTTTAGATTTAATTTCAGTAGCAGTCTTTTTGTACTTTTATAAATCTATTGATTAAACATCTGTGATCAACCTCGTGACCAACGATTTAAACAAGTAGTGACCATATTTGTTACATTTTTTATAAAAAGAGTAATGAAATATTTCTTACGTTTAGGCATGTCCGTACTTATATTTACGTCTTCTTACGTATTCTTGTTCTTTGAAATCGACTGTAATTCCTTATTAAAGTTTCTTTATTCTGCTTAAAATTTTCTATAAAGAATTATAGGTTATATAGAATTTGTATAGGTTTGTATAGTTTTCAATAATTTTTATAGCGCGTGAGAATTATAGAAACTCTATAGTTATCAATAAGATATTATCAGGTTAATTAACAAAAATTATATAAAAAATAATTGTTTATAAATAATATTAAATATATGTTTCCTGATAGCAAAACATTAGTCAATTTGAGGCCAAATTGGCAACAAACTCAATTAGATTTTTACGAAACTATAACCTGTGTCCGCCTTTAACTATGGATTTGTCAATAAATCTTGCTATCCATTTTTTACGATGTTTAATGTTTTTTACAATTAGGTGAAAACTTTGCTCTCCCTAATAGAAATAAGAAAAACATCATTTTTGATTGTAAAGCGTTGAACATAGCACCCGAAAATTTCCTATTGTTAAGAAAATGGATATAATTAATCATTTAATTCCCATACTCAATAACATAGTGTTGTCTTCTCTTTTCTTCACAACTCCCATCGATTGCAAAATTATCAAATAATTTAGAATTAATCACAAAAAAAGTCTAAAATCACAACCGAACATCATATTTACATGCGGACAAAAGTAATGTTACAGTAGCGTTGAATAGAGATCTCTATATAGAAAAAGTAACAGAAATGTTTAAAGATACTGAAACTTATGAAATAATAAAAAGAGATCCTTGCAAAAAACTGATAACATCATTGAGAAAGTTTATCAGATGGAAAAACAAAAATTATATTAATGCTGCTCAATATAAACTTTATTGTAGTGATTGAATATTGCCGAGAGCATATGCTTTATCAAAAATTCACAAAATTGTTCAGAATTATAGTTTCATCAATTAGCAGTCTGTTGCATTATTTAGCTTTTTTACATCATATCTTAATAGAATCCATAATAGTTACATCAGAAATAATTTTTTTCATTTAGTTGACAACTTAAAAGGAACTAAAATTAACAAAGATCATAAATTAATATCATTAGATTGCAATTTCACTCTTTACAAATATATCAATTGACTCTGCTATGGATTGTATTAATGATAACTGGAATTACATTTCAAGCAAATGTACTTTACCTAAAACGGAATTCTTAATGGCAATACGATTAGTTTTAGACTCAACCTATTTTATATTCAATAAAACTATATATAAAGAATTACGGCACATCTATGGGTTCTCCTCTTTTACCTATTATTGCTGACTTAATCATGCAAAAATTAGAAAAACAGCTCTAAATATGTTTAATAATCAAGTTCTTTTTTATTATCGATATGTAGATGATGTGCCGCAGTTCCATCTAAATTGATAGATTCATTTTTTAATGCTTCAATTCTGTTCATCCTCGACTTCAATTTACTTTAGAAATTGAAGATAACTCTTAACTTTCTTGATGTTAAAATAATAAACAATTAAGTTTTAATTGATATCAAAAACCAACTTTTTTGGGTAGATTCATTAACTTTTTTTCAAACTATCTCATATCTCAGAAAAGAGACATTTTCAATTTAGTTGACAGGGCTTTATTATTTTTCAACAAAAAACATTATTTGAAAAATATATATTCATAATCAATACACTGTTAATAATAATTACCCACTTAAATTTATCTTTGACATTAATAATAGAATTCTATTAATAATAGAATTGAAAGCATTCAAAGAAGAGAATTCAAAATACGTAACAAAGAAGAGAATAAAGAACTGAAAAATAACGTCTCATGGTTCACGATACTTTTTGTTCCAGGGTTCACGGATAAATTTAAACAAATTAACAATAAAAACATTAAAATTTCTTTTCATAACAAATTAAATAAATATAGTAAAGTTCAATAAGATCATTTAGAACAATCAATAAAATGTAACGTCGTCTACAAAATCATTGCAAAAAATGTGATGCATCTTATATTGGACAAATGAATAGACAACCGAAAACAAGAATTGCAGAACATCGCAAACATATTAATTAGAACACGACTACTCGTTCTAATAACTGAATATAGGATGTAACACGATTTCGATTGAGATAACATTAAAGTTTTAGACGAAGAACCATTTTACAATAAATGACTGATCTCTAAAATGATAAATATTAAAAATCAAAACGTTTTAATCTTCAAATCGAAGGTCTCAATAAAGCATATATATATCTATTATAAACAAAGTTTGACACTATTTATATTTGTGTCACATCATATCTCAATCATTTAAAACAGTAGTCTTTTACAATTTTAATTTTAACTTTTGGACTGTGAATAATAATTAATTCACTCTTATTGTCTTGTTTTAAGCTTATAATTTACAATTTTTATTTACAACTTTTGTATATTTGACCAAGTGTTATCCACGATTTTTATATTTTTGACCATTAAATTTTGATCGTTACAATGAGTTGTTTGAGTGTACGATGAGTGTTTAAAAAGAAATAAATTCAAAAGACTCTCTTTCTCATATATAACAAATAACGTCAATTTTGTAACATATGCAATATCTAGAAAATTCAAACATTCGATCTGTAAATCGATTGAGAGAGAAATTTTTTAGAAGGCACCCATCGAACATTCAACTTTTTATCATGAACAAAGTGTAAATTACAAATGAAAAAATGGATATACTCAAGAAATTGCAAATTGTTAAGTATGATAGCTTAATAAAAAGATCTGAATAAATCTGAATGAATCTGAATAAATAAATCTGAAGATAGCTTAATAAAAAACCGAAACATGGAATGTCTATACGTATGTTTATTTAATCTTTCAATTAAATTTTATTCTATCTAATGTAACATCTACACTTTTAAACAATTATTTAACTCTTATATGTCCTTTATAATATTTATTTAAGTATTCAGATTTATATAAGATTGATATGATATATGATAATGTCTGTGAACAAATTGGTATGCAAATGAGGAAAGATAATTGTGATGAAATCGAAAGTCACAATCATCGATCGAATCTTTACGAAATTACATACGCAATAGTGGATTCTATATGAATCCGGATCACTATGATACGAAGAAACGAAAAATAGAATATATGGTCGCACCGGAGTTCGACATTGACGTGGTACAAACAAAAGCTACATCGAAAGTACGCTTCTATTCAAAAAACGAGATCGAGGAATCGTTTAAGACGCTAGGAAATTATTTCTATGTTGGATCAGTCTAGAAAAACGTTTCTTTTCAGTAATTATTTATTTTTCATTAATTATTATCAGTAATTTTTTTGCTATTTATAAAATTTACATGGAGGGCAGGGTTTTCAAATAACATTTACTACAATAAAAAATTTCTTTATAACATTACTGCTTATTATATAAGTAATTTATTATATAAGTAATTAATTTAGTTACACCAACAATAAAAACCACTACTAATTACACCAACAATACAAATATTTTCTCTAATATTACAAACATTTTCTATCAGCTCAAATTATAATAAGAAAAGAAATTTTAATGATTATAGATTAGCTAATATAAATTAAGTTTATATTTTTAAAATTTTCTATACTTTAGATTTCTATATTTTGGATAAGACGTACAACCAGTGCAGTACTAATTATTAGGTGTGGGAAAAAGTTCGTGGCGTTTTTCCCGTTAGATGGCATTAAAAAAACGCCACGAACTTTTTCCCACACCTAATATTTACTGTATTTATTAAATCGCATGCAGACTACTAGACTTGCGTTCCGAAACGGTATTCGTATATACTACGTATCATCGCCTATTTTTATTATTTACTTTATATTGAAAAAGGAAGAAAGCTATTTGTAAAAGAATTGATAATAAACGTTTACATTGTTTATGATAAACAAATTATGTCTATTAGTTTATTAATTTTTCTTACAAACTAACTTCTTGGAACTATTAATAATTCTTTAATTGTATAATTGTAAGAAAAATGAAAAAATTAATAAATTGAAAAATCTCATAAACATAATTTATTTACCATAAACAAAAATTTATTATCAGTTCTTTTATAAGCTTCCTTCTTTGTTCAATATAAAGTGAATAATAAAGAACATGTGATATTGTGATTTGAGTGCAGTTTCAGAACGCAAACTTAGTAGTCTGCATGCAATTTAATGAATTCATTAAATAACAGTATAGCGTATGATGATATGTATGCCTTATCAAAATTTGCGAAACCTGAAGTATACGAAATATCACAAATATGAATTTAAATTTATATTAGTTGATCTATAAGAATAACCTAAATTTCACTTTTTTTATTATAATTTGAACTGATAGAAGATATTTGTAACATCTTCTGTGCTAATTGCAATCTGTTTATCAAATATTGATTAAAATGACTTAAAAATTAAAACATCAAATTGTAAATTCTCCGTTAATTATAGCCGCCACTTTTTTATTTTTCAGGATTGTCATATGATTATCTTCAACATAATGTACTTTTACTTCACCTCGAGTTATCTTAAATAATTACATATGTCATTAAGAAAAAATTTTGTTAAATTTGATTTATTCAGTACAAACTATAATAAATTTTTTTAATACCTTGTGCAAATCATAATCCTCTTCGATCTTCATTGGTATAAACGAAGATGTACATTTTATTAATGTTATGGGAGACTTAATAGGCAACAAAGTAGAAAGATCATAATTTCGGATAATGGATAAATGTTTGTATAGCGTAGTACATAATATCTTTAAATTTGAAAGTGAAAAATGTGTACATATCTCTGAGAATCGTTTAGCGAAAATATTAAATCTTTTATCCCAACTCTCACATTTCTCCAATTCTATTAAAATCTACGAAAATATAAAAATTTTTATTTTTGTATACAAGACTGTAAAAGAATTGATTCACATAAAGAAATCGAAAAATAATATAAATATATACCGTAAATTAGTTTCAATGTAAGTTCAAAACAAAAGTTGCACATACCTTTTGAGAACTTCCTGTTGAATAGTTTTCCAGAATATTAATTAATAAGTAAACCTGAAAACGTGCATCATCTGCAAAATCTGATTCTTCAATTTGTTGGAAAAAGCTTGTTTGTAAAAGCTCAGGAGTACCATCGATAAGAACAAGTTGGCCCTTAAAATTCATATCTTCTAATTTTCTTGTTACTTCAATTGCAATAAAAGATCCGAAGGAATACCCTACTATTATAAAATCTTTTCCGTTCGTTAGCTTCGAAAGTATGTGCTGTAAAAATACCCAAAGTATTCGATGAAATTTATATCTTTTAAATGCAAACAATATTTTATCAACATAAAATGAAATTATTAATACGATTGCATACATTTGTGAAACGATTAACAGTCTCCATTATTATGTTTGTATAATGTATGTCGTTTGTGTAATAATGCAAAACTGATGTTGAAAATTTAATATATGGTATTATGTTTTTAAACATAGTACCACATCCGTCAATACCCGAAATAAGAAGTACTTCAGTCGTAGTATTCTGTTCGGTAGCCAAAAATTCAATTGGGAAAACAAACTCTTCATCTTTTAATACAAGGCCAAGAAATAATTGTTTAAAGTTTGACTTTTTTTTGTTCCATTCTTTCTTTTCATGATTGTCATTGATTGAAAGAGACATCTTAATGAGTGTTGCAAAAGTGAGATTTCGCATCTCGTGTGGTGTGATAAGTACATCAAATTCTTGTTCCAGAATTTGCTTGATTTCTACAGTCATCATGGAGTCCATTCCAAGTTCGGCCAGAGTTGAACTTGGACTTACAAACTTCATGTTACTTATGTCTACAATGTAGAATGTAAAATTATTATGATCTATAGTATAATGCTTTTTTGTAAATTGGACTAACAAACAAATATGATAAGTATTTGCGAAAGAATAAATCTTCATAGGAGCACCTACTTAAAATATCAGCAACTGTTTCTACCAGATTTCTTTGAGTATTCATTTTTTTTTCAGCTACAACCATGCTGCTCACAATGGGCCGACTTTGAAGTAGAAACTCATCAAGCTTGTCGAGACAGTAGGAAATCTTTTGCTGTAGAGTGCCTCCGATGACTAATTCCTTATCCTCCTCCTGCATGTCAGCGACAAGACCTACGTCACCCACAGCTCCCCACTGAATCGCCAATCCTGGTAATCCTTCCTCCGCCCTCCTCTCGCAAATTCTCTCCATGATGGAGTTAGCCATGCCATAATTAGTTTGCCCAGCATT
>Ga0157363_1002405_pt1 | contig 16475 bp, 19 predicted proteins | sample AttsexASBM1_FD_111477 | JGI IMG/M metagenome (GOLD analysis project Ga0157363, IMG submission 111477) | Fungus gardens microbial communities from leaf cutter ant in Ribeirão Preto, State of São Paulo, Brazil - Atta sexdens ASBM1 | ecosystem: Host-associated > Fungi > Mycelium > Unclassified ... | reverse complement strand
CTGGGCTATTGGCGCGTTTCTATACCGCCGACCCGGAAGTGATTAGCGTTACACAGCATTTGTTATGGCTTAACGCCGCTTTTATGCCGATCTGGGCCTGCTCTTGGGTATTACCGGCAAGCCTGAAAGGGGCGCGAGATGCGCGGTTCGCTATGTATGTTTCGATGTTCAGTATGTGGGGAGCGCGCGTCGTAATGGGCTATGTTCTCGGTATCTGGTTAGGCTTGGGCGTGGTCGGAGTGTGGCTTGGGATGGTGATGGATTGGGCAGTGCGTGGCGTCTGTTTTTGGTGGCGATTGCACAGTGGCACTTGGTTAAATAATTATCGAAAAATGATCCAACGCGCGAATAAATCGATTTAACCAGGCCTATAGGACTATTCCTATCGCAATCTGAATTATTAGGCTTATTGTGTAAAGCTGGCGAAAAAATAGCACCCTAAGCTTCAGCTGAAATTGTACGGTAAGCGAAAAGTTTTAATTTTCTGAGGAACTAATGACAAAGACTTTACCTTCGGCTGTCTCATCGCCTTCTTTTGATGATGGCGCACATGATAAAGGTCATTTAGAGACTTTGTATGCTTACAAAGCGATGCTCGATGCCAGTATAGATTGTATTAAAATTCTTAGCCCAGACGGGCGAGTGATCAATATGAATCAATCTGGCTGCACTGCCTTGGGGGTGGATCCTCTTTCCGGCTTTGGAATGGAGTGGCTACCGCTGTTGCCGGAAGAAATTAGAAAGCCGGGCAGAAAAGCGCTGCAAAAGGCTCGCTCAGGCGAGAATGCGCAGTTTCTGGGAAAAAGCATCAATAAATTAGGCGAAATTACCTTTTGGGACAATCTCCTGACCCCGGTTCACAACGAGCAAGGTGTCGTCAACAGCATTCTGTGTGTGTCGAGAAATGTGACACAACAGTGCTCGGCGGAGACCAAACTGCGTCATCTTAGCGAGTTCGATGAGTTAACCAATATCCCAAATCGCCGTCATTTCCAGTCCTATCTTAAGAAAGCGTTGCGTATTGCCAAAGCGACTCATCAATCCGTAACCTTGTTACACGCCGATCTCGACCACTTCAAACTGTTAAACGATACCCGTGGAAGCCTTTTCGGCGACCATATACTCAAGGTTGTCGCCAAGCGGTTGATAAAAAGGCTATCGGGTCAAGGCTATGTTGCGCGCCTGTCGAGTGATGAATTTGCCATCATTATCCCTCAAACAGTGAGTACTGAAGAAATCAATCAGCTCGCGCAAAATATCATCAATGTGATCGCTAAACCGATCAGCCATAATGGCCAATCCGTCCGTCTGTCAATGAGTATCGGTACCGCCACTTGGCCCTATTCGGTCGAAAATAGCGAGATGTTAACGAAAGCAGCGAACGTCGCCCTCAGTGAAATTAAGCAGAACGGCCGCGGTGGCGTGCTGCAGTATCATAGCCAATTGATGAAGAGTGTCACGCGCAATGCCGAGCAGTTAGAACTGGCGCAATATGCTATCGATCATCATAAAATCGAACCCTATTACCAGCCCAAAGTGCGATTGAACGATGGGCAGTTGGTAGGCTTGGAAGCGTTACTACGCTTCACCTCCCCAACAGGTGAATTAGCTTATCCCGGTGCTATCTGGGCGGCCTTTGAAAACCGGTCACTGGTCGAAAAAATCGGTGAGCAAATGCGTACGCGAGTGTTCGAGGATATCAAAACGTGGACTGAGAAAGGGCTCACGCTGGTGCCGGTGTCACTCAATGCTTCGCCGGTCGAATTTATGTGGGACGACTATGCCGAAAAATGTCTGGCGCAGATTGCCCACTATGGAATCGACCCTCGGCTGATCGAAATCGAAATTACCGAACATATGATTGTCGGGCATGGCGCAGAGTTTGTGATCCGCGCGATTAAAGAGCTGAGAAAGCAAGGAATACGTATTGCGTTAGATGATTTCGGTACCGGTTATTCAACCCTGAGTAATATCAAAGATTACTCGGTGGATGTGATTAAGGTCGATCGCAGTTTCGTCAGCAGCTTGCATCAAGGCCGCGAAGGTAAAGCCATTATCAAGGCGCTTTTGCTGTTGGCAAACTGCCTAGGTATGGATGTCGTGGCGGAAGGGGTGGAAGAGCAAGAGCAGTGTGACACGCTGATTAACGAAGGCTACCTAATCGGACAGGGATTCTTATTCAGTCCAGCAGTCAGTAACGCACAAATCGAAAAACTTCTCGAGTCAGATTTGGTCTCCGACTAATTAAAAATGGGCTAAGCCATAGGGATTAGCCCATCGCGATCTTTTAACTTTCCGGCTGATATACTTGCCACCATAATGCATCAAGCGGCGTATCGCGATCCTGCTCATCAGCGTTGGGATGACGGGGCTTCTGCCAAGGCTTTTTCAAAATATAGTGAATATTTTTCACCTCATCGAATTTCCATAAGCCTTTATGCTGGAAGGGTAAGGTTTTCAGCGCGTTATAGCCGTAAGAAAGCGGTGTCCAGCGGTTCTCATAGACTTCATTAAGCAAGTCTTGTTCTGAGAAGGGATAACGACTTAAATCACTGATCCCCTCTACCTTCTCCACGAGATGGTTAGCCATCGCTTCATCTGGTGTTAACACTAGGAATCCGCCATTTAGGTAGAGATCCAGTGATGCTGGCGGCGGTTGCTTTTTCTCTTGCCAAGTATAATGACAGGCTTGCGGTTGCCAGCTAGCAGGGTAGCTAGCGATCTGATTAGGATTACAGCGGCAGGCATGACAGGCGGCAATGTGACCCTCGGCAAGAGGTAAGTCAAACAGCTCATCCATATTGCGTACGGCCAACATATCCGCATCGAGAAAAACGATACGACGGTAGTCGGTTAAGCCCCAGACACGCAGTTTCGACCATACCTCGCCAAATTGCGCGGAAGCATAGTGTTGGCTTAGCTCCGCTTTAGGGTATAGCGGGGTGATCTCCACCCAACGGCAGCCCTCAGCCGCCAATTGATCGCGCGCGGCTTGACTGATGGCAGGTGTGACCATTACCACCAACGGCCACTGGCTCTGTTGTTGCGTTAGAGAGCGCTGCAGCGCAATGACTCCGACCAAGTAAGCGTCTTGGGTCAGAAGGGTTGCCCATGCGTTCATGCGTGATCTCCTATCGATGAGGGAAAAAGTTGCTGTATGTAAGGATTGCTAAAACGCTGCTGCGGGTCAAGTTGCTGCTTCACCGCAGAAAAATCCTGCCATTTAGGATAGAGGGTGGGCCAGTCATAGTGTTGGGGATCATAATATTTTCCCCAATGCGGCCGTCCGCCGTAGGTAGCTAAAATCTTCTCCACCTCGGTGAGGAAGTGTAAGCCATCTTGCGACAAAGAGCCGTCGTCCGCGTAATAGACGACAAAGCCAAAGTAACAGGTATCCTGTTGATAGGCTGGACTTAACCACGCCTCCGAGGCACCGGTACAACGCAAAATAATCGGATAGTGCATATGCGGTTGATGCTCGGCATACCATTGCTTGATATGACGGATAATTGCTGGGGTTTTCGCGAGCGGCACACCGATTTCAACGTTAATTTGCGGCACGGCGATGCCGCGGCATAACAGTTGGTAAATATCCCCGGTGACATCGGTGAAATCTTTAAAGCGCGCGACGGTCCGAAACTGCTTGCCACCATGGCCATGAACCTGAGTGTCCGCATGCATCAAGGCTAAGGTTTGGTCAATGGTCGCGTTCAAGCTCTCGTCCTGATCGGAAGAGTGCTGTACGACTTGTTGGGCGTTCTCTTGATAACGTTGCTGCGCCGATGCGTCGGCAGGGTCGATATTCCAGACATGCAGCAAGTTATCGTCGACAAACCACCATGCCTTACTGAAAAGATGCTGATGATTCCAATCGAGAATATCGGTCTCTAGGCTATCGGCGCTGACCGCCGTCTTAACGCAGGTAAAGTAGTTTTCAGGTACCGTGGAAAGCGTGACTTCGGTAATAATGCCTAGGCAGCCTAAATTGACCATTACCGCAGAGAATTCAGCCTCCCCACGTTGAAACGTCCGTTTTTCACCATTAGCGAGGATAAGGGTGAAGCTTAGGACTTCATCAGTGATGGCACTTTGCTGCAGACCTTGGCCATGCGTACCGGTCGCGAGCGCTCCGCCCACGGTTTGCACGGCAATCACGCCAGGGGAGCATTTCAACATCCGGCCGTTCTGCTGCAAGGTTTTAAACAGTTCTTGTAAAGGCGTCCCTGCGGCAACACGCACGCTGTTTTCATCCATCGCGAGTACGCCGCGAAAATGTTTTAAATCCAGCAGGATACCTTCGCTCTGTGGCGAAACCATACGTCCAGGGGATAGGCGACTGCCGATAATCCGGATAGGACCTGAGGATTCTTTAAGCAGTGCTTGTAGAGCCGCCTCGTCTTTTGGCGTATACAGCTGCTGCTTAGAGCCTAGTTGTGCATTCCGTGCCCAGTTGAAGATCTGCTCTGCAGAAGGTTCATCCGTTGAACGCTGGGGGTAAAGTATTGGGTTCTGTATCACTCTCGCTCCACTCGCTCATTGGCATAAAAATGGTTGTCGTTTAAGCGTAGTCGATTTTTAATAAAAATATGAAATGGATCACTGTTCTGAATCGATCTTAGCAAATTTTTTCGGCAGAGGGGCGGTAAAAGGCGCGATGAGCGTTTAGTTGGCGAATTAATAAGTCACAGTAGGATGAGGGAAGCCTACGGCGTGAGTCTATTGCCAAGACTTCCCACTAACGATTAATAGCCGTGATGTTTATTGACGTGATTACGCAGCGGACGATGTTGCTCGACCCGTGTAATATTATCGATAAGCTGGGAGACAATCACGGAGACCTGAGCGGAAGAGGCCATATGCGGCGTGACGATGACGTTAGGGTGTGTCCACATCGGGTCCTCCGAGGGCAGGGGGTCGATCGGAAAAACGTCGATCACTGCGCCGCTAAGCTGCCCACTGTCTAAGGCCGCAATCACCTCATGATTAATCATATGATCACCCCGACCACAGTTAATCAAAGCCCTACTCTGCGGTAAGCGATTGAGTAAAGGGGTTCCTAGGATACCACGTATCTGCGCTGTTAACGGTAAGACATTGATGAGTACATCCAAGTTGTGGCAGAAGGCGTCGAGTTGATCAGGACCGGCAAAGCAGTCTACCCCGGACAGTGTTTTTTCGCTACGCGCCCAACCTGATACCGGGTAGCTGAGTGAAGCGAACTGACTGGCAAGGTAACTTCCTATCCTATTGGAATAATAATGATTTACGGCGGCGAGAATTCTCGCAAGGCAGTGCGACGGTTGAATCGGTTGATGCGCAGTTATTAATGATTTTCTCAGGGAAGTATATTGGTTACCTTCCCGAGCATTACACATTGCCTTGGGTTCAACAACAACGATTACGCGTGCCGTTACCCAATGAGTTCGGCTCCCAATCCCCGTTCTCCGCAATTTGCAAACGAGGCTGAAGTCATAAGCCATATTTGATGGAGTTACGGAATTTGCTGAAAAGTCATACTGTATTCCAGCCAAAGTAGGGTGAGGGAAACTTCTCGGCGAAAAATAGAAAGCAAAAAGCCCGCTAAACTTGCGTTAAGCGGGCTTCTTTAATATGGCTCCTCTGACTGGACTCGAACCAGTGACATACGGATTAACAGTCCGCCGTTCTACCGACTGAACTACAGAGGAATTGTCCTGAAGACGGGGCAGATAATAGCGTCTCCCCTCTGGCTTGTCAAAGCGGTTTTTAGCTTGCGATGACTGACTGCTGATAAAAGAAGCAATAGGTAAGCGTCAGGCATAGAAAGGTAGGGTCGAAGATTAGGGCACCTGACACTTCAGGTCCCCTAAAGGCTAAGCGGGACGCGCCCGGGTACGGGCGGCACCGAGGTAATTAATCCCGACAGCTACCGCGATAAGTGCGCAACCGGCCAGTAAGCGTAATAACGGCACATCACTGCCCCAAAACAGGAGGTTGATCACTAAACCAATCGGGACGTGAAGTTCGTTGAAAATTGCCAGAGCGGTGACACTGACCAGTGTGCTACCTTTCGCCAACCAAAGGCTCCCTAAGGCGGTAGCGATTAATCCAAGGTAGACCAGTAATCCCCACTGTAACGGCGTTTGCGGCAGTTGGTCGGTATGACCAAAGAATCCAAACAGCAGTGCAGAGATCACTACCGCGCCCAAGAAAAAGTGACCGAATAGTTTGGTCATTGCTAATTGTGGATGACGGGCGAGTAGCAAGCGGCGACAGATCACTTGCCCTGCGGCGAAAGTGGCGTTGGCTAACTGCAAAATCCAGAAGCCACGCCAAAAATCACCGGTTAAACCATGGTAGTGAATAACCATTCCCCCCGATACGGCGAAGGCGGCAGCCAATAAGGTCCAGGGGTTGAACTGACGATCCAGCGCGTTATTGATTAAGCCGATATAGAGCGGCGTTAGCGTGGTGAACAACAACATTTCCGGTACGGTTAGCAGGCGAAAGCTTTGATAAGCCAAGGCGTAGGTGATACCAAATTGTAACGCCCCGCATAGCCACAGTCCGGCAATTAATTTTGCCGGCAGCCCGCGCCACGTCATCATTGGCACAAAGACTACTGCCGCGATCAGCGTTCGGATAAATACCGAGAAAAATCCATCAACATGACCGGCAAGAATATGCCCGGTTAGGCTGAATGAAGACCCCCATAGGAGGGTGACTGCTAACATATACCACACAATAATTAACCTCTACCAAATGAATACTGACCTAACCCGTGAGAGGTGAAAGGCGATACGCGTTTAAGAAGCCTCTGTCTGCTGGTCTGCTACCGAGGTTTGTGAAGCCTTAAGTAACTGAATATCTAACATCACATAGACCATCGTACTGATAAACAGTGAAATGACACTGCCAATCACGCCGCTGGTGGTAAAGGTGAAAAAGTTATACAGCACTACCCAGGTCACACAAACGAACAGCGCCAAGGCGCTCTGTAAGCCGGTATTCGAGTAGTTTTGCGGCCCACAGTTTAAACCTTCAATAAATTGGCTAAGTTGTTGACCCGTGCGAGCCTCTAAGGCACCGATGGTTGTTTGCCAGCTGAGCTGGCGACGGTAGGCCCGACGGGTAGAGAAGAAAAACAGTACCGAGATAAAAAAGCCTGAGAATGAGATGAGAACAGGGATTGACTCAATGGCGTAGCGTAAAGAGGTATGGCTAAAGTCTATCGGCGAGGTCGGTAAGGTGAGAGAGGCCCCCAGCATGACATAGAGGAACATAAAGAGCACCATAAAAGCGCGGGTACGCTTATCGGCCGAGGCTTCCTCGTGACGCTGTTGCGCACGCGCCGTGGTAAGTAGCGTATTGAGCTGACGCGCACTTTGCTCATCCAAAGAGGCGTGGGAAACGATAAGGGTATCAATATTTGGCGTAGCAAGTGACTCGGTGTTGATCGTCATAGTGTTGAATACCTGTCATTAGGTGTGAACAGAATTGGCTCAGTGTATCACGTAGCGAGGGGGCTAAGTGCAGGGTAAAGTCAGGGTAAGAGAGCAGCATTTACTGCTCTCCCCGTGTTATTTTAGGCCGCAGTGCGAGGGGCTTTTTTGACGAAGCAGACGGTAAATACCGAAAGCAGGCAGCCCAAGGTTAAATAGAGCGCAACGCCCTGCCAGCTGCCTTGGGTTAAGGTGACCAGCCCTGCCGCGATAAAGGGTGTAAACCCACCGCCGACCACGCTGGCGACTTGGTAGCCCACGCCCGCACCGCTGTAACGATAACTCGCTCCGAACATTTCGGTAAACATCGGCTGTTGTACGCAGACCACCATATCGTGGGCAAGATTTGCTAACAGCAGCGAAAAGAGGATGATTGGCAGGGTAGCCCCCTGTTCGAGCGCCAAGAAAAAAGGCCAGGCGCTGACCGCGCCGATCATTGCACCAGTCACGTAAATACGTCTACGACCAAATCGGTCCGCTAGCCAAGCGAAACAAGGGATGGTCAAGCAACTGACGGCACCCACCATTAAGCCTATCGACAGGAACAACTCACGAGGTAACCCAAGATTTTGCGTAGAATAATTAAGCGCAAAGGTGGTGACGATATACATCGTCAGTAATTCACATAAGCGTAAGCCGATAATTAAGAAAAACGCGGCAGGGTGTCGCGTGAGCGCTTCAATCACCGGTAGCCGCGGTTTTTTCTCGGTCGAGGCGGCAACCGGCGACTCATCGAGGCCATTACGTAACCACAACGTGACTGCAACGAGGATAACACTCAGCAGGAATGGCACACGCCAGCCCCAACTGGCGAATTGGCTTTCGCTGGTTAAAGCACTGATTAGGCTAACGGAGCCAGTAGCTAATAAAAGGCCTACGCCATAGCCCATTTGTACGCCACTGCTGTAGAACGCTTTGCGATGTTGCGGGGCATTTTCGACCGCTAATAACGCTGCGCCGCCCCATTCACCGCCGACAGCAAAACCTTGTATCGCTCTCAGCATCACCAGTAAGACTGGCGCCCACCAGCCTAGGGTATCAAAAGAGGGCAGCAGGCCAATCCCGGCGGTTGAGATCCCCATCAACCAGACGGTGATGATCAACATTTTCTTGTGACCTAAGCGATCACCAAAGTGGCCAAATACGATGCCCCCGAGAGGCCGAAACAGAAAGCCTACGCCGAAGGTGGCAAAGGCCACTAAGGTCCCCATCGCCGGACTGATGGCAGGGAAAAATTGATGATTAAAGACTAAGGCAGCGGTTATGCCATATAATAAGAAATCATACCAATCGACGACTGCTCCGGCGAAGCTTCCCCAAGCTGCGCGTTTAGCTTGAGAAGAAGAGGGTGACTGGGCGGGTGTTGAAAGGTTGGTGTTTGCTTGCATAATGATATCTATTATCCACGACGACGTGTTTTTTATTGGCGGACAAATAATACTGAGTTCTCATTGAAAAACAATCGCCTGTTACCGGCTTTACGCACTGTTTTCGCTTGAAAATTGGCAGGATCCTGGGAATTGTGTAAAGCTAATTGAATGATTATCCCGACATTAACGAGGAAAGTTATGCCGAGAATACGTCTGACCGTGACCCGCCTCTACGCGTTAAACGACGAGCGAATGGTGGCGAGTAAAGCCACTGCAAAGATTTATGTAGGAGACGAGTGCATCGCGACGGAAGCGATCTCCGGGTTAACCGAAACCCCTGTCTTTAAGTATATCCACCATGCTTTTCCGGCGGGAAGACCGATTCGCGTGGAATGGGATACGCCAGGTTTCGCCGACATGACGGCAGTCGAAGAAAATGACTGCCCATGCTGTCAAGACAGTGCCATCATTTAACGCTACTGATAAGGATACCTATTTTGGCTGGAACAAGTTTATTTGCGCTGTTGGATGATATCTCGACCCTCCTTGACGATGTCTCGGTGATGGGTAAGGTGGCGGCGAAGAAAACCGCTGGTGTGCTGGGGGATGATCTTTCACTGAATGCCCAACAAGTCAGTGGCGTGAAAGCGAATCGCGAACTGCCGGTCGTGTGGGGGGTGGCGAAAGGCTCGTTACTTAATAAAGTGATTTTAGTCCCACTGGCGCTGCTGATTTCTGCGTTTGCGCCTTGGTTAATCACGCCATTATTAATGTTAGGTGGGGCTTATCTTTGCTTTGAAGGGATTGAAAAAGTTCTCGATTGGATTTTTCCTGAAAAAGATAAAAAAAGCCCGGAAGCCCGACAAGCGCGGTTAGCCAAGTTAAGCCAAGAAGATGCAGCGAACTACGAGAAAGATAAAATTAAAGGGGCGGTACGGACCGACTTTATCTTATCGGCTGAAATCGTGACGCTGACGCTGGGCATTGTTTCTGAAGCACCGCTACTGAATCAGATCGTCATTATGGCGGGGATCGCGCTACTGGTGACAGTCGGGGTCTATGGGTTAGTGGGTGTTATCGTCAAAATCGATGATGCAGGTTATTGGCTCGAAGCGCGTCAAAACGGCTTGGCGCGAGGCCTCGGAAAATTTTTATTGCTGTTGGCACCGAAGTTGATGAAATTTCTCTCCGTAGTCGGCACCCTAGCGATGTTTTTAGTCGGCGGGGGTATCGTCATCCACGGTTGGCCGTTACTGCACCATTGGATTGAACAGCTTACGCATGGCCTGACGCAGGTGCTCCCTTCAGCAATCAGCAGTGTTGGTGAGAGCGTGGTCACTAACCTCGCCAGCTTAGTGGTGGGAGCCATTCTAGGCGGCGTGGTGCTGATCGTGGTGAAAGCGGTGAGCAAACTGATGGGCAAAAAAGAGTCCGCAGAGCAGTCAAAATAAGTCATTCCTAGTCTCTCCCCGTCGACGTATTGCGTCGCGGGGGATTCTTACCCCCGAAGGTCGGTCATCATTTTTTCTTCATACGCCTTTCATCTTCTTATGCCTGCTATCCCTCACCGTTAGAAAAACGGCTTTAAAAAACACTCGCAGTCAATATTCGTGATGCCAATTGGGATGTCGCCGATCCTACGCAAAAATGGCGGATTCAAGCCGGTGATGCTGACGTTTTTTCCTACAGAGGGGCTAACACGACTCTGCTGTGACGCTAGCTGGCACTGAAGATTAGCAGCAGTTGTTGACTCTGGTTGAGCAGCATAGCCTGAATAGCATCCAGTAGCAGAGGCATACTCTGGTAGAGGGAGAAAATACCGATCAATAGGGTTAAGGGAAAGCCGATGACGAAGGCGGAAAATTGTGGCGTCATACGGTTAAGTAGCCCCAAGGCCAGGTTCACGGCCAGCAACATGAAAATTAGTGGGAGTGAGAGCTGCAGCGCTTGAGAGAATATGGCGCCGCCCAATTGTGCCAGACCGACAAATCGCTCGGTTAATGGGGTTAGGGCATCGTAGGGTAATTGCTCGAAGTTATCGGCGAGGTGCTCGATTATCCACACAATGCCATCGACACTGACAAACAGCAGTAAGCTCATATAGGTCAGTAATCGAGAAACCACAGAAAGAGAGCTGTGGCTACCGCTATCAAAAAACGAGGCAAAAGAGAGTCCCATTTGCAGGGCAATGACCTCTCCGGCTAAGCGAATGGCAGCAAAGACACATTGCATACTAATTCCCAATGCCGCGCCGATCACGCATTGATTAAGTATTAGCAATACACCCTGCGAGGAAAATAGCGCCACGGGGTGAGCGACACTGGGTAGGGTAATCAATAGGCTGATGACCAAGGCGAGCGCTACGCGTAGGCGAAGGGTGATCGATTTTTCTGACAGTAATGGGGCAACGCTAAAGAAGGCGATGATCCGACAAAAGGGTAGAAAAATTGAAGGTAAACGGTCAAGCAACCCGAGTAGACTCAGCCATTCCATCGCTTAACCGACCCACTGCGGAAAGGTGGTGAGTAGGCTCTTAATATACTCGATCATAATGGTTAGCATCCAAGGGCCAGCCACCATCAGCGTCACGACGACGGCGATAATCTTAGGGATAAACGACAGCGTCTGCTCATTCACTTGAGTCGCCGCCTGCAATAAACTAATCATTAACCCGGTAAGCAGGGCCGCCAGCAAGGGAGGGGCGGCGAGGAATAACGCTACCTTCATCGCGGCCTGACCTAAGGTGGTGATCATTTCTGGTGTCATCATCAATTCTGCCCCGTTAACTGATAAAGCTCTGTGCCAAAGAGCCGATTAAAAGTTGCCATCCATCTGCCATCACAAACAGCATCAGCTTGAAGGGAAGCGCCAGGGTTGCCGGGGGAACCATCATCATCCCTAACGCCATCAATACACTCGCCACCACCAAATCGATGATCAGAAAAGGAATAAACAGCGTAAAACCAATCTGAAATGCCGTTTTTAGCTCGCTGGTCACGTAGGCGGGTACTAGAACCCGAAAAGGGACTGCGGCGGGGGTTTCTGGTGCTGGCAGGTGGGCCAGACGGGTAAAGAGCGCCAAATCGGTTTGCCGTGTTTGATGTAGCATAAAGTCCATTAAGGGTTTTTTTCCGATATCGACCGCTTCAACTAACGTCACCTTCTGTTGTTGATAGGGAAGATAAGCCTCTTGCCAGATACGATCGAAAGTAGGCCCCATAATGAACCAGGTTAAAAACAGCGATAAGCCTATGACCACCTGATTGGGTGGTGCTGAAGTCGTGCCTAACGCATTACGTAATAAGCCAAATACGATGATCAAGCGGGTAAAACTGGTCATCAGTAATAAGGCTGCAGGAATAAAACTGAGCGCACCGATGAGTACTAACGTTTGCACCGGCAACGCCCATTCTTGCTCGTGGCCAAAGAGGGGTTGCGCGGCCGCATACTGCGGGAGGAGGCCTATCGTCGCCATGGCGATGATGCGAATACGCATTAAATCTTTCATCGTGTTTTCCTTGCACGCAGCTGTGCAAATTTCTCAGCAAAGTGGCTGGAGGCGGTCGTGGGCTGAGCGCTTTGCTCCTGCAACGGCTCGGTCAGCGTACAGAGTAATTGAATCGACTGCGGCGTCACCCCAATAACGATCTGTTGCTCCCCCACTTGCGCAATCATTAGGCGCTCGCGTGGCCCAATGACCAATGTCTCCTTGATAGCAAGCGCACGTACGCCGCGATATCGTCCTCCCTGAGGAAGATGCTTAAGTAATTTTTTGATCCCGAGCAGTAACAAAATAATCACGATCAGTGCCCCACCTGATTGCAACAGCATTTGGCTTGCCGGGAGCGCGACATCTGGGGCAGCAGTGGTTACAGTCATGACCATTCACTATCGACTTAAGCGACGCATGCGCTCGGAAGGGGTAATAATGTCAGTGATACGCACACCGTACTTATCATTGACGACAACCACTTCGCCCTGCGCAATCAGGTAATGGTTGATAAGAATATCCAGAGGCTCGCCTGCCAAGCCTTCTAGTGGAACGATCGACCCTTGGGTTAATCGGAGCAACTCTTTAATCGTCATCCGTGTCCGGCCTAGTTCAACGGTGAGTTGAATAGGGATATCCATGATCAAATTGATATCTTGGAGCGGATCAATAGGCTCGGGGGCAGTGATTGCGGGGAGCGGGGCCTTTTCGGCCTGCTCATCATTGACCTGTTGTTCTGCCAAGGCTTCGGCCCAAGGGTCCGAAGCTAATTCATTATTTTCTGGGGTCGCAGGGGTATCACTCATGGGAAGTTCCTTCTTGTAAAGTTGAGAGCAGTGGCGTAATCAGTTGATTCACACTCAGGGCATATTGGTCGCGATGAATACCGTGAGAAGCGGTAAATACCGGCACGTTATCGACGGTAGCGATGATATTCTCCGGCGATTCTATCGCCAGCACATCCCCAACCTGTAGGCGCATAATTTCCCGCAGTGTGATGGATAGCTCGCTGAGCCGTGCGGTGACTTCTAACGGTGATTGTTGCACTTCGTTGACCAAGTTTTCCCGCCACAGGCAGTCTTCTTGCTGACTATTCTCTAAAGGGGGATTTACCAGAAGTTCACGAAGGGGTTCTATCATCGAAAAAGGGATACAAATATTGAAGTGTCCCACCAAATTACTGATCTCGACTTGGAAAGTGGTATTGATCACGATGTCATTAGGCGAGGTAGTAATATTGGTGAACTTAACCTGCATCTCCGAACGCACATATTCCATGGTCAGGGGGTAGATGGCCTGCCACGCTTCCTGATAGTTGTCTAAGGCTAAGCTTAATAAGCGACGGATAACACGCTGTTCGGTATAGGTGAACTCACGGCCTTCTACCTTGGTGGGGAAACGACCGTCTCCACCAAATAAGTTATCCACCACGATAAAGACGAGGCTCGGTGAAAAAACAATCAGCGCCGTTCCCCGTAAGGGTTTCATATGCACTAAATTCAAGTTAGTCGGTACCGGCATATTACGCGCAAATTCTTGATAAGGCTGGATATCGATCGATTCCACTGTAATATCAGGACTGCGACGCAATAGGTTGAATACCCCCATACGAAATTGGCGTGCAAAACGTTCATTAATGATTTCTAAAGCTTGTAGTCGTTCCCGAACTACCCGACGCTGTGTCGTCGGGTCATAATCTCGAATGCTATTCGGGTCACTGTTTTCGGTGGAGGTTTCCGTTTTACCGGAGTCACCGTTAAGTAATTGGTCGATCTCAGCTTGAGATAAACTCGTATCAGCCATTACTGCTACCTCAAAATAAAGGTGGTATAGAGAATATCCGCGACATCCTGCTCAGGTAATCCGGGAGCGAAAGGGGGCTTTAATACTTGTTTGATTTCCGCCGATAATGCCGTTTTACCTTCTTCGGTTTGTAGCGCCGATTGTTCTTGATGACTGAGCAGCAATAGAATCCGGCTTCTGACTTCCGGCAAGTACTTCACTAAACGCTCCTCGGTGTGCATATCCTTAAGCCGCAAAGTGAAGCCAACGTAGAGCACTCGCTCATCTTGGGAGGCTGATTCCACCAAGTTAACGGTAAAAGGTTCAAGCGGGTAGAAAAGGGGTTGAGGGACGGTGATCGCCTCAGGGACTTGGGTTAGCGTCTGAGTCTGGGGTGAAGTCGTCAATGCCCGCAGTTTCCACACCGCGTAGCCTGCTGCACCGCAGGCAATAAGCACGATGACGAGTAAAATAATGATCCATTTACGGGCGGATTTGTGGGTTGATTCGGATTTGGTCGACATGAGTCCCGATATCCTTTCATTAGCAATTAAATTGGTGTGAGGCTTATTATCCAAGGTTGAAAGAGGGGTAATCGGCGGAATAGCGGTAGTTTACTTGGCGATATTAGGGTGTTCGCTCAGTCTTTAATCGACCGAGCGAAGCGTTAGACCAGCAGGGAGATTTGACTGCCATCACGCAGCAGTGAGGGGGCAGTCTCTGCCGCGGGCGATGGCTCGTGGACCTCGCCTTGCGTTAGCGTAACACTGGTCGGTTCAGGGGACTGGTGCGATGAGAACGCTGACTGTTGCCCTGACGCCGCGTCGTGACCCACTTGACTGTTTCCCAATTGAATACCGTTATCGGCCAACGCTTGGCGTAACTGCGGAAGGGCTGCTTCTAAGGCTGATCTGACTTGCCCATGATTGGAGAGCATGACTAACTCAGCATGGTCCTTATTCACCGTCATCGAAATCTTCACATCCCCCAACTCTTCTGGATGTAATGTCAAGTGGATAGTCTGTTGCCCTGGCTTATGAAAAATAATCTGCTGTGACAGATCACGTTGCCACTGTAGCGACCCCAAGGGGGCCTTTAATTCTTGAGCGCTTGCCGGCTGGAGGGCGAGTTCAGGTAAGGACGTGCACTGAGTCAGTGGTAAGGAGGCCGTGAAAGCGAGAGGCGCACGGGAATCGTTTACCGGGGTTTGCACCGTCATGACGGAGTGTGGCGGCAACGGCGTCGTTGCGGCAGCGACTGCGGTAGGCACTGTAGTAGTCACAGGCTTCCGAGTCTCGAGCGCCTGCTGTGCAGAGTGTGGGTCTAGCATAGCCTTAAACACACCTTTTTTCGCGGCGAGGGCGGAGCCTGAATGCGCTGCGGAATGTGCTACGTTTGGGAGGCTGGACGCTTCGACATCTGCGTCAGAGAGCCTCGAGGGGCTAGAGGACACTGGACTCTGATGTGGCGGGGCTGTAGGTAACATAGCGGTGACCAGATTAAGTAATGTCTTCGCCTGCGCTGGCTCAGAACGCCCCTGGCTATCACTATCAAGCGTATCGCGCTTGGGCTCGGCTTTACTCCGCGCGAGAGATTTTATTGCGTGTTGTTGAGGAGCCAATAGATCACCGAAAGTGGGGGTAAGACGATCGTCGGTGAGGCATGTTTCAGGCTTGAGCGCCGTTGAATGCGGTAACTTCACGACTTTCCCGGGGGGGAGGAGCAGCGTTACTAGGCTAATGGTCATCACTCTTTTCCTTGAAAACGACGGGTAGCAAATTCATCATTGGATTTCTGTTGGGCGCGAGCCTGGCTCAGCGTATCGCGTTGATGGCGGCGTTCTAGTAGCACCTGTAGCGCGTTAACTTTTTTTCGCGACTGTTGCCAATCGCCTAGCAGATACTGTTGCTGTTGGTCGAGCACCTCGACCGCAGCATCTTGCGCGCTCAGGGCCTGCTCGACGGTATGTAAAAAATCATGGTAATTATCGCGGCGGTAGCCGTAGATCCCGCCTTCCGACTCATGACGCAGCAGTTGTTGATAATCATGGCGGTAGTGCTGCAGTAGCTGTTGCTGTGCGTTAGCCTGTTGACGCTCATTTTGTAACGTCGCCAGCTGCTGGCTAACGTTATCGAGCTGAACCGTTGCCCGCTCTTTTAATACCTCTAAAACGCTTTTATGACTCATTACTCCTCCTCATTCACTGAGACCAGTGCCGCGAGCGCACTGCACGCCTGCGTGTAATCACAACGTTCATTAATCTCTTGCTGCAAGTACCGACAAATTTCCGGGTAGCGTTCGATTGCCCTATCCAATCGCGGATCGGAGCCTGCGGTGTAAGCGCCAACACTG
>Ga0157363_1002404_pt1 | contig 16476 bp, 9 predicted proteins | sample AttsexASBM1_FD_111477 | JGI IMG/M metagenome (GOLD analysis project Ga0157363, IMG submission 111477) | Fungus gardens microbial communities from leaf cutter ant in Ribeirão Preto, State of São Paulo, Brazil - Atta sexdens ASBM1 | ecosystem: Host-associated > Fungi > Mycelium > Unclassified ... | reverse complement strand
GCATTTTAGAAGGCCAAATGTTAACGCTTTAAAATCACAAAAAGGTGGGAAGATATATAAAATTTAAATTGTTATTTCGGTTGTATCAAATCTAAAGCTCAGAACTTTTTTGTACACCTAATAAAAATATCAGATGGCTTTAATCATCAAAGTTATTGAAATATAAATTATGCATTCTTACAAAAAAAACATTTTCAATTATTTAATTATTAATATTTGTAACAACCTTTTCCGCTCACAGTATATTTGAATGTTCCGTACTTTTTGTCGAACGTTTAGGAAGTGTAGACGAAATACCAAAAATGAATGAAATGTTTAGAAAGTGTCAGTACGCTCCATGTATTCTTTGCAGAGTGTTGAGAAACGTATGAGAAATGTTAATGAAAAAAAAATTTTAAACGTGCGGGCAATGTGATAGATGTGTTTCGGGCACACTTTACATTTGAGGAGCGTGTATGAATATTCAAACTAAGAGTCAATGGAAAGTCAATGAAGTGTTTAAGAAGTGTTAAAATTCTTTGTTCACACTTCTTTGACATTTCGACAAGCTTTACATTTTCATCAGGGTATCAATCAGAAATGCTTGATAGGAGATTATGAGGAAGAGAATGAGGATGAAGAAAGACAGATTTATTTTCATGTATTTGAGCTTACCAATTAACGTACAAAGTGCACGGTCGTTCGTGATCTAGCACTCAATTATATGTTAGACCATCTTGTGACTTATGCTCTATCTCTATGCGATGTAATTTGCGATAACAATGGCGATGCAATGATTGAAAAAGTTAATTAGAGCGTGAGCGAAGAACTTCCATCGCAAAACTGAGTGTTGGTATTGGAAAGAATTCGCGTTCGTGTTTCACAAAAAACTTCTATTGAATGTGGCGGGCGGATCTGTGCAGCGCTCGCTTTTGCTACTCCGACCTTCTAGAAGATTCGTGACGGTTATGATTATATCCTTGTGCTTCATAATGTAATGTGAAATAATAATAGTGAATTTTCTAGTAGGTCAGAAGTCAATTTGATGGTTTCGGCGTTAATGTTACGCTCATCTTGCTTTGAATCTCACAGTGAGCCGCTAGTAAAGCGTTTGGTTTGCGCTGCAAACAGCAACTTTTAATTAATGAACGTAACATTATCATGCTATGCTTCTTTGATATAGAGAGGAATCTTTTCTCTTTAAATGCATATTCTACTGTTGCGAAAAGACAAACGAAGTCGTTGTCATGCGTATATTCGATAAAATCCGTTCTAATAAATTTTTATCTTTACAGATAGCGTATAGAATCTAAGTGCCTTGAAAATTTAATTTTGATTCAAATTCTTCCTTAGTTCCGTAAAGCGTATATATTGCACATAATGTATTATTTTATTCTTATTGTTTATGAAATGTTAAATAAACCCTGACAAATCATGCATATCATGCGTTTTACGGAACGCAGTATGCATTTTATATTTAGAATACTAATTAATACTAAAAACTGTAGTTTCAAAATTTCGGAAAAAATCGTTTTTTCCCATTTTTCCACTGATTTTCTTGATTCCTTTTCCAAAGATAGAAAAATTGGAAACATTTATGTGTTCGTAAGATTTGCCATATTTACTTCTTTCCGAAAAGAAAATAATTTTAGTTTTCTTTCTACAATTTTTGAAAAAAGCGGCTTTTTTAAAATTACAGAATCAACAGGCTATAAATAGGTGTGGGAAAAAGTTCGTGGCGTTTTTCCCGTTACAGCTAACGGGAAAAACGTCACTTTTTCCCACACCTAATATTAAAGACAGAGTTGTTTGGTTATTGTTGTATTTTACATTCGGATGGTGACATTAAGGCCAATTCTTCGGTATTGGATTCGGAATCATTTTGTTGTGAATTCGAATACAAAAGATCTTCGCGAGTCAGATTTTTCGTTGCTTGTTTCACAGTAATATTGATCCGATCTTCAAAATTTTTACTAGATAAAGCATCATCTGAAAAAAACATTTATCATTAGATTACATTCCAATTATCATTTCGTGATAATTATAGCTCTTAATCATCTCAATATTAAACAATAAATTTCATATATACGTATAATAATAATAATACATACTGTGAAGAACATCTGCGATGCTCTCTTCTTTTTCGATCAAACGAATGTATTTGTTGTCAGTGAGAATGTCGAAACTTTTCACGACGTTGGAATTAAGATGCAATAGCCAGAATTGATTTCTTTCGCTGTTCAATTTTTTCGATAACGTTTCAATACCCTGTCGTAGAAAATTATATACAGTTCGAATAGCAGTATCATTTATAGATCAATAAAAATAAATTATTCATTGATTTTATTTGGCGAATGTTATCTGATACCTTGATTGAAGTGTAATCGAGACTATTGAATAATTCGCAATTCATGATCAATGGAACGTCGTTTCTAGCTAAACTCATGACTTTCTCACAGAAGGAAGTTACTGCGGGATAATAGAGACAATTTTCGGGTTTTAGCATCATATATCTATTTCCCAGATGAGTCTAAAAAAGAATAAATAATTTTAATAGTCTCATTCATGCACACACATAATTGATATATATGTATATATATATAGGTACAGAGTGCGTTACTAATCCGGACAAATCGAACAATTTCTTTGCAACAAAATGTTTTTAATGAAAATTTAAATATTACAAAAAATCCTTGTACACTTGGCCCTTGGGGGAGAGGGGGGAGGGGAATCCCTGTAGAGCACAATTATTCAATATATCCTCCATTAGCTTGAATGACGGTCTCTATTCTCAGTCTGAAGCGTTCGCACGCATGCTATAATGTAGCGCTGTCCATGCTGACGAATGCTGCCTCAGTAGCAGCGATCTTTAATGACGTCACATTGGGATGTCGAGACTTGTTTGTAACCCTTTCAACTACGCTCCATATGTAGTAGTTCAAGGGATTTAAATCTGGGCTGTTGAAAGGCCAGAATGAGCCGAGGCGAGCAACTCAGTTTGTTCTGGCAGTCTCAGAGAGCATCTGTCGTATCTTTAATGTATACGATTTGTATCGAAGGTCCTCCTCGGTAATTCGACGCATTTGTTGGTTTGCTTATACCAATAATTGATGCTAATTTTCGCAACGATTGTCCTGGGTCATCCAAAATCAGCGCTTGAGTGCGCTCCTTTCAATGATTGTGAGGGTTCTCGCGGTATGTTCTTTCGAGTGATTTTCCTCGCTGGCATACTAGATCTCGGGACAATTGATCTCGGGTATCCAAAGAACCGAATTATTTCCGTTGCTGAGCGCCCAGCGCGAAGGCCTTCGATAATTGCAGCTCTTCGATTATACTCCGTACTTGGTTTCAGCATCGCGGCCATTTTGAGAATATAACTGTTTACTAAGAGTGCGTTTCGAATTTCGCATGAAACGCATGATGCATCATTTGTCCTTGTTGTTCACCAAATAAGGATAATATCAATAAAGATAATTCGAAATGCATCTTAGAAGCATCAGGCTTTTTCGAACGCCGAGAAATTTAAATTGAAATTTGTTTGGATTTTGGTGACGCACCCTATAGTACACACATATATATATATATATATATATATATATATATGTGTGTGTGTACTATATATAAATATATATTTATATATATAAGTATACAGGGCGAGTTATAAATATATTTTAAAAATTCATAAGGGGTTTCCCTATAGGTGCATAATATTATTTAATATTAAATCATATTTTAAGCATTCTTAGAATAAATATAATTGAGAAAATTACTTAAAATTACTAAGAATATTACTTAATATTAAATAATATTATATTATAGGTTCTAGAAAAAAGAAGAAAAAAAAAACAAATGTTCCTATGAACTTTAGAGCTCAAATGCTTTGTTATTAAAATAATAGACACAAATAGATTTAAAATAATGACATGAATATCAGATTATTCTGGCAAATGTGTAAAATTATGGAGGATATTTTGAGTATATATTTCTTATAAACAGAAAAAAATACCCATCTGAAATTTTTAACTAAAAAAAGTCATTGTTTGATACTATATCTTTGTATCTTTGTATTATGTATTACTACCGTATAAATTATATCGAACCATTCTTTCAATAACGAAACATTTGCGACCTAATAGAAACATTTATTCTTTTTTTTTATCTATATATAAAAATATACTAAAAGACAAAATTTTATGATAGCAATTTTATTTACTTTGCAATTGACTATTTGAAGCGTCAATCTCGCGGATAGTCGAATAAAAAGGATCAGATTGAAAAGGACACCAAGAAGGAGTCCGATTTCAATGCCGATAAAAATGGAGATAACAAAAGTTCCTATCGCTGCAATTGCATCCATTTCTGCAAGAAAACAAGTATATTGTATGTAAGTACATTGCTTTATCTTCTCGTCTAATCTGTGTACACGTGAAAATGTAATACTGACTGCTTCCTTTCCAGAGTAATTTTATGATTTTCACATCGATCATGAATATCACGGCGGATATCAGCACAGCTGCTAATGTCGCTCGTGGAATGTAATAAAAATATGATGTTAAAAAGCTCAGTGCCAGCAATACCATAGTACCTGCAAAGTGCAATGTCATATATTATTTTTTTCGTTACATCTTTGTTTTGTTCTATATTTATGCCACACATGTATCTCATATCATTATACAATACCTCGCTATCATGTTACATATATACACACTATCGCGCCAAGATTAGAATCGTAAATTTCTCTAATTATGCACAAAATATTAGGTGTGTTGAGTAATAATAAATTATAATGATAAAATATAGTAATTTTTAATAAGAAATAATAATTAAAGTTCAACTAGGTGAATTAAAATAAAAATAAAAAACGCTACAAATAGGATGACAACTCTCGATCAGCCAGGAATATCAACTTTAAAATATCGGAACACAATCAATTCGGGACTTTTTCAGTGTATGTTGCAAAAACATTTTTCATATAAATATAGTCCATTTCAAACGTAATAAGTCGAATATCTCAGAAAATGTGAAAAATATGGAAAAATGTTTCAGATAAAAATTGTATATAGTCTTAAAGAATGCAAATATTGGTAAAATTAATTTAAAAAAAAAATCAATTTTTTAAGGTCATATAAATGATATCGCCATTTTTTAAAATGAAATTATATATAAAGTGAATCCTCTGATTACTCCGCATATAAAAGTATTAAGATTAAAGTTATCGAAAAATCGCAACAGTTATTTTATATTTTACTGACACATTTTGATATAAATCAAATATCTCATAAACTATTAATTTTTTTATAATTGTGTCTTAATACTTTTAGGAAGAGAATTTGAGGTCAAATCAATCATTGGTGTAAAGAAAATACATGGTTGGTTAAAAAAAAAGTAGATAAATGGATATTTTTTGAAATAAATAACTATCTCCGTGTTATTTAAATTTTATATTCATTTGTGTTCCAAGGAGAATAACAAGTCACGTCAAAATGATAACGTCAAAATGACATTAAAATGAATCAGAAATGATTGAAAAATGATTTTTAATGATCATTTTAGAATTATTTTGACATTATGGTAGTATAACGACTTGTTCTGCATAGGACTATAATAAATCGAGACAAATGGCTTCCTGCCAACGATTCTTTTAGGACGTCTTTATATGAAGAGCTGATTAATTGGAATATTCCAAAATTCGGAACAGTTGGCTATCCTAGCTACAAATCAAAGCTAGTTGTTAAATGCTAATATTTAATAAATCCTAATACATTAAGTATATAATCGAACATATACTGAGAAAAAAATGCTGTTGATTCAATTAAAGTCTATATTATGGGCTGTCACTACATAAGTGATTAATTCATGTATATTTTTATTGACATAAAGGCCTTGATTATATTATTAAAATAATAATTTATGTCCGTAATATAGACTTTAATTGAATCAACAGCATTTTTTTCTCTCTGTATGTTTCAACCTAATAGTAATTTTTGGCAGGCTCCTATTCAGCTTTATCTCGTATTTCTTGCGTATGAAAGAAATAAAGACGTTTGAAAATTTAAATTAATGTTATTTAATTTTTTGTTACCGGAATATAGACCAGCCATAGGCGTTTGCACTCCGCTGGCACTGCTGACTGCACTTCGGGTAAACGCACCAGTAGTTGGAAGTGATGACACAAAACTGCCTACTATGTTGGAGAGGCCGAGAGCCAACATTTCTTGCGTTGCGTTAATGGAAGTGCCTAACGCTATAAGATCAATTAATTGTTACGAAATTTTATCTACTCGCTTAGTAAAATATTCAATATGAAGTATTCTAATTTGTTCAAGATATGCCTAATATTTTACCCAAACAATTGATCCTTCTTCATTTTGCACACAAATAACATATAAGGAGGATATTCAATTTTCGAAATGAAGACATATATTTGACAGCAAATACTGACATAATTTTGTTATAATTTTCACTTAGTAATATAAGATATAACAGTTATATAACACATAATAGTTATATTGCTGAGTAGGAAATTGTAACTAATAATTGTTGTGTGTGCTACTGTTAGTTAGTGGTGCTCAATTTCAATTAATGAAATCAGATTTTGTTAAATATAATGAAGTTATTTTATTAAGTCTAATTTTATTTTATTATGAATTATATAATACAAGAGCAATCTGCTGACTCGAGATTGAAATTATGGAAAGAATTATAGAAATTGATACCAAATGCTTTAGCTATCGCTATGTTTGCCAAGACGGATATAACAGGAAGTATCCCTAATCCTAATCCATAGTGAGCGCACATGTCAAAAAAAGTATAGGTCTGATTTCCTACTTGCGATGAGAATGGCGGTAATGATACTTTGGGGAGGCCGCCTTCGATTTTTCCTGTAAGATAAAAATATTGTACATGCCTGTGTGTACATGCATGTAACTCTCCACGATAATATATTTTTAAATGGAATTGCTTAGTGTCAAATTAATTAATAAGAGAATAATGGCTTTAAAAGTAGTTATAAATGATCAAATTTGAATAATTTTATATATTATTATACTGAATAGATTATTTTTTATTTCAACTTATGAATAGATTATTATTTACTTTAGCTATATCATTAAAAAAAATCATTATTATCGTTTATTCAACGAATTGACTACTAATAACAATTACAAATAAGGTCCATACCTGAAAGTCTAAATGGAATGGATCCTGTATTCACTTCGAATTGATACGCTATTGTGACTGATATAAGCACTATGAGAGCGTTCCTACCAATGGAGAAGTACCAAAGTATTTTTTTTATTATTACATTTCTGGAATCTCTTTTGTTTCTCGTACAAGGACAGTCAATATCTTTCAATTTCTAAAGATAAAATCTACATGATATTTCTAAAATTATTATAAATTGTTCATTTATAATTCCGGCACTCACTCTAAAGATTAGGAGAAATAGGATGCTGAAAATTCCAAGTGCGGAATCGGCAAGCCGAATCTTATTAATATTCTTAAATAATTTGTACAGATTGTCTGCAATATTTTCCGACTTATATTTCAATCCCAGAAGGCCCTGCATCTGAGCGATAATTATAATAAATGCTCCTGCTGACACAAAACCCGATGTGACAGGAACTGATATAAAGTCCACTAAAAATCCTGCAGAATCGTGTCGAATTTTATATTGATATACTTATAAACAATACAATAGAACATGATAATAACAAAAAAACGTGAGCGACGATAATTGAAATTTAGTCGATTAGATAGTTCTAGAATACAAGCCTAGATTTAGTACGCCCATTAAAAGTTCTATGCATCCAGCCAGAAAACACAAAAGTATTACAAAATCCTGCGGCATGTTTCGCGTGTACTGCAATGTCAGAAGAGCCATTAAGGATGACGGACCAATCGAGACCTCTTTGATAGTTCCCAAGATAATGTATAGGAAACCACCCACAAAACAAGAGTACAGACCATACTGTAAGTATTTGTATTATTTGTCATATGATATATTTTTAAAGACATAGAGAGACACATCATATCAGTAATAAATATAATAATATTATATAGATAAAAAAAATCTTAAAACAATCTAACATCTAAGAAGATAATAAAATTCAAGAGTGCATTTTTTTAAGTGCAGAGATTACGGATTGAGATTAAAAAAATACTATATACAAAAAATACTATATTTATGTTTATCATTAAATAGATATTCGCTTATTTATACTTATAATCTTAAAGGGAGCAAAAAAAATGACTGTGATACCTGTGGAATCCGTTCAGCCAGTACCGCGTAGGCCATACTCTGAGGGATCATAGTCATACCCAGAGTGATGCCCGCTATCAGGTCTGACACGGCCTTCAACCGAGTATAATGCGGTAACCAGCCGAATATCGGCAGATACTTTGCCATTGTGAAGCGTGGCTTCTGTCTCAAAATCGAAAATGACGGGGGCTTTCCGTCGGGCATTTTACTCACGTCGCGTCGACAAGATACAAGCGAAAAACTAATCAGACGCGAGACTACTATGCTCTCGCGGCTTTGCGATCGCAAGCGTGTTTCAATGCCGGATCTCTTGATACTTCTGCATCAGCTGCGTGATCTTATCATCCCCACGTCTTTAAAATCTCGTTGTAAAAATACCAGTGAGGAAATCCCTTTAATTACGCTACTAATTCTCAACGGTTTTGTGTCATGCACATTGTTGACATTTTGATAAAGACCCATGCAAACGGGTGCCAGAAACCTTGACAAGGGATTAATAACAGCTGACTTTACTGCTACTTGTTCTATTTCTAATTCTTAATATGATGTAAGATACGTGATAGGCTAATACTGCGTATAATCCATGAGACTCCTACTTCTTTTATTTTCTAATGCGCATTTCTTGAAATCGATGAGGAAAATAGTCAATGTTATTGGGAAAGTTATCTTTGTTGCCAAAATTTTATTGCGTCTTCGCAAAGCGTCGACGGACGTATAATTGGTAGAGTGTGATGTGCATAAACGCTTACGACATGCTATTCGATACAGCTAATTTGATGATTTCGTCGTGCGGAAATTTTCTAACGGACAGAGATTTTTTTTAATCGGGAGATTTTTAGTCGCACACATGACGCGTCATCGTGCCACGCGCGTTTATGCGTTTTATTCCTATCTTTCATCGATCCGCGTAGAACGGTAAAGTGTCGCTAGCTTTAATTATCTACAAAAAAAGATATCGAATAAAAAAGTGTAAAGTGAAGTTGAAGAAACGCTGCGGCACCTACTAGTAATAGTAATATACATATATAATAATATATTAAAATGACAACAATAATCTTCATAAATAATAATAATAATAATAATAATAATAATAATAATAATAATAATAAATGTGACTCGATAAAATCTCTAAGTAAAAATCCATTTTAAACATAGCGGAAGCGTATCCGGTTTTATCTCGCACTTATGGAATACGACATTTTCGCAGACGATCGACGGATCTTTAACGCAGCTTCTGGTTAACTTGTTCGATCTGCTCGTCGATTCTCTGGGAAGTACCCCTGAATTTATTCGGCTCGGGTCCAATCATCTGTATGAGCTGCGGCACTTCTTGGCCGCTGATCTGCGTGAAACGCGCCAGTGACTTCATGCACGTATACAGCTGCTCCTCCGCGGGACTGCCGTTGAAGTATTGCAGTAACGCCATCGTCAGTTCCACTGCGACGTCGTCAAACACCTACAGTTCATACATTACGTAAAGGTATTTAGAAATCACGTCATATCTCACTCTCTTGCGAATGAAAAAAAAAATATTTGAAAATATGACTGCACGACGCAATGTTAAGTAAACAATTGTCAAGTTGCTATATAAATTACAGCAAAAATTTGAAATGGACGTTCTACGTCCATCTCAAAATTAGTTTAATCAAATTAATTTATTTTTTTATTATTAATGTATTTTTCCATAGTAATCACAAAAAACAATTATATACAATTTTTTTACGAAATATAATGTATTTGTGTAATTATAGATTTAGAATTAAATTTGGAAGCACCGTTGTTATGTGAATTATCTGTAATTTTCTGTAATTTTAGTAATCGTTACGTGTACGAGATATTATCAAACACTCACTTGAAAAATTATGGTAATCACAGTTGTCGCGCACATCGCGTTGCATATTACGCGTGTGTATTCAGTTGCACGCAAGATACCGATAAGAATTGACGACTTACCGCAGCGCACGGTTCGATCTAACATGGATTTGGATAAGTACCTTAGAAATGCTGCCTTTCGGTAAAAGTCGCCGCAGATTTTTGCTTTTGTTCATTTTCTGAAAAAACAGTATCCGATTTCTGGAAAGATATCCGTCACACGCAGCGCTATCCGCGCGATTAGAGAGCTTCAGTGTGCGCATGCAAACGAGCATCGAATGAGTCGTGTATCCTTTAATTGAGCCGTCCTTTTTTATTAATGGCAAATATGAATGTTCTCTTTTATGTTCTTTTCGTTGCTCGTTCGAAATCGGGTTACCAGGCGAGATGTCCATGTCGACGGTCGCGTTGTTTAGCATTATCAGCAATTTATAGAGCAAATATTTCTTTTTTTTCTATTACATATAATAAAGGCAGCACTTCTTTCCTAGGACACAGTGCGAGCTTGTTCTCTTGTGATATCGGCAAGCACGCATTCCGAAAAGCGGAAACAAATGATATCGCGCATCGAAGGATCGCGCTTTAATATTAAACAATTCCGATTCATATCTCTTCTTTTACAGTCCTGTTTCAAACTCATAAAATAAGTAAAATTTATAACACAGAGGTCTACTACATGATGTAAAGAAATATCTGTAGCTTAAAATTAAATAACTGTGGAATTATAATCTTTAATAAGATAATTATGTTCCTTCGATATGCGACACGCTTGTAGCAATAAGTTATGAAAGTGAAAGCAATCGGCGAAAGATGAGAATGTTAATTGGACGGAAGGATACAGACCACAGTTTTTACCTCCTTGCAAGCAAGGTTGTGGATAATAGCTGCACCGCGGATCTGCAGGTCTTCCGAGTTTGAGAGTAATGAGTGCACTGCAACCTTTGTCGTCACCCTTATGTTGCTGATATTGCTACTAACGTTCTGATCCTGATGCTGCCACTCCGATATGTAGAGTAACCATTCCGAGCTGCTGAGATTCTCGAACATATTTGCCAACTGTTTGAAACAATTATTGACGTTTAAGGTTTTCAGAAAAGTAAATGTAAATATTAGAAATTTCCATTAATTTCCATTAATGTCCACTATAAAAAGTCAGGAAATATACGAATCAAAAATAATTTTAGTTTTACTGTAATAATTTCGTTTGTACTTACAAACTGTGCAAGTGGAAGTTGCTCCTCCAGAGGATGCCGATCGATATCGAAGGCATATGTCATGATGATGTGTTCTCGCCTATCTTGATGCAACAACAGAATCACATCATCTTTCAATGCAGCAACGGACAGCACGTTCAACAGTTTTACTCGCACATCACTATCTAATGATTTATCGTAAAGAACTCGACCTAAAATCCATTTAATTGAATTGAATTTAACACAGTATTCTGTGCTTTTAAATCTCTACTTAAAAGTCTATTTTTATATGTTCTAATATATATTATAGTAAGTTTAAAATTTAATCGAATAAATCAGACACATTTTCAAAGAGAGAGCTTGTGTTATTTCAGTAACTCACCAACGAAGTTCAGAAAGTTGTCGCCTAAAGCCCAGGAGCCCTCGTCTTCCAAGACATATTGCCGTAGCTCATCCAAACAAGTTTGTTCCTCATCGTTCAATTTCCCTTTGAGAGCGCTTACCAAGCCTTCGTACTCCGTTTGTATATCCACCAAGTCTTTGAAAACTATCGGTGGATCTCGATAGCGTTTTTTCTCTTCTTGTTCACGCTTCTCATCCTCCTCCATCTGCATCACTCGCTCGGACGGCAGCATCTCCGCGGGTGCGTTTTCTTCATTGGCCGCCTGCAGTGTTTCGCCGACTGCACCTAATAAATAATAGATATAAAAATTATTTTCCAAATTTTAAGAGTTTTTATTATTTTTTATTATTACAATTGTTTTTAATTTATATAAAATTCTACATACTTTCGTTCTCCGCCATATCTGCACAGCAATTGCTCGGTCCGGTACTATTGCTGTCGCTGCTGGTGGCCTCCTTGCTGCTCTTATCTTTTTTCTCCTTTTTCTTCTTTTTCTTCTTTCGGTCTTTCTTCGCTAATTTCTCGTTAATGACGTTCCTCCGTTCCTCTAACGCGATTGAATTCAATCTGCAAATATGTTCGATAGTTTAGTAAAATATTTATAAAAACTTAAATGATAATCACGCGTTAAAATTACCAATACCTTGCTTCTTCGATAGCTGTATTTAGGAGTTGATATTCCGGTGAAGTTTCCCTCTGGATTCTCGGCTCAACGAATCTCTGGCCTACCGTGAATCCAGCACTTGAGCTACTGCTTAATGTTTCTACCAACGGAATTAAAGCCTGTCCGATAGGACTGAAAATATAACTCATATTAAAACATCGCTTCGAAATAAAGTAAACAGGTATCTTATACATTTTTCTATAATAAATGTAAGATTAAATAGTTGTGACGATTAATAAGACGTACGTTTGTAATATTTCTTCTGGTAGATCAAGGATGTACTTGGGAATGCCCTTGCCCACTAGGAAGTTACTAACCTCCTCGGTGAAGGAATTACAGTTATGCTTGAAAAGATTGTACGTGCCCGGTCTGAAAGAAAAGAGTTTATTCTACAAAAACCAATTAATTTTCAGGAATCGAAGACAAACTAAATTATTAAATAATAAGACCAAACAATAAAAAAATAAAATAACAAAACAACAGAAAATCGAATATATAATTTAAAAAAAAAATCGAATAATTTTCTTAAATTTGAATAAATAAATCTTACGCAAAAAAATGAAATTCTTTATGGAAGATGATTGTAGAAGCGACACGCGATTCCTTCAATGAATTAACAAATAAATTTACGAAGGAGAAGAGACGTAACTCAAGTTAAAAATGGTCACGCTTTGAAAAGTAAAGAGTAAAATAAACGAAAATGAATAAAGTAATTTAAAGTTTAAAGTAATTTAGTAATCAACATACGAGCACATAATTTGCCTTCTCACAGTTTTAAGTACAAAATGAAGATATAGAAGAGAAAAGCGACCGAAGCAGTTCTCGACACAAACACACACATCTCAGCATGCACGCATCAGCCGATGATACTCACGCAAACGTGGAGGTCCCTAAACCGTTTATGTACTCCAGGAAAACCGAGTAGGGCAGGTAAGTCTCGCCGAGCTTCTCAACTCTTTGCGGATCCCGTAACTCCGTGCCGCCCTGAAACACGAAATGCGTCGAGCGGTCGCGTTAAAATCGCGTCCGGGAAAATCGCGCCGTGCCGTCAATGTCAATTTCGCGGCAGCTGCGCTGATCCAGCAGCCGGTTTCGTTCGCCAGAGAGACAGAAGAGAAAAGTGAGAGAGAACGAGAGTAAAAGAGAGAGAATGAGAAAGATAGAGAACACCCGCCTCCTCCTGGCATTAGTGGCCGCGTAATTTTAGAACTACGACAAATCTCGCGCTTCTCTGCGAGAAACCGCCGAAAATAGACACTCGTGGTATGCGTTGGAGCCGCGACCTCTTCTAGAACGCAAAAGAAAGACGTGGCCCGGCGGAAGTGAAGAGCGAAGAGAGACAAAATGGGAAGAAAGCGTTTATTATGCGCTTCAAGGGTTGGATCTCTCAAGGATTAATGCGAGAACGTGTCGATCGTGCAAATTCTTAAGTCTAAAAAATAATGGAATCTACATGATACATTTCATGGAAACGTGGAAGCAAGATTAGCATCGAATAAATAAGAAAATTTAATTAGTTTGCATTAAATTATGAAATGTCCTCAATGAGAATGGAGGGATTAATTAGGAAAGTTAAGGTAAAAATAAGACGAGGAATCTCTATCGCTCTTGAAGCTAAGATATGAGAATAGAAATTAACAGAATAAAAATTATCATTCAGAAATCGGAAATGTTATCCAATGTCAGTACACTAAATCGATGACTAAAAATTTCTTTAATCTAATACTGGTCAATTTAATATTATAGTCAATTTAGTACTGAAAGACAATAATTAATTATTTATTTGAATTACTAAAAAAAAGTACTGAACAATAGTGTTTTTAATAAATAAACAAAAGTGCTTTTAAAGTAACCAATTAATTATTATCTTTCAGTATTAGTTAGTTATTAGATTTAAGGGTTCTCCAATCAAACTCTCTTGAGAAGTTAAAAACTAAACGTATAAACGTATCACGGACATTATTTGATATTTTTACAATATATCCGTAACTTTCTATTAAGAAACATTTATAAAACTGCATTATCTCACAAAATTGTATAATCTCCGATAGTCTATTCTTTCATCTTCTGTATCCTAAAATTGCACTTATCCTCTTTCTCTCTCTTTCTTTCTTTCTCAGCAGCACTCAATACCACGAGATCTTCGCTTCTGGTGGTTGCGGAACGAAACCGGAAACGCGTCCGTGTTCACGAGAGCACTTACGAATCCAAAAAGCAGTAAAACAAAATAGGTAAAAATGGAATGAAAAAAACCGTCGTAGGCCTATTCTTCCTCACTCTTTTCGAGAGCACTCCTGAGAGCGGGAAACGGTTCGCACGCGAACTGCCGATGCTTGGAGAACGCCACGACGAACGAGACGCCAACGTTGAAGAATGAATGCGTGGCGCGCGCGCAAAATGAGATTTGCGCTCCTGAAATCGCTGGCTGAAGATACCGTTCAGAAAAAAGAGATACTCGCTGAGGAAGAAACAATTCAGAAGTTTTTCTAAACAATATTTGTCGGACAAGGAGTTAGTTTTCCAGTTTCACAACTCACGATTAACTCAGCGAGATTCAATTTGTTTCTCATCTCTTTCCAATTCTAGAATAATGTAGATGAAGTAATGTAGATGTCAATAAACATAATCGATTGATGAAGCCCGGAAAAAGAGCACTCCCAAGGAATACAAAAGTCAACAAAAAATCAAAATGACTTTATTTATGTGTCAATAAAACAGTCAAATTTTGTGACTAAAAATCATCATTTTGATTTTCTTAATGTTAAAATAAAATCACTTTGATTTCTTTTGACTTTCTCTTGATGTATTTTTGGGTTCTATTTCATCCTACAAATGCTTTGAAGTATTCTTTGATTGGTCAATTCGTAAAATTCGTTCTTTTGATTGATCAATGAAGCATTTGCTCAGTACTTATTAAGTAAATCGCACCCTATGTCTCAAAGGCCAATTGCAAGCGATTGCCAATATGCATTACGGATGACGAAACGAGAAGCTATCTTGATGATAGAAAGATGACTATTCGTTATATAAATCGTGATTTCTGGCAAACAAAATTAATGTGCAAAAAGGAATAGAAGATATAAATATGAAGAGAGATGACCATGTTTATAATTTGTACTGTAATTAGATAGGCAATAAATGAGGAAATTGCTAGTAATTGGTTTGTAATTGACTCGTAAACAATTATTGATTATCTCGATCTATGATGATTGAATTTAAATTAATTATAGAATTGTTGGAAAAATAGATATTCATAAAAATCTTGAATAGAAATATTGTTAATAAAATCGGAGCATCTAGTTATTGGTTATCGAGTTTCACGAGAGGATTTCGTAGGTGAAAATGAATCAGTTATACAGATCTAGGTGTCATAGAGCGACGCGCATTACAATTATGCGCGTCACGTGCATATTTTCGTTGGCGTGCAGCATAATAAAGTATTATCGTAATGATTTCATCGCATTGCTTTTAGATGCGCGTCGGTGTCACGATTATTACTTCCGCGACTGCTTGATACCGCTTCAGAGGAATCATAACGGAATCAGAAGAAGATATTATAATTTTATAATATAATTATAATACGATTTCAGAAATAACAGGTTCTTTCAGATGCCACTAAAAGAAATTGCACAGGATACTAAATATAGCTTCGTATTTTGTTAAAAAACAAGGAAATTCTTGTATCAGAAAACTTGAAAGCTATTCGCATATTCAATATTACGAAAAAACGAGCAGTTTAAGAGACACGCAAGAGAGAAGGTTTAAATCATATCTCGAGACTTATAGACTTATAAACTTGGTACTCTTCTTCAAGAATCAACTCTTCAACTATCAAGAAAAGTTCACTCAAGTTACTCAAACAGAATCTTTCTCTGCTATATTTTAATCTCGAGTGATTTTTATCGCCGGTCTCGTTCTGTATACTTTCAAACACATGAAAAAACCATAAAAATGCTTCGTCTGAGCTCAAGTAATGCAGGGAAGAATTATTTTAAGGTAATTTCACTATTTAATCAAGCAAGACTATGTTCAGATTCTCATCTAGGTGTCATTTTATTTTTGTTATTCCCCGAATATTAAACAAGAAAATGATATACCTGGGCAG
>Ga0157363_1002403_pt1 | contig 16477 bp, 11 predicted proteins | sample AttsexASBM1_FD_111477 | JGI IMG/M metagenome (GOLD analysis project Ga0157363, IMG submission 111477) | Fungus gardens microbial communities from leaf cutter ant in Ribeirão Preto, State of São Paulo, Brazil - Atta sexdens ASBM1 | ecosystem: Host-associated > Fungi > Mycelium > Unclassified ... | reverse complement strand
TATCATATTTGGATATAAATTGAATAACTGAATGATTTTGTAAAAATAAAATACATTTATTTATTACAGAGCGATGCTACGGAGCCTTTTGAGTTCCAAGCGGAAGAAACTATACGAGTAAACTACTTCAGCTTGCGTAGAATGTGTACTGCTCTCTATCCATTACTCAGACCACACGCGCGGGTAGTTCATGTCTCTAGCAGTTTTGGATGTCTGTCACAAATTACTGGTGATAACTTAAAAAAGAAATTAATCAATCCAAATTTGACTGAAACAGAATTAGATAAAATCATGCACGAATTTGTCGAGTAAGGTTCAACATTTTTTTATAATTGCATTGATTAAAATAATTGCATTGATTATACGTTAATTTTTCAAGATTTATATTCTTATATTCTTATATGTGGATTTATTTCCAGTGCTGCAAAATCTGGTACGCATTTACAAGTCGGGTGGTCAGATTCAGCATATGCAGCGAGTAAAATAGGCGTTAGCGCCTTAGCTGGTATTCACCAATCCATGTTCACTGCGGATTCCCGAGAAGATATTGCGGTGAATGCTGTACATCCTGGTTATGTAGATACTGATGCTACTTTGCATAAGGGAATTTTGACTCCAGATCAAGGAGCTGTAGCTCCTGTTTACTGTGCATTGTTGTCGAAAAATACAGAGATAAAAGGAAAATTTATCTGGTACGATAAGACATTAGCAACTTGGAAATAAGCATATGGAACATAGATAAGATAGGTAAACTGGTTTGCACTGCTATAATACATAACATGTTCAAACATATAAATGAACAAATACGTGGATGTTAAATAAACTATATCTATAACATAAATTTAATAAAAAAATAGAGTAAAGCTAGAAACATATAAAAAAATCATAAATAAACAATAAGCGAATCGAACAATCACAGGAGAGAACGTAAAGTAAGTCGTTTCATTCACAGTAAGTACATCTTATTGCCTTATGTTTTTTTATGTCTGACTTAAGGATAACAAAGAACTTATAAAAAATACAAAAACTATTTTGACAAATGTCTTTTATATTAAAATAACTGAATAAAAATATATATTGAAGAATGTTACATTATTATCCACGTTTTCAAAAAAAATTTGTGAATAACGCAAAACGATTCCATATATTATTTCTATACTAAATACAAAATAGTAGTAATTAAAGAGAAGAAATGGATTCTTAATGTAAGCAATATATTTAATGAAATTATGAGCTATCTTGCTTGAGCATTCATTGCTTCCCTCCGTGCCGCTTCAGTTAAAAGATGAATGTCTACCTCATCTACTGGAAGTTGTACATATCGCACCACAGATCCACGGATAAAGCAATTTTTTACCGATAACTGCAATTTAATATACAATTCGTTAATTTTTTATTATTATTTTTATTATTAATTTTTTATATTTTATTTGCACATTAATTTTAATGGCTACATTGCATGTCTATTGATGAATCAATTTATATAATTAAATTTCCCTCCATTCATATGAAAAAGAAGATTTTAATCTAATTGACAAACTGTGATATTTTATAGCTTATGAGATGTCAATCAAAAGTTTTCACAGGTACAAAGTCTTTTATGTTTAAAAAAATGGACAAATTCATTGTAGCATCATTTGAAAGTTGCTATTTTGAGTCTAATTGGATTAAAAATATTCACCTTTATCTATAGTACAGTTTGTTTTTTAATTGTATAAGCAATTAAAAACACTTATATAAAATGGACCACATATGTCCATTTTCGAAATTCATATCTCAGTGTCTATGTAAGGAAAAGGATAGTATGCTTCTAAATATGTATATTGGTGTGTATGTATTTGCATCTATATCTACTACATTAATATCTGACATTTTTAAATATAATTATATAAATGTCTACATTGTTGAAAAAACAAATTATACTATAGATATAAGTACTTTTCAATTTGTTTAGATTTAAAGTAGCAACTTTCAGAAATGTGTCCATTTTTTAAAATATGATTGTGCTTTATGAAGACTCTCTTTTAATCAGATTCTCATAAGCTATAAAAGATGCCTTCCATTATTCATTGCCATATTGAATATCTATATATAGTATATATGTACATAACCTAAAATATAGATTTTCAATGCTCAGAGTGAATAATCAAAATATTACAGTTTCAACTAATTTAATTAAAATCCTTTTCTAAAAACAGTTAATGCAAAATCCTTTATATGATAATGTCAATGGTAATTAACATACCATGTGAGGATACTTCTCTGAATCTGTTACGCTAATGTCAGCCAATTTTATATTCAGATACTGATCGACAGAATATAATGTGCCGCAGATACTAAAACAAAATATCATATTGCATAATATGTGTGATGGCCATACTACACTGAATTAGTACACATTAAAGGTTATTTTAAATAAAGTATTTAAATGCAGTGACATAATAAACTCGACTTTGACAGTAAAATTACAAGTATATTCTGTTAAATAATGTAATATCTAATCATTAAAACATTTATATACTTTTGCAATTAACTTTATTAATTTCATGTATAGTAGCTTTTAATATGTATTAATCTAAGATGGAATTTGCTCACAATCAATGTTACTCAAAAAACAATCATGTGATGACGTCTCACCTGAGGTCATTTTTCAATTCGACCACTACGTCCTTTCCGATCAAGGATTTGAAGAAAGAATAAAACAGCTGAAATTAAAAATGCGCTCAGTTGAACTTGATACACGTCCGAGTGTTATTCGCATCTATGAAAAGCCGAATTCTGCATGTCTTCTTATTGTGAAAATCTTTACGTTAAGACTTACCATGATAATTTGCGAAAGATCACTGTGATTGTATATTCAGAATCGTATATGCTAGTTTACAAATATTTATAATAATAAATGCGTTCCAAACAAATCTCGGCGGTAAAATTATAACCTATGTCTATAGGTTCAGGAAGCATCAATATGAACAATGCATGAAATAGAAAGTACATAGAATGGAAACTTGAACAATTCGCATAAATATTCAACAATCTTATTTGTACTTGCACGACGTGTACTTTCTGCACTTAAAATATTGAAGAAAAAGAAAAAAAATTGAAAATACAAAAAGTTCAGTCATAGAACAAAGTTCGAAATAAATTGTGACATATATTCAATCTTGTTTATACTAGAGTTCCTCTAGTAAGAGTTCAGTCATCAAATGATAATTTTTTAATGATTCCTCCATATTCAGAATGAAAGCGATAAGATAGAGAAAATAGCTTGTTGCTTTCTCACTTTATCTCATATTCATGTTCTCTTAATGGCGAACGCGCACGCGGGCGAGACAGATGTCGTAACTCTTAGGGGCTCCGCACAGTAAAAAGAACAGAGAATAAGAATTTCAACCTATCAGAAATCATGTATTGCGAAATACACAGTTTCTGATAGGTTGAAATTCTTATTCTTTTCTGTTCCTTGTTTCTTTGTGCGGAGCTCCTTAAATTCGATGTTTACTCGAGTCTCACTGTTCCGTTTCGCTGTAAATTTTCAATAGAACAGCAGCCTCACATATGATTTTGTATGATTGCTGTAATTTTATATAACATATATAATAGAAAAAAATCAATCGTTCATGCAACAAAAGCTTAGCATTCTTAGCAATATGACTTTAATCTTGACACATAATTTTGTCAAATAGGTTTCATATAAGAATTACGCAGTCTGTTTGAATAAAGCTTAAATGTAAATGCATTCACGAAGAAAAATGAAGTTTATATTAACGTTGTTACATGTTAAAATGTTTGTAGATCTATAAATAGATCTATAAATAGATATTAAAGCAAACGCAATTTTTTGAGATAAATACTTAATATGATCTCTTAATGTGCAATAATATACAACAATATACACCGGTGCAGTAACCGATGCCCTTACCAATTGGTGCTTCTGCTATAACTGCCAGGACTTTGGACTTGATCGTCATTGATTAGGGAACGCTATTTTTTGCAGTTAAATATTGAAGAGAGAAAAGAATCCGAAGTTCTGTAACGATGTTTTCCACCTGCGTCAAGACGTTATTACGAACTACTAGCAAAGTAAGGTTCTTTTCGAATTCGTCTTAATTTCCGTCTTTTGTTTGTTTCGTTGATTCTATTCATATATTCATATATAAGTACGCGTTCTATCGACTTTGACTTTAAAATTCGTTGTTATAATGTATTCTTATTTTTATGAAAAGCACAAGATAGAGATAAGTCACTATTTATAATTGTTAATTACTCCAAATAACTCTGTATGATATCCTATGATAAATATACTCACTTGCAGTTCAGTGAATTAGTATACATTGAAGGTTGCTTTATAATATATAAAGTATTTAAATAAATTATGACATAATGTACTCAACTTTGACAATGAAATAATATGAGTATATTCTTTCTAAATAACGTGACAATATTATTGTTGCTATTTAATCATTTAAAATATTTATACATTTGCTTTTTGTTAATTTTATGTGCAGTAGTTTCTAGTGCACTAATCTAGTGTCTGACTGCAAGTGTCTGAATTTGTTATTAAACTAACAATAAATAGTGGTTTTCTAATTGTTTTTGAAATTTAATTTAAATGTCTCATAAATGTTACTTATTTTCAGTTTGCCTCATTGGCACGTTACGAATCTACTTTAGTCATTGCAGAGCATAATAATGAAAATCTATTCCCACTCACTTGCAACACATTGACAGCTGCTAAGAAGATCGGTGGCGATATTACTGTATTAGTAGCTGGTACGAAATGCCAAACAGTTGCACAGAATGCGTGCAAAGCCAAAGGCGTATCTAAGGTCTTCCTCGCAGATAGCGATGCGTTTAAGGGATTTACTGCAGAATCGTTGACGCCACTTATACTTAAGCTGTGCAACGAACATAAATTTACACATATATTAGCTGGTGCAAGTGCATTTGGCAAAGCATTGCTTCCTCGAGTTAGTTTACAATTTATTCTCTTCTAAGAAATTATGTCAAACTAACTATGTCAATTTTATGTTAATTCATATAAATCTATTTTATTGAAGGTTGCAGCCAAGTTAGATGTATCACCAATAAGTGATATTATCAACATAAAAGCTTCAGATACCTTTGTACGTACCATATATGCTGGTAATGCCATTGAAACTCTTAAATCTAAAGATAATGTAAAGATAATATCCGTAAGAGGTACTGCTTTCGAGTTGCTACCTTTAGAAGGTGGAGACGCTAAGTGTGAAACTGTCCCTATTGACGATTATACTTTAAATCAAGTGCAATACATCAAACAAGAGCTCAGCAAATCCGACAGACCAGAATTAACATCTGCCAAAGTTGTGATTTCCGGTGGACGTGGAATGAAGTCCGGAGAAAACTTTCAACTGCTGTATACATTGGCAGACAAGTTCAATGCGGCGGTTGGAGCATCCCGTGCCGCAGTCGACGCTGGTTTTGTGCCAAACGATATGCAAGTAGGGCAAACTGGGAAAATTGTTGCACCTGTAAGTAAAAAATTAATTGCTAGAATATACTTTATTGGAATAACTCTCGTCTCAATCTTGTCTCAAACAATACTTTATGATTATGATTTTAGAATCTCTACATAGCAGTTGGAATTTCGGGAGCAATTCAGCATCTTGCTGGAATGAAGGATTCCAAGACAATTGTAGCTATTAACAAGGACCCGGAAGCTCCCATTTTTCAAGTAGCAGATTATGGATTGGTCGCAGACTTATTTAAGGCCGTTCCTGAATTAACGGAAAAGTTATAAATTGCAAACAAAGCTCATATAAACTTTATATTTCAAATGCTTATTTTTGTATATTTTATTATATTGTATTATAATATAGAAATTTTAGAATAAAATTTTTATGATGGTTTTTAATAAAAATCAATTTATAATTTTAATGGTTATAATCTGTTTACATAATGTCAATAAAAGTAAGTTAAGTGTATTTTTTAATAATAAAAACTACAAAAATTAATAAGATAAAGAGGGAAGCCTGATGTACTAATATTATATTTTATATATATATATATATATATATATATATATATAATAATTATATATTTATGTATGATATATTAGTAATTTAATAACTTTCTTCTTACACAACAAATAAAATGGATATTTTATATATATAACTTGAACAGAACGTTTAGTGTTGGACGCTGACAACACATCCATTAAGTTAAGATAAACTGACTTAAGATATATTGACTTTCGATTTACCATTTTGATAATTGTATAAAAAGTGCTTTTTTCCATATCTACTATGTTTTCTGTGCCAATGTATCATGTATGTAAGGGGCTCCGCTAATAAAAAGAACAGAACAAAGAACAGAAAATAAGAATTTTTCAATTTATCAGAAACTGTGTTCCACAATACATGATTTCCGATAGCTTGAAATTCTTATTTTCTATTCCTTGTTCCTTTTATTGTGCGGAGCCCCTTGTACTATTACTTTTGTCTTTATGTCTTCTTCTAAATTTCTAAATTCATAGTCACAATTTATGTTGATGACGTAACGAGTTGTGGATACCAGCGACACCCAATGTTGCAAACGATGTGAGATGGATTTGAATCGGTTATTATATGCGTGCTAAAATCAATTAATGTTATGAAATAAAGTGTAATTAAATACAAAACTAATATACATTAAATACGTTTGCAAAGTGAAAATTTTTTTCTTACAAGAATATTTGCTTATAATAAGTACGTGTCTATCGTTCTACTTAATAAACATTGTTACAGGTTATGTTATACATATCTCTCTCTGTAAAAAAACATTTTACGAAACTCAAATTATTTATTGTTACTAAATGTAAATCTCATTTATCAAAAAAATATAAATTGAAATTTGTTATATTTTCGAAGTATTAAATCAAATATAATAATTTTATTATTATTCAATTTTAATTTATAGAATATGTGGCAAATTTTTATATTTATAGAATATGCAGAGTATTCGCCAGTGTGTTAAACAATTAGCATCATATAGCAAATCTGCTATAAACAAGACGAGTATACTATCAAGTGCAACAAATTTTGCACGAATGCCAACATGCAATGTGCATATTTCTGCAATCTGTAGAAGTGATTTACGTAAACACAAAACTCCGACAAAGTTTTTAGATTATAACAAAACTGTATTTCCACCTCAAAAACCAGGTGAAGAAAGAAGACCTGCTGTAAGTTATATTATGTATGTGTATTAAATATTGGTTATTAATTTATTGATCATTTCATTTGCACATTGTTTTTTAGTACGTATGTCATATGAAAGCCAATATAAAATACAGTCCGAAGAAAATGTGGTACATCTCATGCTTTGTACGAGGAATGACCGTAGACGAAGCTGTAAAACAATTGAGTTTTATGTATAGCAAAGGTGCTGAGATTGCAAAGGAAGTTATATTGGAAGCTCAACGTTTGGCCGTAGAGGAACACAACGTTGAATTTAAAAGTAATTTGTGGGTAGGTGAGTATATCAATCAATATTCAAGATTTCTGTTTTTACGAATTCTTATATATTAAATCTTTTAATATCAAATTCGATTAATATCAAGAAAACAATTATTTCTTGCAATTATTTCTTCAGCGGAATCATTCAGCACCAAAGGTATTGTAATAAAGGGTATACGACGACATGCTAAGGCACGCGTGGGAGTTGTGCATTACAGATATTGCCACTATTTTGTGCGCTTGGAAGAAGGACCGCCCCCTAAGCAATATTATCTGCCACATCCCAAAACTGGCGAAGAATTGTTGAATGATTGGATGAAGCAGCTGCATATGCGCAAAATACCGAATTCTTTGTAATATTGAAAATACAATTATAATACTGTAAATATATTATTTAAGAATTATTATATTTACAAATCATATATTAAAGGTACATCTTTCAGCATTTATTTCATTTTTATAGTGATTCATTAATAATGTGCTATTTCTCCAAGATCATTAACAGATCTTGCAACAGATCTTTCTTCATCTGACTTAAAATGGAAATAAAGTCTTGTTATAATCTAGAAAGGGTTCTATATACTTAATCAAATGGATCTTGCTATATGACGCTAAATGTTAACGCATTAATGAATATTTTGCAATCTGTAAATATGAAAATTTGCTATATATTGACTTCTATAAAACACAAATTATAATTGAATGACGGTAAAATTATTACAATATATTTAACTTAATGTAGCGAAAATGTAATAAAGTCCAAAAGATTGAGATGTGTAAAACATTTTTTTTTGCAGAGAAGTGTAAAACCTAAATTAAAATACGTTAATACTTTATTTTAAATCATATATTGATATGATTTAATGATGATATCATTGATATAATAACGTGAAATTGTGCTATATTATATTAATATGTATAGCCATAGAGGCAATATACAAAAGAAAATGACAGATTTTATTTCTTATGCAGAAGTGATATCTTTATTTATCATCTGCAAATATGTATTAATTTACAATTTTAGTTTAGTTCTCCTCCAGTGACGCCTCTTCGCATTATACCTAAAAAAACACATAAAAAATTAGTTTTAATAGCACAGACCTTCAATATTTATATAATATTATCACAAGATTTCTAGTAGGTAATATGTTATTTTTTGTTCCATATTTTATGATTGAACTTTAATGTAGCTAAAATATTGCAATAATGCTGTAATATTAGAATATTCTAAGTTTCATGAATTTATGCTAAAAGTAATTATCAAGAATTGAAATATTTCTATTTCTTAATATGTTATAAAATAATTTTATAAAAATCTTATGTATTACATCCATAGCAAGAAAATTACAACAATAATTGAAATTCTTAAATCTATCAAATTACAAGACTTTTAAACAAAAGAAAACATTTAATTCGTATTAAATTTTATTCAGATTGATATTTTAATCTTTTTTCGCAATTTAAAACTATAATTCTTTTCTTGTTTGATACAAATATTATATAGCAACATTATAGCAACGTTTGCGCAATTATATGCAAAAAGAAAACGAGTGATGTTTATAACCAATGCAAGGAATTGAAGCGAATATCCGTGTATATCTTAAATATTAAGTAAGCATTCTTTTGTCATACAAATATGAAATATATTTACTAATCAGCCTTGAACTTACCGAATAGTATTACCGGTTCGCATTCTCACCCATTGGGGAATCGGTCTGTTTTGCTTCAACTTTTTCGCAAGCTTTCGCTTGATAATAAATGTCTTATGAGCCGACTGAAATAAATACGAAACAAATTCAGAGCCTACAGATATGATTTTTAAATGTTTTTACATGAAAGAAGATAGGATTGCGAGAAAGTAAATGGATATATCGAGAATATGCGTAAAACTCACCATCGTACTTATTCACACTTTCGTGAAAACACGACAAATGGGAGAGAAAATCGGTTAAAAAATGAACATGGACGTACACGCGGTTAAAATATTTTCTAGAAGGGCATTCAATACATAGTTATGGATTCCCTTCTGAATGGATCCACCAATCACAGAATTCTGGTAAAGACGAAATCAAACGAGACTATTGGCTGCGTTCAGTGGACTCAATAGTTGAGTGAATGCTCGCTGTTATTGGTATATTATTTTAGATCATTCAATCAGCATTTTAGATCTGGAAGAATAATAGTGAGTGCTCATTCAACTGTTGAGTTCGCTGAACGCAGCCGTTTGAGACTGTAATTCGTAAACACAACTATAGATGGCACCAAAATCATTTAAAATGTCGCTCCAAGGATAAAGCAGAATTATTCTTTGAATTATTTTATTCTTTAATTTGCTCTAAGGAATTATATATTGCGAATAATTTTTCGTTTTTCTTTTGGATTTTTGTGCATTTTTACTGTTAGCCTATTTTTTTTTAGCTGACTTGTACGGTTCATATTTTCTCTTTCTCTTTCCAACATGAAAAAAAAAGAAAGAAAGATGAATCGTGCAAAAATGTTAGCTGAAAAAAAAACAGATCTGTGTTAATTTTAATGTTTATTTTCTTTAGAATGATTTGTTTTTTATATTCTTTCAGAGGAAAACGAGCGAAACATATGAGTGCAAAAGTTGCAAATAAAACGAACAGATCCGTGGCCATCGCTCGATAGCCAATCCGCGTTCAACAAGTACTGATGAGAATGACTGTGTAAGACATTCTGATTCAGAAGAGTCGATTGCTCACGGAACATTCGAGTTTCTGGAGATTGATTATTTTGCAAATCGCCTCGGTGTATATACAGCTGACTCGTTTGTGTGACAAGGAATTGCAAGGAATAGCAAGCGATGAATTAATCATTAATAACGACTATCCTCATCTCGTGTGCATACAATCGCTCAGTTGTGACGATGCTCGTGACGTAACTAAATTAATGCTGAATTATTATGATGAAGTGTCAGGCCTGAAGATTCACACCTCGCGATTTATTTATCATTCTGCTCTGTCACTGTGACCACAAACGAGCACACTTAAATTTTGGACTCGGGACACCTCGGAGTGACAAACAGCAAAGATGGACAGCAACAAGGACGAAGCAGAGCGATGCATGGAACTCGCGGAGCGATTTATGCGAGAAAGAAAATATGAGGAGGCCGAAAAATTCATTCGCAAAGCTCAGAAGCTTTATCCGACCAAGAAGGCGGATGGTGAGCCTAGGATTTTCATACAGTCCGTTCAATGCACTGACGCAAGAATATTAATTTTCGCATACTTTGCATGTGAATGTACTAGACTTTTGAGTTTGCCTACGTTGATTTGTCCCAAGTTTCTTCTTGTATATATATTTTAATTTATTATCTTGTCTATTATTTTTCTTATTTATATGATAATTAGTCTTATATTTATAGCTGAATTTAATGAAATCAAAACATCCTTTTTTACTATTTTATATTAATATATATATAATTTTATATTACTTTACATATGTATAATATATTATTTATATATTATATATGTATATATATATAATATATATATAATGAAATTATTTTTTTATCCTTTGTATACTTGATCTTCCTTCGTTTTTTTATTATTTATAATATAATGAATTTACTCTATTCACGAATTTGTTTTTACATTATCCACATACATTTAGGTAAAATAAAACTTATGCAAGAATACACATGTTTCTTCTTTTTGTCAGAATGATGATTACATGAATCATAATTATATTTGTAGAACTATTGGCGGAAGTAACGGTACTCTCAAAGCAGAACCAGAAATCTGAGACAACTGAACCTAATGTTAGAAAGCGACAAAATATAGCTAAAGACAGTACATATTCCCAGGGTAACTCAGAGTATTCCAAAGAACAATTGGAGCATGTAAAAAGGTAAATTATTTTAATTCAGTGAACTACAATATATCAGAGCACACTTTCTTTGTACTAAAATATAGAAAACTGCAGTCCAATAGAAAAAAAGAAGATAAATACTTATTGTTCTGATTCTTTCCTACTTATGATACTAAAATAACATTAGCCAATCAGTGAATGCGTGACAAAGAAAACAATATTTTCTTTGCATTAAAGTATCATTGTCTAAGGATTGGAACATTTCGATGGCTTGCTCCAGTGTATTATAGAGTTAAAACAGTGCAATTATAATATTTATATAATATATATTGTTCATTTATACAATTACAACAATGATACAATTTGGAAAACAAAGTTTTCTAAAAAAAATAAGTTTGAATGAACTCATACTGAATCATTAAAATCTTTTAATATTAATCTCAGTACAATTTTGCTGTAATAATTAATTGTAAAGGAATAAAAATATGTTTTTAAAATTTTTTTTCTTTATAATCCATTATTTTTTTTAATCAAGTAAAAAATTTCAATATTTTTATTTATATTGTAATAAATGAGCAATATTTATTTTTTCACGTTTGATCTATATTTTACTTCTTCAATTATTATCTTTTAATTATTTTAATTATTTTGTATAAATGATTTAGATGAATTTTTTATTATTGTAGGATAAAAAAATGCAAAGATTATTATGAGATTTTAGGAGTCAGTAAAGATGCTACAGACAGCGACATTAAAAAAGCTTATAAGAAATTAGCACTTCAATTACATCCTGATAAAAATAAAGCACCAGGCGCTGCCGAAGCTTTTAAAGGTACATCAAAATATATTTAAAAAATAGAGTTTATTAAATCTATTTAAAAAGTAGAGCGAATATATTTACATGTAAAAAATTGATTTTTTACAGCTATTGGCAATGCTGTTGCTATTCTTACCGATACGGAGAAACGGAAACAATATGACACATATGGTCCCGAAGAAGAACGAGTGCAGAATGCACACAACCGCCAAGGTCATACACATTACAATTATACCCGTGGATTTGAAGGTAAAAGAAGTTTAAGAGGATTAAGGAGATTCTCACACTACTTCCTAATTAACAGTTTGTTCATAAGAATATGTATAACAATTAAAATAATGGAATAAAAAAGTTACTAATAATATTTTATGCTATTATTCATAATTATTGTTAATTTTATATGGTACAGTAAAAATCAATGAAATTTTTTTTCTACATGTTATTGATATTATTAACTTTTGTATTGCATATATATTATATATATTATAGACTCATTTTATATTTTATTAAACGTGAGAATCTCCTTAAGAAAAAAACTTATATTCCTGGGATGCATTCCAAAACTTGACTCTGTCAATTCCGAATATCTTTTATCTTTATTCAACATTCGGACCAACAAGGATAATAAGACTCAAGTTGACAGAGTTGAATTTTAGAACGCAACTCTGCGTGTGAACTGTAGATCTTTTAAGGAATAATCAAAATTTCAAGTAGCATTGCAATTTGTTATTCTAGTATGCTATTGTAGGCAGGAAAGCGCATTTGGATCCAAATTTGATTGGTTGTTTCCAATATGCTATTCATTATTATGCGCAACGTTTCACACTGTTTTGTTACACTATACATCTGATTTTTATTCATGCATTAGACTTCACTAAAACTGTTTCGCTTTCGCTAATTATTAAAACATATACCTATCTCACTTCAAGTTCCAAAAATGTACACTAGTTCAGCCTTTAACCATAAAAAAAACAGATCTCATGAATCCTGATGATACAGATAACTATGACAATTTTCGTCAATTTGCTGTGATCTTGCGAACAAGTAAGTCGTAAGCGTTCTGTAGTTCACATTGGGTTAGCAAAAAACATGTAACGATATCAAAATCCGGCAAAGAAATTGAACGACTTTTATAATCAAAAGCGAAACTGAAATATTTTATTATATTCTGAAGCAAAGCTTCAGGAAGTGAGGCGGATAAAGCATTATAGAAGTAGATACAATGTTAGTGAAAAATAGCGATTCATACGCAGAGATATACATTGTACAAGTTTATTCATCGAAACATAATCTGTCTCTTCTTTAGCCGATATCACAGCCGAAGAATTATTCAACATGTTTTTCGGTGTTGGTTTTCCACAACAAGAATTTTATATGCGTCGGCCAGGTGGAAGGTGGATGCGTCAGACAGACGCGCAAGCGCAACATGCTCATTCTCAGGTAAAGCACCAAGAAATTTGAGTTGTTAGCATAATTTTTAACAATAAGTACTTCTTATTTTTTTCCATTCATGATGTAACATTTTTCAGCAAATAAATGGATATACCACATTTCTTCAGATGTTACCAGTTCTGTTACTAATAATGTTAACCATGATGAGCAGCTTTTTCATATCCGATCCAGTATATAGTCTACATGCAAGTTCGTAAGTATGACAAATAATTAATACAAATGTAGATTTTCGTAGGATTTTTAAACTTAATGATTTTTTTCTTATTTATAGGAAATATTCTGTGGCCAGAACAACTCAGGCTTTGAAAGTATCATATTATGTTAAGGAGAACTTTCATAGTGAATATCAAGGCAGTTTACGTAGGTTAGAAATTTCAATTGAAGAAGAGTATGTGAGTAACTTGAGGCAAACTTGCGCCAGAGAGAAAAATTACAGTACGTATATTTGTTTCATTTATCTCTTTCAATATATTTATTATATTTTTTATTAATACTATGATGCTAATTAACATAAATTTTTTGTAAACGTTCTGAAAATTTTAAACTTATTTTCTATGTAATTTAATAGGGGACAGTATAATGTGGAAAGCCCGTAATTTGGGAGATCAAGAACTGTTCTATAAAGCTAAAAATCTCGAAACACCTTCGTGTAAAAAACTACAAGACCTGCAAGCATAATATGTAAAACATGTCACCTAAGAATAGAAGTTTTGCGTGTTGTAGATAGATGTATAATATATTTACACATGTATAATTATCTTTGGGTGTATAATGAAAATTTGTTATAAAAGAATTACATATAAAATGTCTTTATACACTCAGAGTAAATAAATCAGAGTATATTTCAATGTCCAACACACCAAACATATTTGGACTGTTCTAGCCGTTCATTCCATGCACAAATTTTAAAATTGCATAATGAACGATTGCTATGTAAAGTAAATGAAGTTTTAATCTATATATATATTAGGTGTGAGAAAAAGTTCGTGGCATTATATATATATATATATATATATATATACACAACTTGAGTGAAAAAATGTATGTATAAGAAACCTCTTTTTGTTTGACATAATACAATAATTTCTATTCTCTCAAAACAAATGTATAAATATACTGATATATATATTATATAAATTTTGGTTAGAAATATATTTAAAGATTGTTAAAAATTGCCTATAAAAATAAATTAATATAATATTCGTGTGATTGCCTCTTCAGCTTTTCAAGCAATATTATAGCACTAGGAAATATTATTAGCGTGACAGTCTTTCTGAATACTCAATTATTTATAACAAGCAAAATGAAAGCCTAGTACTTGTAAGTACGATTATATAGATGTAATATAGATGGGATAAATATATCATGCATATACATAATTTCATAGAACACCAGACTTGCGGGTCCAATTTATTTCGTAATAATGCTTTTTTCAATTACAACTGAAAAATTATAAACAAATCTGTGTAGGTGTCAATGATTTATATTTTACTTTTAGAATGTTATTGCACAGCTGATTGTTAGTATATGCCTTTCTAGCAACTTTTTTGAGAATATATACATTTGCGATCATATATATAGTATAGTGAAAATGAAAGAAACAATTTGACAAATATATATTCGAATTTTAGTTCTTCGGTTATAATTAATTATGACTTAACTACTTTACTGCCTCTGTATTAAGTTTCATGTATTGATTTTAATTATAAACATGTACGAAATTTAAGTTCAATTACACTGTATATATATTATGTCAAATTGCTTTTCGCTTAAAAATTATTAATTTTAATTTTCTTCTATCGATTTTTTGATTGCAAATAATATATTGACATAGAATTGTTCACGATCCATATTGAGTTCGCTATAATTTTAATGTATAAAGTAAAAAATTCAGTATTTCTAACAGATTCTAATATACATATGTGTGTGTGGGTGTGTGCGCGCGCGCGCGCGTGCATGTGTGCGTGTGGATGTGTGTGTGTGTGTGTGTGTGTGTATGTGTGTTCTATATATATATGTATACATATTTATAACATAATTCTCTGATATTTGTGTAAATGTTCAAATCAATGTGTACCTGGATATATTTCTGGATTTTATTTTGATGTATTTTTTGTTAAGCCTTGCGTTCATGATATTAGAAATCTGACTGAGACTTCGAATGAAGAAAAAATTAATCAATCGCAATGATCATGTGATCAAATTATTTAAATGTAATATGTTTGTTAATTTTTTTTCTGTCCGAGATCTCGGACCGATTTCTAGCACCGTGGACATCGGGTTTTCGACACATCAACAGAATTTTTTAGTAGAAATTAAAAATCATTGATAAAAATTCGATGTTACTATGACATGAAAATAATACGAGAAATTATTTGTATGTATATTTGTTGCGTATTATAAAATTGTGTTGTAATAAATAGAAGTTGAGAAAATGATTAAGCTATTTCAAGGATATTCAAATTATGAACCTTAGTTGAAATGATATATAATAACGTTTGTTTCAGTATATATATATATATAATTATAAATTGTGCAATATACGCTGTATAAATGTTTACAATTATTACATCTATAACGATTTTTGCACATATGTATTTATGTTACTGCAAATACAAATTGTTTAAAAAATTTTATATATATTTATTCCTCGATTTATCCTTTTTTTCTGATTTCATAAACATTAATAATTATATATTTTTGAATCAATGTATGACTGAAATGTACAACAATTATATGCTCTAATTATTTGCTATGTAATTTGTATGTATATATTTTATACATATACATATTGTAAAACTTATTTACTTATTTACTTATATGTATCTATATATATATATATATATATATACACACACACACACACATATATATATATATATATATATATATATATATATAT
>Ga0157363_1002402_pt1 | contig 16486 bp, 7 predicted proteins | sample AttsexASBM1_FD_111477 | JGI IMG/M metagenome (GOLD analysis project Ga0157363, IMG submission 111477) | Fungus gardens microbial communities from leaf cutter ant in Ribeirão Preto, State of São Paulo, Brazil - Atta sexdens ASBM1 | ecosystem: Host-associated > Fungi > Mycelium > Unclassified ... | reverse complement strand
TTGTAGAAAAAACTCTCTTTTTTTATAAAAAAAATAATATTTATTTTATATATTTAAATATTATATATATATATATATATATATATATATATATATATATATATATATATAAACAAGGCGATCAATGATGATATTCGGCATATAGTTATATCTAAAAACAAATAAGAAAACAATCAATAAAAAATAAGAATTAAAGGCTCATAATGATCTTTAATGCTTAAATAATTCAATGTGAATTTATATATATTATATATGTATTAATAAATAGGAAACTTAAGATTGCTTTCTGACATTCACTTATACTGAAAAAAATCTTCATTTCAAAGAAATATTTCTTTGCTCGTACTTAAAAAAATTATTTTCATTTCAAAGAAATAATTTTTTTGTAGAATTGAATTTTTAGTCTTGTCTTTGTCAAGATTCGATCCATAAATTTCAACGTTTATTTGTTTATTAATATTTATATTTTTGTGATTTGTCAACTTCTAATAATATATGCTCAGTGCAACTGAGGCGTTTCTACAAATGTAAATTAACTTTAATTACGATTCAACTTACTTTTCTGGTTTTAAGAATTAAAAAAATATGAAAAATATGAAAAATATGAAAAATATATAGTTTAAATTGAATCGAGATTAAAATTAATCTACTTTGAAATGGACATAAATACCAAACGTGAAAGTAAAAGAAATATATAGAGATTGGGTTTGAAATGTGAAATAAGAATTTTGTCCTCTCTTTAAGACGGAACAGACAGGAATAAAAAGGAAAGTGAAATTTCTTCGATTTTAGAATACGGAGGAGGGCACGGCTGAGTGCGTTTGCGTGGAGCTCTGCAACCAGGAGGTCGATCCGCGTCGCAAGGTCTGCACCAACTACAATGAGACCTTGGGCAGTGACTGTGAGGTCTACCAGGCGCGTTGCTTCTGCGACACCGGTGACGCCAGGTGCAGAGGTCCCGACTATCAACATGTCCACATCGTATACTATGGCGAGTGCCGACAGATGCCTGTAAGTATCATTCTGTCGCAGATGTGACAGAACGCTCCTTATATAATAAAAATCATACATTATTTTTACACGATAAACTGAACTCACACAATATTTTTCCGTTTGTTAATTCGCGTATCTATCTCAGTGATTTCCGAAAATAACTTTAAACTTTCAGAGCTAACTTAGATCTATTGAACTTATTCAATTATAAATTTCTTTGTAAAATATGTTAACAAATTTAGTTTTTTTATGTTACATCTACAATTTTGTATTATTCTTATTATTAAAATATCCTCACACTGAAAGACATAATTGGCTGCAGCAAATTAGATAGTAAAATATGGCGTAGCATTTAATTGCATCGAATTAAAAATGCTATGCCATATTCAGCCAATCTTTTCTTTCAGTGTAGTATATTTATTTTTTTATACGAGTTGTTTTGATTTCTTGAAATGGATTAGTGCCTTTTAATTGACATAAATTAAATAGCTCAAAGAACAATTTAAAATGTCTTATAATAAGATGTCTTAATAACATCTTTAAGACTTAGTCTCGATTCACAACCTTGCTTTAAGAACCCTTATGTTTGCATTTTGAACATATTATTCCTCAAGAAGTTTTGTATACAGATTGAGTGTTAGTAAATGTGTTAGATTTGGGCATCAGCTCTAAAGAGTTAAAAATAGAAAAATTATCAACGATAAAATATCAAAAGTGTGTTTTTCGATTACGCGATACATTTATGTATATACAAAATTCTTTAATGCGCGCAGATGTGCAAGGAAGAAGACATGGCTGACTTTCCCAGGCGAATGCGCGATTGGCTATTCAACATCATGCGCGATTTGGCAGATCGTCAAGAGTTATCATCGCATTATCTGAAGATGCAGCGCGAAGCTGAGACCAATCACACTTTACGCTGGACGAACGCAGCTATTTGGAAGTGGTGCGACCTGGACGGCCACCCACATGACCGAACTGTATCTAGGCACGAGCTCTTTCCGATTAAGGCGCCTTTGATGGCCCTCGAACATTGCATCGCGCCCTTCCTCGATTCCTGTGACATCAATAATGATCACAAAATCACGCTGGTTGAATGGGGCAAATGCCTGCAACTCGACGAGGTATCTCTTCCTTTTTCTTATTTTTTTTGAGAATGATTTTTTTTAAGAAATATTAACAGAATATTACTCTTATATTATACACACGATGATTTTCCGAATCTACTACACACGATATTGGTCATTCATTTTAACAAATACATAAATATAATTAATCCTCAACTTCATCGGTAAAATCTGCCCAACACAACCACATCTGTGGAGTAATTCTGTACTCCAAATTTTAATAAGAGTTTTAACTGAAATGCAATTTAAAAAGTTGCTTGTTTGATCTGATATAATAAATAAATATTCTGAAACTGAAAAATAATCATTTATTACAAATATAATAGAAAATAGAGTTTGTAGTACTCTAAATAACAAAAATAAATTTTCTTCTAATTTTTAACAAGATTAACTTAAGGATATCTTTTTTGGACTATAACAGTTAAATTATAATTCAATTTTATTTCAATCAGTCTACTAATGAAATTTACTAGCAAATATTTATTGACAAAATCTGTAAAGAAAAAAAATCACCATCAATTTTGAAAGGTTAAAAATAATCTGTTTTATCTTTAGTAAGAATATCACACGTTACATTTTTTATTATAAATTACAGTCTATGTCTATTCATCACATGCACAATGACATATAATTCTGAAGTAATATTTTGAATAACCTGTTCTTTGAATATATTGCGATTCATGATGCATAAAACTATTTGAAAAGAAAAATAAAATAAAAAATACTTGCATCACTCGCGGAATACAAACGTACTCTAAACAAACAATATTTTTGTTTATTAGTACGTGCCTATTGCATTTATCCTCCTGTGTGAGATACAAATCAACACTAAGAACGGAGGCGTGAATCTATACAGAAAATTGATAATATTGCTGTAATGTTGCAATATTGCATATTGCAATGTAACATTGCAGAGATATTACAAAAATGTAAATTAATAATATGCCTGCAAGATGTCAGTAATATACCTGTAATATTCCAGAAACATTACAAAATTGTAATTCTTTAATTGTTACTATAATAGTAATAATATAAAAATATAATTTTTTATAATATTTATAGTAGTACGGTCTTAGTTTAACAATCGTTTTTATGGTATAATAATAATTAATATAATCCATTTTTATATTTCAAATAAAAAATTTATTAATCTATTATTTGATAGCTATTTCATTAGTTAAATTTTATTTATTTTAAATATGAAATCAAAAGATTATATAATATCGAATTTGGAATCAACACAACACTATCGGATAAGACGATAAATAATTAAGCTGAAAACGATTTATCGAAATATTAATTATGTGATCGATGATGTATTTATACCTAATGTGCACGCAAGAATAAATCAGCGCTCGAATTTTATTAAATTTCATATCGTTATTTTTTTAATCGATTTCAATTGACTCGGAATGGCTTCAGAATTGAAAAAATCACTATGATTAATTTAATCCATGATTAACTTATCAAGCAACTATATTATTATGTTAATGTGGATAATATTTGTGGTTTGCTCGGGGTACACACTTTATCCTTGCGAATATTTATCCTTCAGAATTAATACTACATTTATTGAAATATTTGTTTCATCATCAAAAATTGGAAAGTATATATTTTGGAAAGTATATGTCACTAGAAATGCAATTTGTAGAAAAATTAAAGTTAGTGATATATATGTACAGAAAATAGTTTTCATTTTAGAATCTTCGTAAAAAAATTTATCCAAATACATTACATTGCTGAAACATTTCGTAGCAAAATTACAAAAAGCGGATATCTTAACATTGTTGGAATGTTGCAGTAATGATTCAGCAACGTTTCGTAACCACCATATTGCAATGTTGCAATATTTCAGTGAAATCATTCTGCAATGTTTCTGCAATGTTTCTGTGCTGTATGGGAACGTCGCTTGTGCCACGCGAGAAATAATTGCGAAATTGTGTGCGATGGAGTACGTTTGTATCTCACCAGTGTAGTTGAGGATTAAGTGATTCTTATATTTACTATACTTTAAAATTATTTATAGAGTTGTGTATTTAAACAAATTGTATATAAATATTATAACTAATATTACTTGATATTCTTAGTTTTTCATAGAAAGAAACATGCAGGACATGAATGACATCCAATTAATCGTTAAAGAGGCTTTCACTTTTAATGGCCGTAAAATTAGTTTTTTTATGAATTAAAAAAAATCTGTTGCATAATAATATAGAGAAATGTGTTTTTGTATGAAATTATTTAATATTTAGAGAGCAAAAAAAATTTTTTATTTATAAAAAGATGCAGTTTAATATCTTAAAATGAGGATCGAAGTAGGGATTTTCGGAAAAACATATGTATGGTGAAAGTGATTCAGCTTATGTAAATGATCTGAAATCAAAATTTCTTTGATTTTTATTAATTATATAGTGTGTCGCATGAAGTAGAATAAATTGCATGAAATTTATAAAAATGGCGGCATTAAAAAAAAAGATTTGATTTTTGTAAAAAAAATGTGTTACTTTTTTGTTTATAAAGAATTGACTTTTTGTTGTAAAAACTTAATTTTAATTCATGCCATGCGCAAAAGTATTAGGATCAAAAGGAAAAAGAAACCAAGATCTATCTTAATTATAGTTTTTTAGTTATCACTTACATCAAGTCGAAAAATATGATTTCGAGAAAAACGTTTAAAGTTTTATTCATATTTACTAATAATTTCAATGCACTTACGATTATTCTGCCACATCATATGGGGCCATATGATAAACCTTCTTCTCCAAAAAATTCAATAGGATCTTCAAAGACTAGACTACAATCGACATCTATTGGTTTTCTTTGAATTGTGTCCTGAACAGGATTTACAAACACTGTTGTGCCGGCAAGCGTTTAGAGGATCCATGCGCTCTTTCATATTTGAACTCATAGTTCCATTAATATTGCGAATTTCAAAAAATCCTTTTACAAGAGGATATTCTACATACATGTAGGAATAAAAATCAGCAAAAAAAAATCAATTTTTGGAAGCCGTCAAAGGTGGAAGCCCCCTTAAGGATTAAAATCTTACAGATTTTTTTATATCAATTTTATTTTTATAACATAGAAGATTTATACTTAGATTTGTCTTCTAGATGTAAATGTGTTATATGTACATTTCTCAAACTGTTTCGCAAATATTTTAAGATAAGTGTCATGATTGTATTATATTCTGTGATATATATTTATATAAATATGCATATATTTAACATGAATATGATTATCGTATGTACATGGAATTTGTAAAATAAGTATTTGTGACTTATTTTACTTGTTAATTAATCACAGATATATACATATAAAAAGTAAAAATAGCAATGAAATTATAAAGGTAAAATAATCGTTCGTTTTGAATTTTAAAATAGTAATATATTTTTGCTTTTTTTAGCGACTATGTGAACATGTAATTTTTTACTCTGCATGCAGTTACTTATTTATATAAGTATGATTTTATATTTAATTGCGAGTAGCAAACATCTCATAGCTTTATGTTTTGCAAATTATATATTCTTTTGAGACATGTTATACTATTTATATAACGAAGAAAGAAAAGAAAAAAAAGTTTCTCTCTTCTCAGGAAAACAGATGAAAAAAGAATATCTTAGCATATAGAATTCTTTACACGAATTTTTCATTAACATTTTGTGATCAGTATAAAAAGTCACTGTATTAACAAACAGAATATTTTTTGATACAATTATAAATGCATTGATAAAAATGTTTTGATTAAATTAAAAAAAAGTGAAATTGATAAAAATCTCCAATGAGAATGACATTTTAATGAGAATAAAAAGAATTTTTGATCATACCATAGAATTGTCATATTAAAATTTTCAAAAGAGCCTATTAGCCGAAGATTTCTTCCGAACATTTCTTCAGTGCAGAATATTATTTATGATAAATATTAATTATTCATTTTTTGAACTGTCACATAAATATTTTATATTATATTATATTTCATATAAAGCTATATTTGAAATATTATTATTTAAATTGTAGACTAAATATAATTTTTATATAATATTTATGATAAATTTAAATATATATTTTTAATATTTTTTACTTGGATTATAATTTTTATTAAGTATTTTTTCATAGCATTTACTACTAATATTTACAATAAATATTTCATATTGTAATATTTATAATAAATATTTATAATTTGTGCAATCTAATCACAAAAATATTTACAAAATATTTAAAATAAATTTTATAAGTATTTACAAATATATTTTGTAAACATTTTATAAATATTGTGCGCTATTTGGGTCGCTTGCAACTTTGGACGCATATAAAACTGCGTGTAGGTTAGTACAATTGAGAATAGTCAAGGATAATTATTATTTCACATTCAATTGTTCATTAAGAATGTTAATTTAATATTAGAAAATTGATCAATCATTGGTTATGGTCCGATTCACCTCCAATTAGAAACGATGCACATAAAATACACAGTGAACGAGATAGATTGAAATTCTTATTCTCTCTGTTCCTATTCCTTGATCGTGCACAACTCCTAACGATCGATCTAATTCATTAACGTGCTGATAATTTCGTTTTGGATCACCTTACGTAATTATGAGATATATAACCTGTGTATTGCTTTTAGTAAAAATCGCAATCGATATTCAATGTAAAACCCATTCTACAGTTGCGTAAGCGTAGCTGTAAATGGTTCTAATTATAAGAATTGACCAATCCTCATATATATTTTCCTCATATTTGACCGTGATTGATTAATTCTTATAACAACCACTTATGCAACTATGCTTACGCAATTGCAGAATGGGCTTGAGACTGTATTGTAGTTGAGAGAAATTGCGTTTGAGGATTCGAAGATAACATATATTAATTAAATAATCGTCCCCTATTTGTAAATAATTATTTTGATATGTTAAAAAAAAGATTTGTGTTGATAAACTTTTTACAATTAAATGAAAACATATAATTAAAATAAATTTTATAATTATCCAAATAATACGTAAATACAAAAATATAAAACACTTACGGTAATCTATTTTGGAAATATCCATATAGGCGTTTATTTTTTAGACATGCTTAGTCTATATTAAAGTGAATCTTAATACAAATATCTTTTTGTCTGAAATTTGACCGTCTAATAAATAACACATATGCGCTTTATATGGAACGCAGCCAGTGCTGCGTCATGAATGATATATATATTAATGATATTTTTCTAGATTCATATTGGTCTCCTTTTTCCGTGCAAATGACATCATGAATGAAACGTTCATGCCGACTCATTTCCAGATGGACATCGTAAGGGAATTCAAAAATTTGTAGTGTCACTTCGCTCAAAATGCTCAGGGAGAGAATCTGATTGACCGTACGTGAGAGCATTGATAGTGCTGTAGCGTGAATCGGACCGCAGATGTTCTTTCTTTCAAATGTTCTTTCTGTTTCTCGCATTCAACTGGTCAATTTCTTTAGGATTACTATCTATTGTAAATTCAGAATAAGCGCAGGAGGAATCAAAGCAAAATATTTAGAAGAAATTTCCTTGAAATTTCGGACTCTCATAATTATCCTAGATGTTTTTAGAAAATTTCTCCGTTTCTGGATGCTCTAAAAAAAAAAATTGGACGATATCCGAGGAAAAGAAGACGAGGCTAATACTATGACCGATATTCATAGTCAATTCGTATACTTGACAGTTAAATAGCCTTAAAATAGTCTCTTAAATAGCTTTAAAATATAAGCCAATCACAGACTGATATTCGTAGATTCTTATAGACTTTTTACAATAAGTTATTACCTGAGCTTTAAGTATCAAGCTATAAAAAACTGACCAATTATAATCGATTATTCTTTTCACATTCGATTATAATTGGTTAATTTCTTACGATTTAAAACTTAAATCTTAAATAACAGCTTATTTGTAGAGAGCCCATTACATTTGTCTTAAATATTATTATATATAGTCTTAAGATATTATAAAGCGAGGTCTACAATTTTAAGGCATAAATTTTAAGTTTTAAGTTCTAAGCTTTAAGAAATTGACTAATCATAGTCGATTATTTATCTCACGTTAAACTATGACTGGTCAATTTCTTACATAAAGCTTAAAGCTTAAGATTTACACCTTAAAATCTCATTGTAGACGCCAATCAGAGAGCTTTTCTTTACCCAGACAGCAAACAATGCTAAGAAAATATTTACAAAATATATTCTTGAGGCTTCCACGGGTGCTTTCTATAAAGCTTATGCGTTTCGCGAGTTTCCTCCATGTCCATCTATTCTTGGAAACGTTTCGTGAACCTTGCAGTCCACTTCATCGTGGCGAGGAACATCAGGCTGCTCCTCGCCCTGATGAAGTGGACAGAGCAAGGTTCACGTTGGCATTCCAAGAATGAATCTGGACACGGAGAAAACCCGTGAAACGCATAATCTTTATATTTATTGGGTTGTCCAGAAAGTTCGTGCCGACTAACCTATATAATTTAATAAATGTATACTAAAATTTAAATTTTCTGCGTTTCAATTTTCCTTCAACATCGGCACGAACTTTCCAGACAACCCAATACAAAATATTTTATAAGCAAGATTATTTTTAATATTTCGTAAATATTTTGTGATCTTAGATTGGATAGATCATAAATATTTATTATAAATATTATGAAATATTTATCGTATGTATATTGCAATATGTAAATGATATCCCAGACAGCACAGAATATTTGTGATAATATTTATAATAAATATTTATTACTATTTATTTTTTGAAATGTCATATACATATTTTATACATATTTTATATAAAGTTTTATTCAAAATATTATTAAAAGATAGACTAAATATTTAATGTAATATACATATTTTATTATAAATATATTTATAAATAAAGATTTCTAATAAGCATTTGTTACTTGGATTATAATCTTATTATATTTTTAGATATTTTTACAGCATTCATTACAACATTTATGATAAATATTTCATAAACATTTATTTATAATAAATGATCTGTGCAATCTAAAACTACAAAAATATTAAAATTAAATCTTATAAATATTTATAAATATTTCGTAAATATTTTATAAATATTGTGTACTGAAAATACTTAATAAGACATTATAATCTAAGTAAAAAATTTTTACTAAAGATATTTACTTATATTAATCATAAATATTATATAAAAATAGTCTATATTTCAATAATGTTTTCGAATAAAGCTTATATGAAGTATGTATAAAATATTTATATAATATTTAAAAACAATAAATAATAAATATTTATGAATATTTATTATAAATATTCTGTGCTATCTGAGTAAGACTTGAAAAGAACTAGAAATTCAATGTTGAATTCATCAAAATGTTACGAATTCAAAAATGTTATTCTTATTAAGTCCTTTTATTAGCTTAATCAAGACATTTTTCTCCGTATGATATAAAAGATGTCTAAAGAAATGTTTGAAGACATCAAGCCCATTTTATATTTGACGAAAACATTCAATTAATATTAAATAATTTTCTCAATTGTAATGTCAATAATGATAATAACGACAATTTCAGGACGACATAGAAGAAAAATGCGACGAGCTAGCGGAGGCAAACCAGGAGCAATACTAGAGAATTCGAGTCGGAGTCTGTGACTTTGTCGCACCGTTGTGACAGCAAAATTATTATTTAAGCTATTATTATCAAAAAATTTTTTGTGAAAGATATACTTTCAATTAGTTTTTGAAAATTTGAATCGCATGACATCTTGCTGCTGCAACGTACTGTTGCTTGCAAAGTCCAGAAAAGTCAGCATAAGAAGGACAACATTAGCGCGAGCGATGCGGGATGGGACGCGAGGCGAGGCGAGCACAATAGCGGACGGCGAGCGGGATTCGGGAATAATCGGGGAGGACGCAAAGGACGCAGGTGACGCGCAGGGTAGGGTAGGGCAGAGGAACGGCGAGAGTCGGCGAGAGACTGGATGAGAGACGGCTGCTGGGGAAAAATGGCGGGAAAAATCCTCGCCAACGCGCGCGCGCACGGAAGCGCCAGCGCGCAGGTCCCGCGCGCATCGACGAGTCGATACCGCGCGGATGAGAGAGGCATCGTCGTCGATGCTGATACGGCGGCACCCGAGGCCTGCCAACCGACAATTAACCGACATCAGACAACTCGACGCCTCAATAATACAGGCGTAATTATCATCGCCCGAGACAACGGAATTCGCGATCACGAGCCGATCACGGTCCGATCCGACAGGGAGAAATTCGAATTTCCGCGTAATCGAACGCCCTCGCTCGTCGATCCTCTTCGATACTTAGAATCACATGATGCAATTAATTCGAATTTAAGCGTCAACTGAATGCAATACATGATTCACGAGTAAACGTAGAAAATTTCCGTTCGGAAGCAAACAGAGGAATTTATGGGAAACAATTACGAAAGTAATTTCTATTACGAGCATCATTCGGATGATTTGAATTCGGATAACATACAAAAGCGTATTTCAATTATGAACATATAAATGAAAATTTGCTCGGGTTGCGGATAGAAGGAATGCGTCATCCGTAGCTCGAAGGGAGAGGCAGATTCGTTCGTATAATATGTCCAATCGCGAGGCTAAAAATAAACGCAGCAGGGTATTTTATCGACGAACGCGCAGATTCCGAAATGTTTGAATAGCGTCACAGGGGTGGATATTTACATCATTATTTGCCATTTCATAATCACTTCATAGAAAATCCGCGAAACGTTCGCTTCGCCGTCCGACAATCAGCCACGTAAAGACTTAGATAAAACATGGAAATTCTTCCTCCGAGAAAGGATATTGCCGATGCTATATTATCATAGAGGATTCGACATGAAAATGGCCGACTCGTTCGTACTTCTTACAGTATAATTTTTGCAGCCTTGTAGCGCACGATTTTTCTATATGTGACTTTTTGTAATGAAATCACTGCCTTTTTTCGTCAATAAAGAGAAGTAATACTATTCGAGTTTTGTGATGTCATGTAATACACATCTCTCTCTCTCTCTCTCTCTCTCTCTCTCTCTCTCACTGCCATTTTCTTGAGTTCATAAATTGAGCTCATATATTATATTTCCTTTTCCTGTGTTGTTTATAAGGTCACATCCGTTTAACTTCTAATTTAATATTAATTATTACAGAATATTTTACAACAGATGTTTATTATTTTACATTTTTAGATTTATTAAACGTAATTCTTCCGAAATATAAATTAAGATATATTTTTAATTAACAATATAATAATATAGTTGTAAATTAACATGTATATATTGTTATACAATGATTTTATATTATTGACATATATTTCAGCGATAACGTTTCGCAAACATATCGTACCGCGAGAATGCAGGATCGAAATATTGTTGTTGAGAAAATACAATATTGTTATGCGATATTATATTATTGACTGTAACTGTGAAGAACACGGCAGTTTGTTTACGATGTAATTCCATCTGATGCACAACTGAATTTATAATCAATAATTTATACATGCAATAATGTATACATTATTTCGTGCTGTTTTTATTATTTTTTCTACATATGCAAAAAAAATCAAAAACATATCCCAAGCAAAACAAATCATGCCGAAATGACGTTACAATGAAACATACCTGAAAAATAAATTTTAATTTTATAATGACATTAATTTTGATGTTACAATGACTTGTTCCGCTATTGTAAAAGAAATTGTTTTGTATATCGTAAAGAATGAAAGAAAAACACGATGACTGATATATGGAAGGAAAATGAAATCAATTCTAACGTATTTCGTATGCCATATGTTCAGCAACGTAGCAAACATAGCAAACATAATACTGATCGCTACAACATATCTCATTGCAATATATTTAAAATAATATAGAATTGTTGTCGGTTAAGCACGATTAGAACATTTGATCTCTAGATAGCGTGACACGCGCGAGTGCGTTACAACGTATCGTTTTTATGTCTCTGTTTACTTCATTTTTATTCATACGACCTATCGCCGAAACGACGACGCGACGTGACGTATTATAACATATACATAGTTATATATACACGGGACAGGCGAGAAGGCGAGCAAGAATCGTTGGCGCATACGCGTGGTGCGCGTGGTGCGCACGGCACGGGCCGAGAGCCGAGAATCGTTTATCGCCTCGACCAATAATTCGGTGAGTTGGCCGCCAGGCGGCGCCTCGCACCTCCGCAGCTTTGCCTCTATTGGTTGGCGGCCGGTCACGTGGCACGACCGCGGGACGCGCCCGCAGCGCCAAGCGCATTTGGCGGGCTCGTCGCGTTTAGACGGCGTCGTTCGTGGCTGCTCGTAAGTCTTTCGTGCTGTGTGAAGTGTCGAATATCCACGTCGCGCAATGGTGAGTATCCGCGAGTTTTTGACGCGCACGACGGCCATCCGTGCCTACTGTCGGCGTCCCCGCACGCCGCGGACCCTCCTCCATCGACTGGCGGAGTTTCGCGGCTGGATCTTGCGAATTAACCTGTGATTTTCGTGTCTGAACAGGCTGGCGGTAAGGCGGGCAAGGATTCTGGCAAGGCAAAGGCGAAGGCGGTCTCGCGTTCGGCTAGGGCCGGCCTGCAGGTGAGTCGTGTGAGACGTTTCGACGCGGCTAACATACGTCGACGGAGGATCGATTTTCCCGGACAATAACGCGTGTTTTCCCCGATGGCATCTCTCTGGACCTCCTCGCATTCTCCATCTCGTGCGCTCTCGCGGCTTTGCAGGTTAAATCATCATGGTTGTGGCGCGAAAAGTCCGGCCAACTCTCGACAGTCTCGAGACCGCAGCCGGCGAAGCGATTTTCCATGGCACATCGCATGCCTGGACACGTCGTTACGGACGCGTCGCGATACCGCGTACCTCGCTCTACCCACGCCACGCCAAACTTTCGAGAAACGTCCCCGGAACAATTTATTTTTCGAATTTCGTTGCGAGTCGTACGCTGATAATTTTCAAACGTGACCGACCGGCTTTCCTCGCATTCCGGATCGTCCCTTCCTTTCTCTTTCTCACTGCCCGGGATCATTTCGGCGGGATTATTTAGCTCCGCGGCGAGCCCGGCGACCCGCTGTAAATCGAGAATCAATTTTTGCCGCGAATCGGCGGTCGTGCAAACTCCCGACTTTGCAGACTGATACGGACGAGTCTCCGAACGTTCCAACTGACACAAGCCGAAAGCGTAGTTTCCGTTCGCTGTTCGCTATTTGTTGTTTCCTCGTCCGTCCCTGAGCGATCTCGCGACCGACACGATTGTCATCGATACTCGCGCGGCTGAGCTTGTTTTTATCGTATTTACGTTCGTCGTGACCGCGCGGTTGTCCATCGATCGTGCGTGCCGTCGCGTTTATTCGCCGACTTAAGCTCCCCGTCGCGTCGACGGGACACGGAATCGTATGGTTCCGCATCGGACGGCCGATCGAGGAGGCGCGAGAATTGCGAATTTGAATCGCTAATTTTCACTTATGTTTAAGATGATCTTATTATTGGCTGTCTACAATGGGAGGAATATTGTATAGTGAGCATTAAACTTTAAGAAATTGACCAATTATAATCGATTCTAATTTTTTATTGTGATTATTTGATTTCTTACTGTTATAATTTACTACATCATACCAGTAAGTTTATTCATGTTGCTTGAAATTCCCCAAAATTTTTCCACTAAAAGGAGATAAATATATGTGAGACAATGAAGAGAGAAAAAGCGCGGGATGCAGAGTGCAAAAGGTACAAGCAGCGCGAACAGATCTATTGTAGACAAACTCTTTATGGTCCATCTACAATGGAAGTAATATTGTGCAGTAAACCGTCAGCTGTTAGACGTTGACCAATCACAGATCATTCTCACGTTTGACTGCGATTGGTCGATTTCTTATGCATATTTCTTATATATAATTTACTATATATAATTTACACCATGGGTGCTTTCCATTTGATAACACAAGTCTCGACACAAGCTATCCTTAACATTCAAAAAGAGAACAACAGTTGTGTCGAGACTTGTCATCAAATGGAAAACACCCCATATTATTCCCATTGTATAGACAACTTTTTAAATACACTGTTCTGTGATTGGCTTGTATCTCAAGACGGTATATGAATGTATGTATTATACTTAAGACACAGTCTTAAATATAAAAATTGATTATAAACACCGGTCTTCGTCTTTCCTCGATCGCGATACATCGTTGCGTGGGTGATGTTGCTTTCTAATTGTCGGATATCTCAATCGATCGTTTGTCGTTTATACTGGGTTATCGTTTACTACCAACTAATAAAGAGCACGTTTTGAAAATATCATCCCGGTACATTTCATTCATTTCTCCATAATCGTGCGAGGAATGTTGCCCATTTGATGCGGAATGCAATTTTCGTTGATGCAATTTGACGATCAGGGTGCGTTCTATTTGACTCTCACAATGCTCGACGAGCGATTATCTTTGCTTAACATTTGATGAATAAGGATGAAATATTCAATGAGTGTCGTGAGTATCAAGTGTCAATGCACCCCCGTGATGCAACAAAATTTCGTTGAATAAAACTGAAATTACGTAATATAGGACGGAAATAAACGTAGCGAGTGATGACGTTATTTATTTTTTTTTTTTTTTCGAAATGAATCATGATCTGTTTATTGAGTTTAAATTCACATTGTATTTGGTTCGGTTTGTTATTGCAAACCATCTGAATTAAGTAATTTGATAATTAAACATTAAAAGTATCTATTTGCATCATCAGATGAATTAAAATGAAAGCAGCGGTGCTTTTTGAACAAAAATATTTTGTTCAAACAAAAACTGTTCTCTTATTTTTTTTTAATTTAAATATAATACGTTTTAACAAAATTAGAGATTTACAGAAAGTTACGTTCTCTCGAAAAAAAGTAAAAAAATAAAAAATTCATGACCGCGATTAAGTGAATTGGTGTTAGTTATCGCTGTTTATTAAAAATTCTAGTCGATTTTTTGATATATTAATCGACATGCTGCGTTTCCACAATTGTGATTAAAATTCTCAATTGTAATCACGATCGTTTAAATGTTAACTAAAAATATCTGTTCAAAGTATCACATCGATGAGCAAAATCTTTGTCGTGTTGAATACGATCTTCTTTGTTTACAAGCATATGCTTACATTTAGCTGATTCAGATCAGTTTTTATCGATGTCATTTATAATCTCGATTTAACTTGTTTTTTCCTTTTTCTATTTTTATACTCGTTTCTACCAATATATATTAATTTTAATCTTCAATAAACGATTTATTATTAATTTTAATTTTACTTAATTTTCACCTTTTTGTAATTTTTATGCTCATTTCTACGAACAGATCTGTTCGCATTGCTTGCATTTTTTTGCACTAAGCATTTTCGCTCTCTTTCTCTTTAATGCCTGAATATATATTTATCTTATTTTAAGTGCAAAAATTTTTGGAGATTTTATCAACGCGAATAGATTTAGATTAAATTTAATTTTGGTTTAACTTATTTTTTTCTAATTCTAATTATTAGAAAAGAGTAATATAAATAGAGATTAAAGTTAATCTTACATTGATGATGAACTGGGCTTTAATATTAATGCAAACGAGGAAATGGGCTCCTAGGAAATTACAAATCAATATTCCTGCTCGATAATTTCGTCGCCAATAACATAAAATAAAATAAGATTAGTTCGATATACCACACATTCTTAAAAAGAAAGATTAGAGCCACTTCTTCGCGAGACGATACTCGGAAACAACTTTCCGCCAGCAGGAATTAATTATACTTTCGTCGTACTTTGGAGTACGTACAAGATCGTGCAAAAATTAAGCATATTCAACAAGTCTCGATAGCCCAGATATTTCCGGTTGTTTACAATTCTCGTCGAACGGTGCTCTTTGTGAAAATTCTCGATGCGTCTTGGGAAAGATAAAAAGTTATAGCCATTATTCTGCTATTGAATAATCTTAGCCGAATTAAATACAATAAGATTATAATAACAAAAATATGTGTCGCTCGTGCAGCATGATCCGATAAAACTTTTAGCTGACGATTAAACTTTGAAGTCGTGGTTTGTAATAAATGAACGTGAGATACAGCTTGTGTTTCCACTTGGAATATAATTCGAATTTAGACTTTTTTCTGACAAACTTACTGTACATCATACAAATTCTCATTCTTATGAGTTAGAATTCTGTGGGAACGGAACATTTCGACATGTCGATTGTGAACCCGGTATCAGCGGTGACAAAATTATTGTGCAACAATATCGACCGCGTTTGAGACAGGAGAGGGAAGAGAGAGAGAGAGAGAGAGAGTGAGTGAGTGAGTGAGTGAGAGAGTGAGTGAGTGAGTGAGTGAGTGAGTGAGTGAGTGAGTGAGTGAG
>Ga0157363_1002401_pt1 | contig 16488 bp, 17 predicted proteins | sample AttsexASBM1_FD_111477 | JGI IMG/M metagenome (GOLD analysis project Ga0157363, IMG submission 111477) | Fungus gardens microbial communities from leaf cutter ant in Ribeirão Preto, State of São Paulo, Brazil - Atta sexdens ASBM1 | ecosystem: Host-associated > Fungi > Mycelium > Unclassified ... | reverse complement strand
TGGCAAGGTACGCCGTCCTGTTGAAACCAAATGTCGTCTGTGTCCTCCTCTTCAAATTTGGGAAGCAAGAATTCGTTTAGCATGACGCGATAGTGCTCGTCATTGACAGTGATGGCAGCTCCTTGTTCATTTTCGAAGAAAAATGGCTCAATGATGATGCCGCCGGACCAAAAACCACACCAAACTCCACCAAGTCACTCGTTATGGATGGATTATGTTATCGGCTTCTCCATGACGACGTGCGGATTCTCTGATCCCCAAATATGACAATTCTGCTTCACATAGCCACCGAGGTGAAAATGAGCTTCGTCAGAAAAGATGATTTTTCGGTAAAAATGCTTATCTTTAACCAAGTTCAGCCCATTGGGCGAACCAAAAACGCATCATGCGGCATCAATTCTTGCACTAATTGAACTTTGTACGGCTTCATACCGAGGTCTTTATTCAAAATTCTTCTTAAAGAAGTGCGTGAAATGTTCAAGTTTTGAGAACGATGGTGAGTTGATGTTGGTTGTTCAAGCACACTCTGAGCAACAGCAGCAATGTTTTCGGTTGACCTTACTGGAGCACGTGAACGAGTTGCTTTATTCAATAAAGATCCAGTTTGCCGAATTCGCTTCACAAATTGATCCACTGCATTGAAGGCATTTCTTTTCTATCAAATTTTCCACATAAATTTCTTATAGTTTGGGTTGAAGATTCACCACTTTGGAAGTGGTAAGTTTTCAATATTTCCTAATTTTGTTCAAGTGTATAGCGACCCATTTCGTAAATGTCAAACAAAAAACTAAATTTCTATATACGTCATAAATGTTATTACTCTTTTCAAATTCAAAATAACCGGTAGTTGAAATTCCAAACACTAGATGGCCTACCCTGTAGAATTTTCTGTTGCTTCTTCAAATTGGCATTCGTACAATCTGAAATATAAACATTTTATTCATGCTGATATTATATGGTACACACACACACACACACACACACACACACACACACACACACACACACACACACACACATATATATATACATATGTATACAAATTGCGTCACCAAAATCCGGACAAATTGAACATTTTCTTTAAACAATGTTATTTAATGAAAATTAAATATTACAAAAAATTCTTTTACATAGCACTTGGGGGATCCTTGTAGAGCACAATTTTTCGATATATCCTCTATTAGCTTGAATGACTCTATTTTAAAGCGTTGACACGCATGCTGTAATATAGCGCTGTCCATATTGATGCTGCTTCAATAACAGTCCTTAATGACATCACATTAGGATCCCGAGACTTATTTGTGACCCTTTCAACTACGCTCCATACGTAGTCCAAGGGATTTAAATTTGTTGGGAGGCCAGAATGGGAGCTGAGGCGAGCAACTTGGTTTGTCCTAGCAGTCTTAGAGAGCATCTGCATCTTTAATGAATATGATTTGTATCGAAGGTCCTCCTCGGCAATTCGACGCATTGTTGACTCGCTTACACCAACAATCGATGCTAATTTTCGCAACGATTGCCCTGGGTCATCCGAAATGAGCCCTTTCAACGACTGCGAGAATCCTCACGGTGCGTTCTTCCGAGTAACTCTTCCTCACTGGCAACCTTCATTGGACTATTCTAAAACAATATATTTTGCCACAACGACATAAATGGTTGATCTCGGATATCCAAAGAACCGAATTATTTCCGTTGCTGAGCGCCCAGTGCGAATGCCTTCGATGATCGCGGCTCTTCGATTATACTCTGCACTTGGTTTCAACATCGCGGCCATTTTGAGAATATGACTATTTATTAAAATCATCAGGCTTTCTCGGATAACAACAACCTCTGATGGAGGCATAATATAGCAGAAAATTTAAATTTAAATTTGTCCGGATTTTGGTGACGCATTCTGTATATATATGTATTCACACATTTATTTCACTGGTCACACTATCTCACAATCCGATATGATCATACTATGTTGAAATAAGTCATATCTTGATTATTAATAATTATTAAAAAATGTGTTTTACATAAATATTTGCACATCACGATTTACAATAACATTAATTGAAACAGCCTATGTGTCATATGTTTATTTTATCGGCAGCATTATAACGATATGCATTGGAATAATCATACATATCTTCAATAATTATGCAAGGATGCATTATAATTTTTAATATTATTAAGTATATAACGTAGTCTACATGTACCATATTACTTAGAGACTACTTAAATCTTTATATTTAATTGCGAGTTTCAAAGTTTTTTCAAACCTGTTCGGATCTATTCGCATGTGCTATCGATGCCCAGTATTATGGCCGCCTTAAGTTTTTCCGAAACTATCCTTAAAGTTGGTGTTCACATTTACAGTACTCTTGCTGTAAATTCTTGGGGAATTTTCCTATGGATTTGTCCATGGGTACCCGTGATGAATTCGACTGGTCCCCAGATTAGATTAAACTGAATCGAAAAGTCCTCTATCATTTTCATTAGTTTCTAAAAATTGCCGAATAAACGGGTAAAATCGACTCATAAGACAACTTTAAGATATTTTTCAGAATTTTTTATAACATATTTTAAAGATGTTTTTCAAAGAATTCTTAAAAATACCTTAAAGTTGTTTAATGCATCGATTTTAAACATTCTACTCATTGAGTAATAATTTCAAAAATTGCAAAATGATAGAGGACCTTCCGGTTTAGTTTAATCCGCTCTATTTACACACAAAAATAGTCCAAATATTTTGAGATATCCTGTATAAACCCAAAATAGTCACAAAAATTCTGAGGTACCCTATATAGTCCCTATAATTTACATATTAGAGTATATACACAAAATGCTATAACAGTAGCCGACAGTAACTGATGTAATTCTACCTAAAATCTAAGATAATTTTTCCATAACTCCAAAAACTGAAGCTGATGTGATAAGGTGGGTTTAGTGACTCAAAAAAGTCATGAATATAAATAGATAAACAAGGCGAATTCTAATTCAGGAGCTCCGAGAGAAGGTGAATTGTATCTGCGATGCGGGGGGGGCCTGCGGGGAGGGGAGAGGTTGACGTTACTAGGCGAGGAGGGTGACATCACAGTGGGAGGGGGAATGGAATAACGTCACAGGAGGTAACGTTACTAGAGGGGAGGGGTGACATCACAGGGAAGAAGAAAAAGTGTCATAAAATGACATCATAGCGGATGACGTCGCGGAGATAGCGGTGCAGGGGACGAGGATGTCCCGAGTGGGGGAAATTACGCAACCGGAAATTACATAGCCGGAAATTATATAGCGCGAAATTACGTAGCGGAGGTGTGCGGAAAACGCGGTGAAAACATAGCGCGTCAATGGGCGCGATCCGTCACCGCCGCCGCCGGTCCCCACCACCGAACGTAATCCCCATCGCGTGCTATATTCATCATGTATACTTACCATCTCTCAAGCGTTGTGAATCTTCTTCTTACATAATCTTTCCTTCAGCGTTTATTACATGCAATTATTCATGCAGAAATATCTTTATTCTACTGTGAATTATAACTATTATTTTTGAGAGAGCGATACAGTCGCGCGCAATGATATCGCGTGTAAAAAAATTTCTAGTCTTATGAAAGAGAACAACAGTGCCATCATAACCGAATTCGTTGGGCTTAGAGCGAAAATGTATGCCTTGCAGACGGAAGGATAAGGGTAAAGAAGGCAAACGGCATCAAAAGCAACAGTGAGATCTATAACGTTCGAGGATAACATGCGGTGCTTGAATAACGCAACTGAAATGACGCGCAGACAGTCATGCATAAGATCCAAATTGCATGAGATGTACACGATATCAGAAACAAAATCGCTCTGAGATCACATGACGATAAGCGATATATTATGTCAAGTTCCACCGATACGCTGCAATGAGAGCATTACCGATGTAAATGAAAACACATTTACATTGTATAGTATGTTTAATATGTATATAATATGTACAATATTGAGTATGGGAAAATGTTCGTGGTGTTTTTTCCGATAGATGCTTAGCATTAAATGCTTAGCAGTCGGCAACTACTAATCGTATCGGCAACACTAGACGTGCGTTTAAAAAAGACATTTTAACTTTTGTTTTGAGCCGAAAAAGATTGAAATCGCTGAAGTGGATCAAAAGTTATTTTATTTTGAAAATGGAAATAAATAAGGAAAAAATTCGCTACATTTTGCAGTATCACTACGATAAAGACAAGAATGCTGCAGGCTTATGAAAAAATTTGCGCTATTTAGGGTGAAGATATTCTATCAAAATCAGCAGCACGGAAATGGTTCGCTCGCTTTCGTGTTTAAAATTTCAATGTGAAAGATGAACATCGCTCCGGTCGACCAATCACTGAAATCATGGTAAAAGTCGAACATGATAAGCATGTGAGCACTGTGAAGATTGCCAGGGAACTAGATATCGACCACAAAACAGTTTTAAATCATTTACACAAAGCTGGATACAAAAAGAAGTTCGATGTTTGGGTTCTTCACGAGTTGAGTGTTAGGAACATGATGGACCGAATTAAAATTTGTGATACGCTACTGAAAAGGAATGAAATTGAGCCATTTCTGAAGAGAATGATAACTGGTGATGAAAAATGGATCACCTACGACAATCCAACTAAAAAAAGATGGATAAAGAAAGAAGAAAAGGCGCAAGCAATCGCAAAACCTAGATTGACGAGGAAGAAGGTGATGTGTGTGTGATGAGACTGGAAAGAAATCGTTCATTATGAGCTATTATCGTTCAATCAAACAATTAATTCCGAACTCTACTGTGAACAACTGCAGAGATTACAACAAGCAATTGAGAGGAAGCGGCCAGAATTAATCAATAGGAAAGATGTCGTCTTCCATCACGACAATGTTCGACCACATACATCTTTGATGACTCGGCAAAAATTGCGAGAGCTTGGCTGGGAAGTTTTAATGCATCCACTGTATAGTCCTGACATAGCACCCTCAGACTATTATTTGTTTAGGTCTCTGCAGAACTCTCTTAATGGTGTAAAGCTAGCTTCAAAAGAGGCCTGTGAAAATCACTTGAAGCAGTTTTTCGATCCAGAAACCACAGAAGTTCTATCGCGATAGAATTATGGCTCTGCCCCAAAAATGGCAAAATATTATAGAAAATAATGGAGCATATTTGGTTTAAATAAATTGATTTCAATACTCTAAGAAAAACACTTTAATTTTACTAAAAAATCGCCACAAACTTTTTTCCATACCGAATATGTATGCTATGTATAATATGTAAAATATAGTGTGTATAATATGTATAATATAGTATGTATAATATGTAAATACAATATGTATATGATATTTATAATATGTTTAATACGTATTTATATTTTTATAATAATAAATATAAGTTTTACAACACATTGTCTTTATGTATCCACGAATTGTGCAAATTGTCAAATCCCAATCATTTCACGTAACCCTCGTTCCCCTTCTTGCGCAACACCTTTTCAACGAGATGTACGTCGGGGTTAGCAACGCTATGCAATTCGTATTCGTAGAATCTTCCAGCAATAGACTCTCCGCAAAAATCTTCCAGAAGATATGTCACTAGATTAGTTTGTTGCACTTTATATTGATAATTTTAAACACCTCCGTATTCCAATTCAGCGTGTAACTTTTATCAAAGACTGTCTTGAATTTGCTCACGCGAATCCCATTTTGTATTGCGCGGGTGCTGCAATCTTTACGCGATTGTAAACCGTGGTTAAGAGCCTGTCGGTAATCACGGAGATAACGTCGACGGGACGTATACCAATAATTCGATTGCTTGCACGCGTTGTAATTTGATATGAGGCAGGATATCAATGCATTTGTAATTTCCATTGTAAATTGTTTTCACATGTCGTTCTTCAACGTACGATTAAACCGTTTGACAATCGAGGCCTTCATTATGGAATATGTAGAATAATGGTTGATGTTGCTTCTTCAAGTTTCTGCACATCCAAAATGTTGTTGTAAAATTTTGTTGTAAAATTTTTTTCCTCTGTCAGTATGCAAATCTTTCGGACATCTTCCATCGTTTCGAATCTGATCTTTGCGATCGCCTTCGTTCCCGCTTTTGGCTTTGAGCGGTTCAGCACGTGCGTGCTTACTCAGCACATCGATAACGGTGAGAATGTAATGATAACCCCTGTTGAATCGCGTATAAGGACGCATTTCGACCACATCTGCCTGCCACAGATCATCGTATCATCAACCAGATTTCAATTCATTAATCAGACGTTTTTCAGACATTGCGAATAATTCGGCACGATACATTTCTCGAATCATCTTTTTAAGTTCGTTTAGAATAACCTGCATATTATTTTGTAAGGCTGCAATCTTCCTCTTGATTTCATTCAGACGATCTTTCAAATCTTGAATACTCTGCTGCACGTATCGTTTGTTTGCTGTATCATCAGTGCGCTACTAGTCGAATCTTGCACGACTTTGCATTAAAGTCGATGCGACTATGCAATGAGCGTTATCACGCATGTAATTTCTGAGCAATCCACGCCACTGTGCAATTCGTTTCCTCCTCCAAGTGATAGTCCAAACTTATTGATCGGCATTGCGATGTCAACTGAACGTGTGTGTAAAACGAGGTTAATTTATAATCGCGAAGCGAATATCGACAGAATCTCGTTGTTGTGATCATTGTAACATCTGGCGTGAGGCCTCGAGCAATCGCAGACGATCCATAATTTCTTTGGGATCCCAATGGATACAGTTGATCGTGTTATCGTTTAACGTCATACGCGGTAAATCCACTCTTTTGTTTATGTTCCTGTTCCAACTTTTTTACTCGATACCAATGGCGCTATTATGTTCTTATACTTATACCTTACTACTACCCATTATTTGATTACTTGGGCTATGACCGCGCCAGCATTTGTCATCAGCAGAATGCTCCTGTAGGTCTGCATCATCATCCATCCAGATACTTTAGGAAATTTCATGAAAATTAATTCATATTCAAGTCCGATGTTCCATCGTATCTTTTTTCATCTATAATTATATCGTCATTTTTGTGCAAGGGGATATGTTTGTTACCAAGCATCGTTCTCTCGTCGTTGAAATAAATTTCATACACAACGTTTATGTTGACGGCTTTCTTATCATTCAGAACTACTTTCAGATATTTCTGACCCAACGGATCATAATTTGCAAGCTTTCCTTGCCTTCGGATGTTTGAAGCATGTGTCGAATAGATGTTAGCAGTTCATCGGCAACCTCAAAAATTTCTTCGATGGTGGGAGCGTGATCATACGATAAATCACGCGGTTGTATTATTTCGGATACTTCGTTCAAAGTGGATGGTACGATTTTTGATTGATTCAATATTGATTTCACAGGCGTGGAAGTCTGTATAAGATTGTCGTACAAAGAACTTGGTCGTTTTCTTTTGGTTCCCGTCTTCTCCCGAAAAGAATGTTTCAATCATAATCCTCGGAGGATTCAAGTGTTTTCAACAATCTGTTTCAGCAGATCGATCATAGGTTTGAAGTCTCTCCAATGCGATATCATCTTCCATTTTACCAGTCTTCAAAGCAGAGTACTTTTTGCAAATCGAATTATTCGTTTTCGCACGAAAGTAGAAGCACGAGCAAAAAAGCATGGTTGTGCTTCATGTAATGATTCTGATCCACTTATAATTGATTATTATCAAAAATTCCTTGAAGCATTAAATAGATGCACTTTAAAGAAAATACCACAGTTGTTATATAAATTTCATCAAACATGTACAATAAACACTTCTACTAATAAGTTGATTCATACAAATAATTATTACATTGATCTAACTCTTTGTGATGTCTCTTTCTGTTCAGTTATTATCACTTCATTTTTCAAAGGAATATTGCAAGTTTGATTTATCGAATTGACAATATTTTATCAAAAGATGATAAATTTAAAAGAGATTTTAAGTGCTGATATATAATAGATACATTAAATAAAATTATAATCTTGGATCAACAATAAATAAATGTATACAAACATCATCAGACTTTAACTACTTTAAGTAATGATGATATTCTAAATGTAGCAAAGCAGTTAAGGCATTTACTAAAAGATCCATGGACATACCTCGATGTTTGTATTTCATGTGAAAGATTTTGTTACAAAAGAAGTGTATCTGAAATTAATAAAATTAAAGTACAATTAGATATTCCAATTTGGAGAGATTTAATGGATATGCAAAAAATCATAATATTAACCCACAATACATATGTAATTGCGAAAAATTTCGTAACGGATTAATGCCTGCGTATTGTGTTTTAAATAATCTATTTATACAAGATGTTCCCGAAGTAATATTATTTCTTAATACATTTGAAAAAATTCTTATACAAAGAGTTAAAGCATTTCAAACTGTTGTTAAAATGACAACTGTAATGAACAAAAAATTGCCTCAAAGATGGTATAGAAAGTAAAAGGTAGAACATTTCATTTTCCATTACCTTTACAAAAAACATTGAATAAAATATATGTTCAAATACTGATCTAATAAGTAAAAAATTGGTAAATATGTAAAAAAATATTTGATGTTTTAACATGATTAAAATGTAACAATCCTCTTTATAATATAAACATATTATATGCTACTCACGATAAATTATGTTCGGAGGAGAATATGAAATTTTTTTTAAATAAAAGACAAAAGTGATAATGAATCTGTTTCGAATGACGATACATTACTGAATTCAAAAATTGAAACATAAGAAACAAAAAATAACGTAGGAATTACTATAAACTACTACTAATATTTAAATAATAAAGGTGAATGTTAACTCAAATAGTTGATGATAAGAATAGTTATTATGAGTATACTATCGCCTTATTTCAAATGTTAAAAATTCAAGAATTACCCTTGAATAATCGTGAAAATTTTTAGATTTATTGTGTTTTCCAGATTTATATCCTTTTATTGTTAATGAACAACATGAATCTAGACAGATTAAATTTCATGATCACGAATTTATTGAAGTTCATTTGATATCTAAACATCCCCAAGACTAAATCAACAGTACTTATTTTATTTGTTAAATAATGCAAATAATAGACTTACTTCTTCAACGTACTTTTTTTACTACGCAACACACGCTGCGCATCTGTCTTGACCTGACATATCGATCGATTGATCGTTCGCAATGCACTCTACAATTATTTTGTCGCGCTGCAACAATATTAAAACCTGATTTCAGGATAGAAGTTATTTTAAAGAACGATATGGAAAACACTTTTCATCATCTATCATTTTTTAACAGAAAAACTTAATTAAATAATTATTCGATAAGGAATATGATTGAATGAATATGAATCAAAACAATTGAATCAAGTTTTCCTTATTAATTAGTAAATTATAACTAATCAAATTAAGTTCTATCAAATTAAAAAGTAAAACACAATAACAAGAAACAGTACCATTTGTATTTTACTTTTTAATTTGATATAAAAAAAAGCGCTAAGTATGCGTGCTATTCGTGAAGAATCATTTGAGCCATCACCAACGCCAATTACTTAATTGACCGTAAAACTGACTATTGTGTTTGTGTTTGCTGTTTAGTAGAATTGATCACTTAGGATTGACAATCACCGATTCGGCTTAATCGAGTCGAAACCGACTCATTGTATATAATACTAAGTATTCAATTAATAATAATTTTAATTTTTCTTCAAGGATATTCTTATTGAAGATCTTCTCATTCCAACAAAAGTAATGGCAACATTAATTCTTTGTCAAAAATTATTCTTCGAAAAAAATTAATGTATCAAATGAAAAATTAAAACCCAGATGCTACAATCATAACTACTCAAGTAAATTCTATTAAATTAAAAAATAAAATACAAATGGTATTGTCTCTTGTTATTTACTTAACTGTAATAATATCTATTATTCGTATAAAAGATATGATATCAACAATTGGCGCAAAGTTAAATTCTGTGTAATTCGGATACAAAATTATATAAATAATATTAACTAAAAAATAATATAAATAATATTAACTTTAACGATATGTAACATTTTTTTAAAAGATTTGATATCAAGAACTAGTGCAAAGTTAAATCTCATTTCTTTATACCATGCCAAATTAAATAAATAATGATATAATGAATAAATAATGAATATTGATCTATTGATACATATCATTTGTATAAAAGAATTGATATCAACAATCGCCAAGTTAAATTCTACTATCAATAAAAAGTAAAACCTAAGTGATACTATTTTTATTATTATTTATTTAATCCAAATAGTATTATCTTTATGCAATGAAATCTAAGTATACATATATCTTACTGAAGGATCTTCCTATTCCAATCCAAATGGTTTAAATTCCTCTTAAATGAAATTATTATATCACAATTCATCCAAAGACATTTTCTCTTCCAACTAAGATAGTAGTTATTTAATTCTTCTTCAAAATATTATACAAAACGTTATCACAAAATTGCGAATTACTTTGTTCAATTTAAGTGTTATCACAAAAAATTAAAGAGTTAAAACGAAACTGTATAAAACGAAAAAATTTAATTTAGAATTTAACTTGGCGCCACAGATGTTGATATCAATTTTTTATATAAATGATACATGTCAACAAATCAATATTTATTATTTATTTAATTTGGTATAAAGAAATTGGTATAAAGAATGGTATAAAGAAATTAATATTAATTATAAGGGATTTAATTTTGCGCTAGCTTCTTGATATCAAATCTTTTAAAGGAATGATATAATAATGTTAATATTATTTATATAATTTGATAGGCGGATTTCCGTTTCCAATAGAATAGACAAAAATGTATAATTTATAAGAGCGAGTGGAATTGGGCAGACAGAATGTGTGAAGGAGAGAGAAAAGGTGTGTGTGTGTGTGTGTGTGTGTGTGTGTGTGTGTGTGTGCGTGTGCGTGTGTGTGTGTGTGTGTGAGTAAAGGAGGGTGGATAAGGAGGGTGAGGGAGTGGAATGAGCGTGAGACAAGAGAGATTGTAGCAGATAAGAGAGAAGTAGGAGACGGAAGGTTTGGAGATTAGAGAACGGGCAGTAGGATGAGAGGGAAAGGAGGGTGCAAAGGAAAAGAGTAATAGAATGAGGAGAGTATAAAGGGATTGCAAGCGGGAAAAATCGGCATAAAGTAAAGAGCGTAAAGAAATTAATGGAGAGAGTAATTAGAAGTGGACAAGAAAATAACAGATGGATAAGTTTTTAAAGAAGGAAAGAAGGGAAAGGAGGAGTAGTGCAGGGGAGAATGTAGAAGAAAGCATAATGAAGAAACGAGAGAAAATGGGAAAGCAAGGGGCAGTAAAAAGACAAAAAGAAAAATTATTTAAAAGAATAATAAATGTTAAATGAAACAACTTCTTCAAGCTCTCAGCACAAATTATTTTTATTATAGAAAGCGTCCAAAAAATGGTTACAGAATATATACAGCGCTACAATTCAATCATAGAATATGCAGTAGATTTAGATCATATTCTAACACCCCCTTCTATTTTAAATACTGCATAATACTTACACCTAACATATTCAGAAACTTATAATGTTTTTCAGAGTTTAATCCTTTTGTAAGAATGTCAGCTAGCATATCAGCTGTCATATTCAACTTTTTTACTAACTTATTAAAAATAAGTTTTCTTTCTTTTCTAATAAAATGATGTCGCAATAAAATGATGTATATGTTTATATTATAAGATCTTTTATGATACATAGACATTAGCAGACAATTTCTGTGCGTTCTGATTATCGTTAAATAAATTGATATAGTATAAATTTCCTGTTAGTTCCTGTAAGTTTCTCAACAAATAATTTCTTTACATGCTTCCGAGATAGCCATATATTCGCTTCTGTACTAGATAAACTGTTTTTTGTTTTGTACTTTCCCAAGAAATTGCAATTCAAGAGTTTAAATACAAAACCTGTATATAATCTTGTATCTATTAAGTCACTCGCCCAGTCAGCGTCAACAAAACCTTCTAATTCAGTATTATCCTTTTTAAATTTCAAATCATAATTTTTTGTAACTTGTAAGTATCTTAATATTCTTTTTGCACACAATGTAATTCAAATATATGAATTATTAAATTGACTTAAGAAAAACTAACACTAAACTAATACTAAAAGCTACATCAAGTCTTGTTAACACAAAATATATAAGACTACTTATTATCTTTGATAAGGAATATCAATTTTTCTGTCATCTGACTCAAAAAATAACTTTGATTCTATAGATATTTTAACAGGCTGTAATTTAATATATCAAATTTCTTTAATAACAAATCAATATAATTTTCTTCTCTAATGTTATCACATTGTTAACTTTATCATTATTTACTCGCATACCAAGACACAGTTTCATCTAAGTCCTTAATCTTAAATTTCGAACTTACTTTAGCTTTCAGAAAAACTATTTCCTCCTTATTATTTGAAAAAATAAAAAAATTGTATAACGCAATTACAGTAACTAAATCATTCTCATTTTTTATACAAACACTATTTTAAATTCGATCTTTTATAGCCTAAGTCTGTCAACATTTCATTTACTCTTTCATTCCAAGCTTTCCTCGTGGAAGACTGCTTCAGTCCATAAATCGCCTTTTTTAATCTCAAAGCTTTACTTTTATCTGATGATATGAAATCTTCATTTTGTTTCAATAATCTTTCTTTTCAAATGACCATTAAGAATGCAGTTCTTACATTCAGATGAGTTATAGCTTAACTGATAATGCCATAAGTAATCTTAGACTAGAATGCCTAACTACTGAAAAAAAAGTTTCATCAAAATTTATACTGCTGATCTTTGCGAGAAATCTTAGCTATTAACCTAGCTCGAGATTGCACCTTTTTGTCAATTTTTCTTTTAAATCCATTTACAATCCACCACAGTTTCTTCTTCTGACATATCTTTCAATTCCCATGCATTGTTTTCTTCAAAAGATTGCAATTCTTCTAACATTGCCTGCTTCCATTTTTTGCATCTGATATTGACAAAGCCTCAGCAACTGTGATTGGATTACTGTTCAGCTAATTTTTGTACACATGTACGTTACATAATCATCAAATTTTCTTTGGCGTTTTCTCCGATCTTCTGACTTCTGTTGTTACATTTTCTTCACAATTAATCTTCTCTTTCTTTTCTTTTTCAAGGTCTGGGGGATACTAAATGAATGCTCAATCGCCATTATCATTGGCGAAAATTTTTCCAGCAATCCTGCCAAAAGCAACGAACCAATCCATTCATCATCTATATTGAAACCGTATCTCTCAATCTCTGCGCCGTTCTATTATTCTATTATTTGATTTACAAATGACGCCATCGTCACAGTTTTCTAATCTCGTAGAGATTAACGTTCGAAGAAGGCTGATCTTCCTGAATCCGGAATCATCGAACAACGACTTCAGCTTTGTCGATAGCTTTGCCGATAGCTCGGCTGCTGTCCTGGTTTCTTTTATATCAATATAGAGCAATATGTCGATCGTCAAAATCAGCTTAGCTTTGGCCTTAGCGATTTTTCAGCATCCATTTCAGTTCCATCGATGCATTTTTGCATTCCATCGAGAATCAGAAAATTCTCTGCGGCGAAAGTCTAATCGTCATAATTCTCACGTCCTTTTAAGTTTAAAAACATTGGTCACGTAATTTACTGACGACATTGTGCGCTTGAAGAACTAATACTTTCAAAAAAAATAGTTAAGCACTGGGCCCATAACCTGTTAAATGAAACGACTTCTTCAAGCTCTCAACACAGACTACTTTTATTATAGAAGACGTCCAAAAAATGATTACAGAATGTATACAGCGTCACAACTCAATCTATAGTACACAATATATTTAAATCATATTCTAACAATAAATTAATGAGTCGCCAGTGGGGAAGGGAATGAGGGAACTTGTGGGGGAGAATTAATGGCAGAGGTGAGGGAAGGAATGAAAGTAATAAGTGAGGAAATAAGAAAGGCGATCAGAAAGAGATCAGAAAGAGATGTTGAAGAAGGAGATGGAACGAATCAAAGAAAAGTGGACGATTAGAGAAGTGGAATAAGGAAAGGGAAAAATTTTAAGAGAGAATAGAGAAAATAGAAGGGGAATTGGAGAGGACGAAGATAGGAAGAATGGAAGGAGGAAAGAAAGAGAAGAAAGGAGGATGAAAGATAAGGATAAAAGAGAAGGAAAAAAGAGAGAAAAGAGGAGGAGTGGAAGGAAAAGGGAATTAGAAAGAAGATGGGAGATAAAAGAGAAAAGGAATAGAGGAAAGAATATTATAATTAAGGGAGTTCGTGGAGAAAAGAGGATATAAAGGAAACATTAAAGGGAATGTGGAAAGATCTGGGAAAGATCTGAGTAATGGGAATGGAAGAGATAAAGAGAATAGAGGAAGATAGAAGAGAAAAAGGATATGTGGGTAATAAGATTAGGGAGATGAAAAGGGAAATTTTGAGAAATAAATAGAAGCTGAAAGATAAAGAGGTATGGATTTGACATGGGAGAAAAGAAGGATAAAGTGGAAGATAAGATAGATAATGCTGAGAGAAAAGATACAGGGAAATATAGTAAGAGAAGGATATTGGGGTTTATGGATAGGAGGCATTTGGAAATAGATTGGAAATGGGAGGAAAAGAAGGACGATTTAAGGAATAGTAGAGGAAGGAACTGAGGAGGGAAGTAAGAGGGCAATAAATGAAGGAAGAAAAAAAAAGATTGGAAAGGATTGGAGAGAAGAGACGCAGAAGCAGAAGGAATAAGAGGAGGAGTGAGGAGAGGAGAGGAGAGAGAAAGCAGAGAAGAAATGGAAGAGAAATATGAGGGAAAAAGAGGATTGAAAATAGCCTTTTGGAATGTGACGGGGGAGTGGGAAATAAAAACAGAGAATTTTGGGAAACATTAGAGAGGGAGACATTGGGAGATGTTGGTTTTAATGGAAACATGAATAAAAGAGAAAAACAGGGAAAGTTAAAGAAAAGTTGCCGAAAGGATACAGGTGGAAGGTGCAGGGAGCAAGAAGGAAGAGCAATGAGAGGAATGATAGCGGAAGTTAAAAAGGAATTAGCAAAACAAGGAGAGGAGGAGGAGATAAAAGAGGAATAATAGAAGGAAAAATTCAGTATGGAAAAAAGAAGTTAAAGGTAATAGGGATATACGTGAATGGGGATATGGAAAGGAAATTAAAAATGTTAGAAAGATGGAGGGGAGAGAAGAGGGAATAAGAACGGTAATTGAAGGGAATTTTAATGCAAGCAGAGGGAGGAAAGGTTAGATTAGAGGAAGGAGATGAGGAAGGATTAAAAAGGAGATCGATGAACAAGAAAATGAATAAGGAAAAGAAGAGGCTGATAAAATATTTTAAGGAGAGGGGATGGTCAACGGGGATAGTAAACGGGAGAATCAAGAGCGATGAGAAGAGAAATTGGACAATTACACCGGGGATAGAAGAAAATCTGTTATAAACTACGTTCTAATGAACGAGGAAATGAACGAGAAAGTGAATTTGGAGATAGAAGAACAAGTAGATTCGGATCATCACTCAACAATAGTATGTTTGAAAAACAAATAAAGGAGGAGAGGAATGGGAAAAAGGGAAAGAGAAAAGAAGGAGAAATAGAGGAATATGGGACGAGGAAGGAAGAAAGCTGTTTAAAACAGAATTAGGAAGAGTGCAAATGGTAGAGGGAAAAATACAGGAAAAGTGAAGAGAATTTGGAATAAGAGTGAGAGAGATTATGAAAAAAGTAGAGAAAGATAGAGGAAGGGAGAGGAAAAAAGAAGGAAAGGATGGTGGGATAAGAAACATAGAAGGAAAAAAAAGAATGTTAAGATGAAGTTAAGGGCACGGAGGAAAAGAAAGAGAGACAGGAGTATAGGAAGGAGAAGAGGAAATATAGAGAGTTATGTGAGAGAAAAAGACAAAAGGAAAATGAAAGATGAGAGAGGAAGCAAGAATGGAGGAGCAGATGGGAAGTAATAAACAGGGAAAGGAAAAGGTGAAAGGGATTAAATAAAACTATAGAAATAAAAGAGTGGGAGGGATTTTTTCGTAAACAATTAGAGGGTAGAAAACAAGGTAATAAAAGAGGGACAGAGAAGGAGTGAAACGGTGGAAGAGGAGGATTTGGAGACGGAGGAAATAAACAGGATAATAAGGAGGTTCGAAGATCAAGTGAGTGATGTGGAGATATGATGGAGAAGGAATAGAGGAATGGGCGTGGTGGCTATGCAATAAAGTATGGAAGGGGGAGGAAAGGCTGGAGAAGTAGAGAGAGAGTATAGTTATGCCAATTAAAAAGGAGAGATAAGTAGCAGATTATGGAGGATTATAGGGAGATGATAATAACCATCGTTGTACAAGATATATACGATGGCATTAGTGGAAAGGATGAGGGAGGAAGTGGAAGGGAAGAGACTGATTCCACCGAATCAAACGGGGTTCAGAAAGGGAATGGGAAAGACAATGGATAATATATATATATATATATATATATATAATACACAC
>Ga0157363_1002400_pt1 | contig 16492 bp, 18 predicted proteins | sample AttsexASBM1_FD_111477 | JGI IMG/M metagenome (GOLD analysis project Ga0157363, IMG submission 111477) | Fungus gardens microbial communities from leaf cutter ant in Ribeirão Preto, State of São Paulo, Brazil - Atta sexdens ASBM1 | ecosystem: Host-associated > Fungi > Mycelium > Unclassified ... | reverse complement strand
GTCACTACATTGATATGCTTGTATCTCTACCAATACTTATTGCTTTGAGATGCATCATATATTATTGTAAACAAATTGATGAGCACTTTCCAATGCAAGTTCAATTGTGTGAATCTGTTCAGCTGTTCATGAGATATTAGCAGACAAAGCTTTTACAGCTACTGATGACCTGATATCTCAGTCATTTGTTGTCACTTTTGTACATCTTGCATATATGTGGATAGCCCTTATTTGGGGCTTTCCAGCATAACTTAGTTTGTGAAAATCTGTCTACTGGTTGTGGAGATACAAGCTGAATGAAGTTTGTGACAATACTAATATTCTTAAGAAGAGAATCTCTAAACTAAACACTTCTTTATTATATAATATCACTACTTTGCATAGACTAATCATAATAGACCAACAGTACAAGCCTTTTATGCAAATTTTTACAAATATGCTACAATAACACCACTTACTTTAATAATAAGTATATTTAGCTAGTAGCCTAAGTTTGGTTACTGTTGTAGCAACCACTAGTTACAAAGACCAATAATCATACAAGCAGCAAAGCTCTCAGTAGGCTATCAATGTGGGGATCACAAGAGAACTTGACAAGAAGTTTTTGCTGAATTGCTACCCTATTTATATAAATTACACATGGTCCATGCTACCAATAATTAAACCTGCCCTTATGTCCATACTTCATCCTCATATTTGCCTTATGTCTTACTCAAGGCCACTATGTTGCATCTATATGCCCTGATATCATCTTCTAGATCCTTCTACCATGTTCTAGGCCTATGAAATGATATTATGTGACATGTCATGTGACTGCAGTGTCACATGCCTCTTCATTGTCCAAAATCAAGAAAACAAAACAAAATTAATATAAAATCAGAAACATTAGATAAAAGAAAAGAAAAATTGTTAGTGTTCAAAGCATTTCATAACAGTTACCAACATCTATAACAAGCCTTCTAGTGGCTATTACTCTCCCCTTAAGTTTAGAGTCTAATTGTTTCTTCCTGACTAAAGAGTAGCTGTTTCTTTTTGACTAAAGGGTGGTGTTGTCTTCATAAAGAGTAAAGAAAGTAAGAAAGTACTATATTAGATGGCCTCAAAAATTATAAATTGAGTTCTAATATTATGATCTAAATATCAAAGTATTAAGATAAAAAAAAGAAATCTTGTATTGGGTTAATACAAGAGAACTCAATAAAGTTTTTAGTACAGAATGTCTATTTTATATACACTAGTTAGTAGTCTGTACAAAACTATTACTAACCTATTCTAAAGACTATGTATCACAAAATGAACTACTCACTTATTTATAATATCTGAACCTTGAGTATACTCTCAGAGGTTGAGAAGTGATTTAAAAGTTCAATAATGATGACAATGATGATTTAAGATCAATACAGATGATAAAGGATAAAGATTGATGATAAATGATGTAAATTGATAATAATAATTGATATTGTTAAGTCTGAGATCTAGTCTTCAGACACAGAGGTATATATAAAAGAATGATGGTCTGTATACAAGCTGTTTTCATCACATGATCAAAAATTATATCTGATGGAAGCTATTATCTGTCATAGTAGCTGTTAGACTAATTTTAGAAGGTAACTAATTATATTACTATATTAATATACTTGTATCTCTACCAATACTTATTGCTATGAGATATACCATATATCATTGGAAACAGATTGATGAGCACTTTCCAACACAAGTTTGATTATGCAAATCTGTCTAATTATTCATGAGATATCAGCAAACAAAGATTTTTTAGTTACTGATGACCTGATATCTTGGTTGTTTGTTGTTGCTTTTATATATCACATATATGTGCAAATAGCCTTCATTTGCATCTTTCTAACACAGCTTGGTTTGTGAAAATTGGTCTACTAGTTGTGGAGATACAAGCTAAATAAAGTTTGTAACACTATACATACTATATAAGATTAATATACCATTAATATATTGTATGACATCATTGTTCTAGAGCCTTCTATATTCTTCCATATGTCATATGATCATGTGACATCATGCTAAACCCTAACTCTAAGTTTAAAATAAAAAAATAAAATAGAATGAAAAGAAAATGAGAGAGGAATAAAATACACCAAGTTTATTATTTTCAACTCTAATAGCTGACTGGTAAGAAACAAAAAGACCACAGGTTTAGTAGGGCTAAGGGTGAGAGTTTGTGACACTAGAACAAGTTCTCTTATAAAAAATATATGTGCTAAAGAATGAGAAATTGAGATTAGAAGTAATTCTGTTATGACCTTAAGCTAGAGCTTAGGTTGCACTTAGGCAAAGGCTTAAGAAAGGATAAAGGGATATATCAAGTGGTAAAGTGTAAGGATATAGGAATGTATCTATGCTATATATACTATAGAACATGTTGTTACAATGAATAGTCTGTGAGACAAATGAGTCATAAAGCATGAGAAAACAAGGAGGAGAAAATGAGGTTGTGGCATCTACTATGTGAGGTGCTGACTGAGACTACTTTGGTGCAGCTGATTGTGTCATCGTACCCTCAACCCAACTCTATGCTGTATCCTTGAGGTATTAATCATAACAAATTCAGTTATATCATGATGTACCAGTAGCTATATATAGGGATAGATAGAAAATAATAGAGTTAGCAACCAGGAATTACTTGTAGCCAAAAGTGATGAAGAATGTAGGAAAATATATAGAGAGATGTGATTTATATCAGAGAATGAAGAATAAAATAGAGTTATTAGTGGGAAAGTTGATAGCAAATGAGATACTGAGAAAGCTATAGATATACTTATGTAATGACCTTAAGCTTGAGCTCAGGTTGCAACTAAGGCAAAGACTTGAGAAAGGATAAGGGATATGTAGAATTGGTAAAGCGTAAGGATACATGAATATATTTACGCTATTTATATGAGTCCAAGGTTTATCAACAAGACATACATGAGGATTAATACATGAGGAAACCACAGGGATAAAGTGAGGTAACAACACCTACTGCATGAGACGCTGACTGAGACTACATGTGGTGCAGCCAATCATATCGTCATACCCTCTACCCTTGTCCATGCTGTTTCTAGGAGGCATCGATCGTAACAACTTAATAGTAGACTTTATTACTAAATTACTATTGGTGGTAGAGAAAGATATCATCTTGGTAGTATGTGATAGGTTGTTAAAGATAACATATTTTGTAGCAATCATCAGTAGAAGAGTTGGCAAAATTGTTTAGAGATAATGTGTAGAAGTTGTATAGATTACTAGAAAGTATAATTTCAGATAGAGGACTACAGTTTATAGCAGAGTTAACTAAAAAGTTAAACAGTATGTTTGAGATTGAGATAAAGTTGTTGATGGTATTTTATCTACAAACAGATGGATAGACAGAATAAATAAACCAAGAGCTAGAATAGTACTTCTTTATAGATTATAGACAAAGAGATTGAACAGAGTAGTTAGTTATGGTAGATTTTGTAGTAAACAACAAAGTTTATTTGGTAACAAGGATATCTCTGATTATAAGAAAGAGTTACAAATGAGAGCAGATATTAGAAAAAAAGAAAAAGTAGAGAAAGAAATGGAGTTTGTGAAGAGAATAAGAAAAGTTCAGAAGAAAGCTAGAGTGATATTAACAAAAATGTAGGAAGAGATGAAGAGATAAATAGATAAGAAATGAAAAGAAGTAGAAGTATGGAAAAAGGAAGGTAATTCTAAGTACAAAAGACTTAGTATTTAAGAATATAGTAAAGTTAAAGCTACTAGCTACTAGAACTCACTTAGATAGACAGACTTAACTATTTTACTTTTTATTTTTTTCAAGAGTATGATGTAATATCATATAGTAACAGTCACAAATGTCAAAAAGCATGCATATATCACAAGTGTCACAGTCATATAGTCAGATAACTTAATAAAACAGTTTCATTATAGAAACTACTAGAAGAACTTAGTCATAACTTTAAGGTAGAATAGAGGTGTATAGACCAACCTCTAGAGGTATATAAAGTAGACTACTCTATAATAGAAACTTTATCAAGTTCTCTTATATTATATATGAGTATGCTTTTATCTTAATATTTAGGTTAAAGTCATAATACTAGCATCTATAAGAATTTATCTGGTAGTGAATATAGTAGGGTTGTAAGATATAAAAAACCAGTAAAGGTAGAGAAACTAAAACTAACTAAAGCTGATAGAGTAGAGGAATGGAAAGTTGGGAAAAATTTGAATCAAAGAAAAGTATGAGGAGTAATAAAGTATTTAGTGTATTAGAAGGAGTTTACTGTAGAGAATGATACATGGGAAAGAAAGGAAGATTTGAAAAGTACAAAGGAGATGATAAAAGAGTTTAAGAGAAGAATGAATATAATAATTAGATAATAGAAGAGAATAAAGAGGAATGGAAATCTGAAAAAGTTATAAAAGGTAATAATGAATCTAAATGTGGAGATATTTTAAAAAGCTTCTAGAGAAGTATATAGCAAAGATATTATTTGGGTGGAATGATAGAAATTTTGAAGATGAATATTTAAAAAAGTTAGAGAAAAATTAGACAAGATAAAAAAAAAAGTTAAACTAAGTTTTTCTAGAGAAGAAATCTTAAAGAGGATAATGTCACAGTTGTGAGCAGTAGACTTAGTTTCATTTTATTTTTCTATTTTTTCTTATTTTATTTTGGTTTTTATTTTTATTTTTTAAAATTTTAGACTTAGATAATAAAGTATTATGTGATATTATACATGATGGTTATAAATGTCACAAAGTGTGACAGGGGTGTGACACCTATCATAGGATAGTTACATATATCACATTCATACAAAAAAAGTCATAGAAGATTTCAGAGTAGATGTTGTGTTAGAATTGAAGATAATAAACTATATTTATTTTCTTTTCCATTTATTTTATTAATTAGAACTTAGGGTTAGAGTTCAGCACAATAGTCACATATCATAACAGCTGTTATATGTTGGTTACATATATTATAGTCACAATTATATGATCATATAATATAAGAAAAGATATAAAAGATTCTGGAACAATAATATCATACAACATGTTTTTTATATGTTGACTTTATGAATAATACATGTCCTTTGGGTATAGCTTAGTACAGATCATCAACCTAGTATATATAAGGTAGATAATTTATACTAGGAACTTTATCAAGCCTTCTTATATAAATTCTATACAAGATTCCTTTTCTGACTTATCATTAAGTCTTAAGTTGTAACATGTTGGCCTTATAGAAAGCATATAGACTTTTGAATAAGTTAATTATAGTGTGCACACAGATTACAGTCTATAGTATATAAGATAAACTTGCTTGCAACAGGAACTCCATTGAGTTCTCTTGTATTATCTGAGAATATTCATCATTTACTGAAAAAGTAGCTGGTAAATTAATCAATCCAAAAAATATTACAATGGGTTTGTAAAACCCTTTTGGTAGAGTAAAAGCTGTCTTCCACTTGTCACTCTTCTTTATATATACATTATTATATTCCAAACATAAATCTAGTTTAGTAAATATCATCTAGGTATCTACAGTATCTATTAAGTCTAAAACCAAAGATAAAGAATAATTATTCTTAATTGTCCAACTATTAATATATTTATAGTTCTGAACTATATACTTTTTCCTATTTTTTTTAGAGACAAAGAAGACTGGTAAAATCTATATTGACTTTGATAACCTAATGTATCTCTTTTATAGTTGATCTTATAGAAACTTCTCTACTTCCTCCTTCTCAATTCACAATAATGAATATATCTTTCTATTTTTGGGAACAAAGTTCTTTTTGGGATCTATCACATGATCCTAAGTCTTCTTTATCATTATTTTCTCTAATTCCTTCTTTCCAAATATCTTTAATAATTGGTGGAACCATTTTAGAGACTAAGCTTACCACATTCCTTGAAGTTTCTTCTATTTTTCTTACTTTTACTGATGTCTTTTCCAGTTTCTCTTTTATTTTTTCCTTTTTCAAAATTTTTATCTTTCACTTATCTATGGATAGGTATCTCATTATTTTTATCTCTTCTATTTCCCAATCTATTTCTGCATTGTACATCTATAACCAGGGTATACCTAGGATCACATCACACTTTCCAATGTTATATACATCCATATTTACTCTCTTCTGATATTCTTAATAATATAGGTTTATTTCTACCTCATATCTGATCACTTCTTCTACACCATAGATTCCATCCATATTTCTTACTGGCACTGGTTATTTCAACTTAATTAACTCAAATTTATATTCCTTTACAAACTCAGGGCATGTGAATCATCCAGTTGCTCTAGAATTCAGGAGTATCTTAATGGTAACTTCTTTATGGATGTTAATCTTCTCAATGCCAATTTTTACCCACACTTCTCTTAGATTTCTATCTATACTCCTTCCTTCTCTTATTCTCTCTTTTTTTTGTAGAATAAAATATATTGTTCTGGTTCTTAATACTATTTAGCAGAGCAAATTCATCAAAGAAGACTAGCTGAGAGATCACTAGCTTTTTTAAACAACTCCTTCCCTTGTTCATCTTGGTACTGAGCTATTCTTAGATAAATAGGTTTGCTATAGACCTAACACTTATAGAAAGACTACTTTGGTTTGTCATCATTGCTATTGCTCTTTTTCTATATATTCATTTCTTAGTCTTTAACTACTGCTAATTTCTACCCAGTTGTGTTGATTACTTATACTATTCTTCTATTATTATAGAAAGTTTCTCTGTCTCTACCAGTTTCTGTCAAATAACTTCTTAGAGTCCTTGTTTAAACTCTCCTGCTGTTATGAGCTTAAGACTAGAGTTAAGTCAGAAGAATAATCTTGGATTGGGTTGATTACAAGAGAACTCAAAAGAGTTCCCAAGTATAATATATCCTACTTATATATACTAAACTAATAGTCCATGCTATGTGAAATATAGCCTACCCTAAAGGCTATATGTATTACATGCTATTGATATATGGTATGATATCATCACTCTAGAACATTCTATGTCCTTCTATGATATATGATTATATGATTGAAACTGTAACTATATCATATAATCTGTAACCTGTGTGTAACTATTATGTTAAACTCTAACCCTAAATAAAAATATAAATAAAAGGAATATAAAAATAAAATAGAAAAAACCAAAGAAATGAAAAATAAAGTCCAACATTCATGACTCTAACATTATCTTCCCTTCAAGGTTTCTTCTTTGGAGAAACTTTCTTTCCTCTTCCATCTTGCCCAATTCTTTTCCAATTTCTTTAAATATTCATCTTTGAATTTTCTATTCTTTCACCCAAACAAAATCTTTGTCATATACTTTTTTGGTAACTCACTCCTCATAAACTCCTCCAAATTCAGATTTAATTTTACTTTCCATATTTTTTCTATCCTCTCCTATTACTTAACTTCTGCTCCCATTCTTTCTTCAAATTCATCTACCAACTCCTTTGCATTTTCCAAGTTCTTCTCTTTTTCTTATGTATCATTTTCTACTATAAACCCTTTCCATCTCACCAAATACTTTATTACATCTCTCACTTTTTAATTTTCTCAACTTCTCACTCTTCTACTCCATCCACTTCTACTGGTTTTGGTTCCTCTACTCTTTGTCTCTTCATTAGCTCCTTATATCTTTTCACTCTGCTAACATTCACAACTAAATGAATCCTCATAGAGGCTGGTAGTTTCAACTTCACTGTATTCTTTAACACTACTTCCTCTATCTCATATGGCCCCATATCTCTCTCTATCAACTTCTTTACTAGTCTCTCTTTAAACACCAAATTTCTCATACTCAACATTACTTTATTACTCTTTTTCTACTTCTCTCTTTCTTTTTATCCTTTATCTTCTTGTATCTTTCTTAAAGCTACTCCTGTTTCTTTGTTATAACCTTAGGCTTAGCTCAGGTCACAACTTAGGCAAATACTTGAGTAAAGAAGTAGAAATGAGTCAATTGGTAAAGTATAAGAATACAAGACTGTATTTACAACTATATATATCTATTGACGATATCATGTGACAAACATATATAAGTAATGTTATCAAATATGAGAAAACAATGCCTACTACATGAGACACTAACTGATACCAACTATAGTATAGCTGATCATTACATCATAAAGAGAATATCCTCAATCTTATAGTCCATGTAGAAATTATGTAATAAACATGAGGAGGCAATCATAACATTCTTCTTGCACTTTCTTTATTCTCTCTACAAATTCTGTTACTTTCTCTACTTTTCCTTTTCACCTGTTATCTACTTCTACCCTCAATTCTCTTTCATAGTTTGCTATAAAAGACAAAATCTTTGTCACTACATGAACTTTGTTATTTACCACAAACTCTGCTGTTACTAACCATTTTGGCCAATCTCTTTGCCTATCCTCTGTAAAGAACCTTAAGTACTATCCCAACTCTTAGTTTATCTGTTCCATCTGCCTATCTGTCTATAGGTGGAATACTGTTGACAATCTTATCTCTATTCCTAACATTTTATTTGATATGACACTTTCTGGTAATCCATACAATTCTCACACATTATCTTTGAATAACTTCACTAAATCTTCTGCCAATATTTCTTCTATAGTGGCCACAAAATGTGATATTTTTGATAATCTATCACACACTACCAATATTATATCTTTCCCTGCCATCAGTGGTAACTTTGTAATAAAGTCTACTGTTAAGTATGTCTATAGCTTCTCTAGTATCTTATTTATCATCAACTTTCCTGCTGGTGCCTCTGTACTATTCTTCATTCTCTGACATATATCATATATCTCCATATATTTTCCTATATATTTTGTTACTTCTAGCCACCAGTAGTTTCTTGTCACCAACTCTGTCATCTTTCATCTTTCTCTATATCCTACTACCAGTATATCATGATACAACCAGATAGTTTCTACTCTTAACTCCTTGTCTTTCAGCACATAAAATTTCTCTTTAATACTAAACCTCCTTCAATTTCCCATTTGTCCCCTCTCAAATTCCTTACTTCTGCCTTCTTCATTTTTTCTATCATATTTACTACCTCTTTGTCTTTTTCTCTTATCCTTTTTATTTTTTATTTTATTCCCTCCTGTAGTCCCTCTACCACTACTTCCATTATTTCTCATATCCATTCTTCCTTTATCAACTTCTGATTTTCATTATTATTCTCTGTTCCAATCTACTAGTTCAGTCTTCTACTTAATCCATCTGTCTTTTCTATTTTTATTCCTGGCACATGCTTTAAGGTAAAATCAAATATTAATAAATATAATACTCAATGGGCCTATCATTGATTTAACTTCTGCACTTTCATGAAATATTCCAAATTTTTATAGTTTGTCTAAGCCTCTAATTACTGCTAACATTTTCTTATTATGAAATTTGTAGTTCATATCTATTTTATTTAGAGATTTTGAGAGAAAAGCCACCAGCCTCCATTTACCATCCTTACACTTCATAGATAAGACTTCTCCTATGGCATAATCCAATGTATCTACTTTTATTCTCATTTTCCTATCTAAGTCTAGTGTTACTAAGATTAGTTCTGTTGTGAACCTTTTCTTGTCTTATTCTCCATTTCCACTTCTGTTCCTTTTTTGTTAAGTCATGTAATAGTCTCATTATAACAAATCCATCTACAAATCTCCTATAGTAGTTTGCTAGCCCTAGGAACTTCTATGTCTTTAAATAATTTAGGGACTAGCCAATCCAATACTGCCTTCACTTTCTTTTTCTCTATTCTTATTCTCTCTGGTTTGATCACCACCCCTAAAAATCTATCTCTCTTACTTTCCATTTACACTTCTCCAGTTTTACATACAAATTATTTTCTTCCAACCTTCTCAATATCTCTTCCACTAGTTCATTGTGTTCCTCCTTCATTTCCATTCCCACCATTATATCATCTATAAAACTCTCTACCTTCTCTATATTAATCAAGTCTCTCAGTAACTTATTCATTATGGCCTGAAATATAGCCTATGAATTCATCAATCCAAAAAACATGACTGTCAGCTCAAATGATCCTTTTGGTGTTGTAAAGGCCACTTTCCACTCATTCTCCTCCTTTATCCTCACATTATTGTAACCTCACCTCAAATTCATCTTTGTAAATATCTTTTTGGTCCCAATATTCTTGATGATGTCCGAAATAAGTGGTAGTGGGTAATTATTCTTCACTGTTCACTCATTTAGATATTGATAATCTTGTATCATTCTCTTCTTTCCATTCTTCTTTCCTCAAAGAACACCAGTACAGTCTGTGGTGATTTTGATGATATAATATACCTCTTTCTTGTCTACTCCCAAATAAACTCTGTCAACTCCTCTCTCCCTTCTCTGAACAAGGAATAGATTTTCTCTTTTCTTGGTACAAATTCTTCCTTTAACTCTATCACATAATCCCATACTTTTCTTATTGGTATCCTCTCACTCTGTCTTTTCCCAAAAACATTGATCTACTTGTGGAACCATTTTGGTACTAACTTCTTTGCTTCCTCTTCTAATCTTGCTGCTCTCTCCTCTTCATCCTATATTTCCCATTATTTTGCTACTTTCTTCATATTTATTATCCTACTTTCTTTTATCTTTTTCTTCTTCCTTTCTTTCTCCTTCTCTTCTTGTTTCTCCCCTTCTTGCTGCTTTTGCCACCCTGGTTTTCCCTGTTTTAGCCTCTACTACTTTCTATATTCTTCTGGACATCTTGTCATCTTTACTTCTCCTGTCTTCCAATCAATCTCAGAATTGTAGCAAGCTAACTACAGCATTTCCAAAATTACACTCCACTTTTGTCCTCCAATCACATCTATTTCTGTCCTCTCTTTATACCACTGGTAGTAAATATTTATCTTTATAGTATTTTCTATTGGCCCCTCCTTGTTGAACATTCTATCTACATTTCTTACATAAATCAGTCTTTCTATTTTCTTCAATTTAAGTCTCTGTTTTCTTGCAAACTTTGAACTCATCACTAGCACTGTCACCCTACTATCCAACAATGCCTCCACTGTAATTCCTTCTTGTGTGTCTATCCTTTCCAACCCAATTTTCACCACTACTTCTCTTAACAACTCCCCTTCCACTCTTCTTATATCTCCCTTTTCTTCTTTCTTTTCTTTCTTTACTTTTTCTTCTCTTAAAATTGATCTTCTGTTCTTCTTAGGTTCCTCTTGATCCAGAATACTAGCTTGTATTATATAACTAGCTAGTACATTGAATCTGATATAAGAATCTAGTCAAGGACTACTAGATTTTCCTCCTCTTTTAAATTATTCATAGTGTTTACATTGTTTCTGTACTTTATTCTCCTTTCTTGGCCCACTATTTCCTGATTTCTACAATTCTGTGCAAGATGGCCAAACCCTTCATAGCTATAGCAGTTCCTCTCTCTATCTACATCCATTATATATGAGTCTCTCCTTATTTCTCCTTCTTTTCCTCCTTGTTCTTGTAAGGAATTCCTGACTACTACTGCATTTGTTCTCCCTACCCCTTCTATTGGGGCTGATCCCACCAATACTTGCTGTATCTCTTGTCTTCAAGGCCACACTTGAGGTGGGGGCAGTTATGGTCTAATTCATCTCTGAATATTCCCCATATTTCTCTGTCTCTGGTTTCCACTCTCTTTCTTTTTTCTTAGCCTTTTGTTATGGCAACTACTAGACACAAGGTCCAATAATAACACAAGCAGTAAAGCTCTCAGTTAAGCAATGAAGTGGGAAAAAGCACAAGAGAACTCGACAAGGAGCCTCTGCTAAATTAGAGTCCTATTTATACTGTTACAGGTTAGTCCATACTACTACCTTATATCTGCCTCACATCTTACTCAAGGCCACTATGTGTACACCATGTGCCCTGACATTATCTTCCAGATCCTTCTACCATGTTCTAGGCCTATGATGTCACATCTTGTAACCTGTCATGTGACTGCAATGTCACGTGCCTCTTCATTGTCAATAAAAAGAAAAAGAAAAAGAAATTCAAAAGAAAAGAAATATAAAATCAAGAAAAATAGATAAAAGGAAAAGAAAAATGTTAGTGTCTACAACATTCCATAACACCTTTCTTCCTTTCTTCTACTTTGCCTCCAATGTCTATCCAAATTAGTGGTATGAACATACCACTATTCAATATTAGTTGGAGGTCTTTCTGTCTCCATCATATTCATTCCCCTCTTGAATTCTTTTACTAATACTCTCCTTTCATACCCACTACCTCTTACTGCCCTTTGAAACTCTTGCATAAATTCTTTCCTGCTCTATTCTTTGCAGTTTTATTACTTTAACCAATTCTTCATCTCCTCCTCCAAATTCTTTCTTTAGTACTAACAAAAATTTCTCTGCTAATTCAAATTTTACTTTCTCTGATTCCAAATCTTCCAATATATTTCCTTTCCACATATCCACTGATGCCACCTACATATAGGACAATGCTCACTAGATTTGCTTCTCCACCATTGCTCCTCTTATCTTTATTCTCAAAAATAGCCTGCATGCTATAATAAATCCTTCTACTCTTTCTGCTTCTCCATTTAAAACTAGTGGCTTGGCCATCTTTATGTTGAATCCTGTGTTGGATCCTTCCACTGCACCTCTTGCTCCTGCTGTTGCTCTCCTAGCAATCAATGCTTGGATTTGAGCTTGCATTGCCACCAATTACTCCTACTACTGCCTGATAATATAATAAAGATCATGTTAACTCATGATAGTGTTATTATTGTAAGAAGGAGGAGAGTCAATAGATGATGATGATGATGTGTAGACTAGTAATAGAGAGGAGCTTGTGTTAGCCTTACTCTCTAATTTGTATTCTGAACTTGAAGCAATCTCAATAAGTGCTACCTTGCACTATTTACTGACTACTTAAGCTACCAACTACTATCTTAAAAATGTAAATGATTTTGGTCTAAGAAGACTATTTTACTCTAAGCAAGATCTTGAGAACATCTGCTGTTCTCTTACATATACTGGTCACAAGAGGACCAACAGTATAGAGCTGATATAAAAAAAGTATAGAGCATGTCCATAAAGGAGGATACATCTGAGGTATACTAGTCGGCTTTGATGTAGACAAATAGCTAAGCTTTCCCTGCCTAGCTAGTGTACCTCTTATATCTAGGGCCTAGCAATTCTTCTTGACTAAAGGACTGTGTTGTCTATATTTAGCCTTAGTCTAGGTCTGGTCAATAATGTCTATAGCTGTACTTATAGCATGAAATTGCTCTTTTATCAAGCTTGGCATCCAACTGTTCTTTTTGACTAATAGTTATGCTGATCATCAGTTAAGAATAAATAAAGAGTTAGTAAGACCTTGAGATAAGGGGCTATTCAAAGAGTTTAATGTCAAGTTCTACTATTGTAGCAACTATCTTTAAGCTGTGATGATTATGAATGAGGATTACAAAAGAACTTAACAAGAAGTTCTGCTCAATTTAACTACTATCTATACAACTTGTACCTAGTCTATGTGTACTATTCTAAGTTTTATCCTAGTATCAAGATAGTAGACAGAAGATGGGATGAAACTTGCTTTGGCAGATATATAGGATCAGTCACAATAGAAAGAGATCAAGTATAGGAACTTATCTGAAAAAAAATATGTGTCAGGCGCAGTTCACACCGGGGTGGAAGTCCACAGAATGGACTCGGAGATGAATGGACTTGTAGAACGACCTTGGCTTCAGCTTATGTGCTGCGCCGTCTGTCTGCCGTGTGGTCACAACTTCAGATGAAGGAGAGGGAGTCCGAGTGGAAGTGAGTGCTGAATGGTGTATCGCCATTGAACACCAGAGATCAAGTTCAATAAGAGATTATCTTCATCGATTATCAGACTAGCGAATTACAGTGTAACTACTAGTCTTATATACAAACTGATAATATAGGAGATGCTCAGGGTTTCAGTGGTAAAACCCCTATTGCCCCAAGTGGAGGTTTCAGTGTTGAGACACTGACAGGAGCAACTCTGTCATGGAAGACAGAATATCCGGAGGGTTGCAGCACTGCCATAAGACGTGTTGCGAGAAAGGTGGCCGCCATGGAAGGTGGGCTTGTATGGTTCAGAGGTGGCATCACCATGGGGATGTAGTATTCCGGACAGGTGGACTTGTATATGACAGTATGGGAATTTATAAGTTTGGGTAAGCACCTAGGTTGTGGATTAAGCTTGGAAGCTTATTTGTAGAGTTGGTAATGTAATCTCAGAAGGTAACTTTGGCCTCAAATTATATGTTGTGTCTATTATCTGTCACATGGTTATAAGTTTAGATGATAAGATAGAGAGAAATGAGAGATAGTTGGTAATTAATCTTAGTTGAAGTCTTAGTTGAAAATTAGTTAAAGAGGGTAAGAGGCAGTTCTTAGTTGATTTCTAGACTGGGGACCATAGAGTGTTTACTTGGTCTTATATACTGAGTCTGTAGTTGGAACTGTGGCTAAAACAGTAGTAGTATAAGGAATAACTAAGGAAATGTTCTAGAGACAGTTTCTAGGATATAGAATAACTGAGAGTCTAGGTAAAAAGTTACTAGGAGATGAAATACAAAAGAATAATCTATATGCAAATAATCATGGATGTGAAAGTATACCTAGATATATTAAAGTTTTATTCAGTTAGAAGTCAGAAAGCAGAAGTTTCAAAAGTCTTGAAAGTCAGTTTATAATACTTAATGTCTACAATATAATACTATATCTAGAATCTTCTACCAAGTTTCATAGCATGTCATTGTATCACATGACTTGTCAGGTAACCTAGTAATGTGGTATATGATCATAGTTATATAACTCTTCTCGTAAGTACTTGGTATAAAAATAAAGAAGATAAAATAAAATAAAAGGAAATAAAAACTAGTTCATAATAATAGTAGAGTAGTAGAATGGCTATTAAAATGTTAGTCTTTTGTCATACTATCCAGTATTAAGACTGAATATATAGCTGCTATTGAGGCTAGAAAAGAGATTAAGTAGATAAGTAACATTTTAACAGAATTTGGATACTCTCTTTATAATCAACATTCTTTATTAATAAAAAGTCTGGGATTGAAGTCTCCAAGAATCTAGAATATTATAAAAATATGAAACATCTAGCCTTGTAACATTACTAGCTTAGAAATTGTTAGGGACAATTTATACTTGCTAAGGATATCTGTAAATATAGCATAAAAGACAGAAATGAGAGTTAGACTTAGCAACTGTAGATTGGATGAGAACTAGAAGTTAAGAGAATGTGTTAAAAACAGTCTTATTAGTCCCATTATAGTTGGTGTGGACTTAATTTTAGAACTGTGTTTGACTTAGTATATCACCTAATTACATGTATAACTGTTAGATATAGGTTACACTTAGGTGAGAAAGTCTATAGAAGTTGTATAGATAAGAATGGATCAAGTTGGAGAATTTATCTGGAAACAAAGCAAGTATCAAGGCTGATTTATATATAGAATGGTATGCAACATGGATAATGATCTTGGCTTCAACTTGTGTATTACACCAACTACTCACTATTTGTCTTAACTTTAAAGCAAGAAAGAGAGTAGTAGATAAGGAGTGTAGCAACAGATTGTTGTGGCAACCACTAGACACAAAGTCCAATAGCTACACAAGCAAGTAAAGCTTTCAGTAGGCAATCAAGTGGGAAAAATCACAAGAGAACTCAACAAGGAGTCTCTGCTAAATTAGAGTCCTATATATACAAAACATGCCTGGTCCATGCTACTAATAATTAAGCCTGCCCTATTGTCCATGCTACAATCTCATGTCTGCCTCATTTCCTACTCAAGGCCGCTATGTTGTATACATGTGCCCTGATGTTATCTTCCAGATCCTTCTACTATGTTCTAGGCCTATGACATGACATCATGTGACATGTCATGTGACTGCAGTGTCACATGCCTCTTCATCATCCAAAGGAAAAATAAAAGAAAAGAAAAATAAAAATTGTTAGTGTTCAAGTATCCCATAACACAGATAAGAGTAAAGAGTGTTATTAATCAATTCAATCATCATACTGAAGGCTGTACAGTATATCTACTAGCCTTAAATACAAGTACTAGTTTTTAAGACAATAACCAAGAAATGGAGAGCAGAGGTGTTTACTATGAATATATGATATCTGCTAGTACTGTGAGGAGCATCATGAGAGTTGTTAGATGTTCCACAAGGTTGGTTGTGGAGTGATCAATGATAAAGTGAAGGCTTCTTGTTGTAGACTCAAAACCTTAGAGTTGGTTCAGAGACTAAACCTTATACCAGGTTGATACAAGAGAACTTGATAAGGAGCTCCTATTCTATCTACCACTATATATACTGTACTGTCTTGGTCCATGCTACAACATTATATTACCGACCCTAAAGTCCATGCTCTGTCCTCATGTTCTATTACTCATCCACATGTGTTTTCCATAAGGCCACCATGCTTCCTACATGTGCCTTGACGTCATACCTTTAATCTCCACTGTACATGTGCACACCATGTGTACACCATGAGGAACCCTTGTC
>Ga0157363_1002399_pt1 | contig 16499 bp, 6 predicted proteins | sample AttsexASBM1_FD_111477 | JGI IMG/M metagenome (GOLD analysis project Ga0157363, IMG submission 111477) | Fungus gardens microbial communities from leaf cutter ant in Ribeirão Preto, State of São Paulo, Brazil - Atta sexdens ASBM1 | ecosystem: Host-associated > Fungi > Mycelium > Unclassified ... | reverse complement strand
TTTTAAAAAAACGCACATGAGATATTTCTTTCCTTTCCTCGAACGATTCGCGGTAAATGGTGTCGGAACGAATCACTTTGCAGTTTCATGTATCTCCTCCATCTGTTTGATTGACGATCTGCCGCTTCTTGTCGTTGAACAAGAGAGGCCGTCATCCGGTCGGCAGCAGACGGTTTCCTGATCGTGGATGTGTCGGGTGCCCACGAGCGTCGGCGGACCGGTTCATAGGATTTATCGCGTCGCATTAATTGGAATGAACGTGTCTGCACCTCTGCTAGCGTTCACGTGAAACACGAAAATCCTCTTGCGCCCCACGGTGTGAATAACGACTTTAGATGCCGGCATGTCGTCTTCTACGCAGTATCGTACGACAGAAACGCTTACGAAAACTCATAGAACAAATCGCGCGATTCTATGAAACCTTATACTGTTGTTGTATCAAACTTTTTTGTATGTAGTTTTTTATACGTTGCAATCTAACTTTGTAGATTTCTTACTAAAGAAAACACAAGAGAAAAGCATTGCGCTATAATTTACAAAAAACCTTAAAAATTTCCTCTTTAAAATTACAACTGAACATCAGACGTTAGAATGCTTTGAAATTTATTATTTTAATTTGAATATACAATATATTCTAGTTAATTAGTACTTTAATGAACAAAGAAATATTTTAACTTTATTTAATTGAAATTAATTTTTTAATTAACTTTAAGAAGCTTGAAAGAATTAATTTTGTAACATAAATGTATACATCAAATTGATAAGAATTTAATTTGCAGACTATAAAAACATACTTGTTTAATTTGTAATCTTAAACTTGATGAAGACATAATATAATACCTAACTTGAAAATTAAAAATTAGAACTTTTCTCTCTATAATACCGTACTTTTAATATGTTCTTGAAACGCTTAATGAAGTCGACAAGGACACACACCCTGCTTTTTCAAACTATCCAGAATCTCATCTAAAGATATCACGAGTAACTCAGAGCTCACCCTCGGAGACTACTTAAGGTTCAATTTTCAAAGCTCCCGAGATCACCACCCTCACTGTCACTCCATTCTATGACCTTTATCCTTTGTCCTTCGCGTATCTTCCTCTTTTCACTCCCAAATTACATTCTTACTACTAAAGGGAATTTTATAGTACTTTTTTACAGTTTTAGTTTTAACTAAAACTTAACTTTAACTACATTTATGTCACGACATATATTTTATGAATTATTGTCAATTAATCTCTTATTTAATAAAATATATGCGAAATTATTGTTAATCTTATCAATAACTTTATATTTAAATCTTAAAGTTGATGAACTATGCTTTGATGTGAGTAATTTGATAAATTTGGACTTTGATAAATCTCGAGTCAGGAACATCTTTTCTTATATGCATTCCTTTCTTGAAATTGTTTCGAGAGCTAAATTGAAAGTTTCGTGAACCACGAAAGAGAGACTTAGGATATTGTTTTGGGAAGATGCCATAGTAAAGAATCTTGATGGTTTGCAATATAGTCACCTGTCTTCAAAGCACAACAACACCCAAGGTACGCGGCAGTGATACCGCATTTTAAAACAACATACCAACGACACTATAGCTAAAAGCAATTTTTTGCCCAGCGACACTCTTAGCATCGTATTCTCGAAATATATTAGGCCGTTATATAGGTTGTCTGAACGCCCACAACGGTTGATGATTGCGTTACTCTATCGATATTCGATACAATGTAGAATCGCCCGATAGAACCGGTCTAGTTCGACGAAGGGCGAACTCACATAGTCTATCAAGATACTTTGAACTCCACTCATAGCCGTAATTCGTCGTCTGGAGCATAGTGATCATTTGTATTCGGGACGGCGCAGTCTTCCGAACCACTCTTCGCTCGTCAATCTTATCCACGTATACACAAACGCAATTAATCGCAGTAAGAGCGGAAAACTATCAGCTTGCACTGAATGAAAGAGATTACAGACTGCGGACTAAACATTCCAGAGGCGCTCAAACATACTGCAACGTGTGTGGTACAATGTCCGCAGAAGGCAACCGTTCGAAGTTGCTTGGACGTTAGCCAACCTCGTCTCGTCCGCAGCCGCATATCTCCGGTTACTGGCGAATGGAAGATGGCGACGTGGTGGAGATAAAGAGCGAAGGAATGAATGCGAGGTAGTTTTACCGATGTGTGTTTGGATTGGACTAAAGTGGGAAAGTAGGCAACTTTATTTATTACTTTACATTCTACAAGCATTTCTGTAGATAGCGTGATCTAGCATACTTTACTAGAGAATCTATAGTAAATGGAAGCCGAACTCTATTATAGCGATCTTTTGACGAACATTTTCTTTGCGAGAAGGTAAAACCTCGATCTTTCAAAAAAGAATTTATGTATTTCGCATTTAGATATTTTATTCTCTGGATCTCAACTACAGAGTCTTTGATCATTTTCGCTATCATCTACTGATAATGTCTCTGATAATCTCTATTTAGTATATATATATATATATATATATATATATATATAAATTTATTTAATTATCTTATATTGTTATATCCATACTATTCACATTCGAGTATGTATTCTGTATATCTCTGATAAGCTCACAAATATCAAATTTCCTGTTACCGGAACTATCATATATTGAAATTTATTATTATAAGATCAAATACGTTTATTCCGCTCTCGAAATTGAAGTTATAAATTAAAATTGCGATGTGAGAGTTTAATGTTAGTCTGTTAATGCTATTAATCACTAAAGCTGTACTCTTTTTTTTTCGTTTTCCACTTTTTACTCTCCACAAAATATGCTTCAAAAATGAAAAGAGTAATAACGCTTACAAAATGTTGATACACATAACACATAACACGATCTGTAAAAGCGCGTCTTTCTTTTCTTATCCTATCTTGGCCTCTCATATTCAACTTCTTATCTTACCTATTGTATCTCTTTGCTTTTCTTTAGGCTCAAACAAGATTGCATTTTATGCTTAAACTTTGTCACGGCACATTGTAACTTGCAACGAATGAGAATTGAACTTATAGTTGACTAAGTGCTTATATACGGTTTATTTCAAATGCACTTTGGAATATCAGAAAAAAAAAACTTAAAAAAGATCTTTGTAATTTCAGGTCGCGGATTTTATTATGGAAAGTATATATATATATGTATATGCGAACATACATTAATAATTATCTACGAGTATATAATAATTATCATATATGAAATATATCATTTTTATCATTATTTTTATTGTATATTATGGATATTATTAGATTAGAGAGCATTAAATCTGTGTTCTTCTTTTCCAATTTCTCCCAGCTGAAATTAGTTTTGAATTTAAAGTTCGGATAAATGTTTATATTGCAAGAGAAATTCTATGATTCATACGTAAATTATACTGTATCTAAATGGCAGCAATCTGTCCCTTTTGTATCTTAAATTAATTATATTTTACAAAATTTGATTTTCCATTATTTAGTAAACAAACTTCCATCGAGAAATCAATAAATCGTGCACACATTGGCGTTACGTTTCAATATTATTACTATCTTTAATATCAGTTAATATCGTTTTTATTTTTACTATCTCTTTCAACTCTTTGCCATTTATAATTATCGAATTTGTTGTATAACTTCATGCCAATATCATCCAGTTTTCATTCACTGGCGCATTATTTTCTTCATCTGAAACAAATATTCAATTTCGATGATATCTTCTCAATGCCGGTAGGAAATAAAAAAAGGACACTTTCTACAATTCTGAACCTAGAAGCTTTATAAATGATTGTCATATGCGCTCTGTCTATTGTTCTCTTTAGCTGATACATTTCCCTTTTTGTCTCTGATCTCAACTATCAGTTGTGATATAACGAACTTAAGTACAATTACAGCTCCTTTATGCCTTCTCTTTAGAATACAGATTATGGTTCTTTTCAGTAAAACTTGACATGACAAAACACTCGATGTAACAGTAACGAACAAACTCTCTAATGTTATCGCAAATGATTATTATCGAGGCATTATAATCTATTTATTACTTTGGTAAATTACATATTAGCTTAGTATATTTTAGTTTAATATGCATTTTAGTACGGTTTAACATGCAACACGAACTATATTAGCTGATATAGATAGAAAATGTAATTGAGTACAATAAATAATATTTTCGAAAAAGATATAATTCAAATATTCAACCTATTAAGTATTCCTTTATCTAGAAACAAAATTTATTTGATACTATTTAAACTATAGCAATATTACTTCATGAGTATAACGACATGAGAGAAGTATCAGTCATATAAACTTTTGCAAGTTTAACCAAAGTTGTCTCAAAACATTATAGAGACTTCACGATTATTAGAACTTTCATGAAAGCCGTGGCTTTCCGTGTTCTTGCTGTCTCATCAGGATGAAACCACATCGATGCACTATGCAAGCGCTCCAAGGTTCCTACAATTTCATGCTACGTAACTTCTATAAATTAACATCGTTGTATATATTGCTCTTAGTATCGGTAAAAATAAAAAAAAAAAACATTCATTTATCATTGAGAAAATGGATTTGTTATTATCTAAGCAAAAATTAATAAATTAGTGAGAAAGAGTATTTTATTATAGTATTATGAAGTAATTTTTTCATATATCTGCTGACATTATAACAATTATACATATATTTATAATATTAATTTGACAGTAATATAAATGTCGCGGATAAATTTATTTCATTATGTGATAATTATTTTCATGTGCCGATTATCAAGTCATATAGTTTAATGTTTTTTCTCTATAAAATTAAAAAATATAACACTTCTCAAATATTTCTGTTAAAGCATTAATATTATAACACTATCAAATGGCATGTCCAATTATAATAAATCCTGAATAATATTAGGGTAACTCCGGTATATACGTCGCATCTATCAAAAACTTAATTTATTAAGTATTATTTACTATGTTTAAAGTAAACTATATCAGTAAAAACTTTGTATTGTCTACTATTATGAAAAAAATATTAGAAATCCAAAATATTTACAATTTCGTATTAGAATTTTTTAAACTTTCTTGCATTTTCGCCGTATATCCCATAGGGGTGGGATATATGGCTACTCATAGGGGGAAGAGGGGAGGACTCATAAAAAATTTACATATAAATAAGACATAAAATAACACAATAACACAATAACACAATAACTTATAAAATGTGTTTATAAAGTTTTATTAAGGAATAAGAATGATAAATATGAAGTAATAAATAATTACAATATTCTCAGATGTATTACAGGTGTTAAGACATGAGGTACATGTAATGCGTTTATTGTATTTAGTGCACTGAATTCAATCTGCGCACTTTGTATGCTTTGGGCATAAATCCTGCTTGTTAAAAATGCCAAACGGGTAAACTATACAAGACAACAAACAAATAACTAAATAAAGAGTACAAGAGCAAAGTACTTGTATTTTGTTATACATATTTTGTTATACATATTTTACTATTTCTCTACACTTATGTATCACGAAATAACCACTAAGTCTTTTGCACGTCTTACAGTAATCATTTTATATACTAGATTATAATTTATGATAGCGCTACTTAACATAGTGACAAATCGATTCCACTCACAATAATTTCATTAATATTAACAGTAAGAAATTGAAATTATAATATAATACTAATATAACATAAAGGCATGTAACAGAGCAGTTGCGGGAAAATTATCTCTATTCCTTCTATTTTTTTTTAATTTCTGCGGCGTAAATCCCAGCGCGGTGTATTTGCCGAAGTTACCCTATCTCAAATATACAATGAATATAAAACAGAATGATGTATATACGTATAGAGACTTTTATACAAAATTTAATATATTCTTTTGCGTAAATAATACGTTTGTAAACATAGAAAAACTTGTGATTGATTTTAGCATCACTGTTTAAAATTACGATAAATTCCGAGTCTATTAGGGATCATCGGTAATTGCTTCAATGCTTTGACGACAGCTAATTTAAGATTTCTATTTATTATTAAAATTTTGTAATAATGATTAATTATATAATTGGATATATAATATTGCTAAATTATTATTGTGAGTACGGAATTTATGAATTATCAAATCAATACAGTAATCGTTGATGTAAATGTCAAAAAACGTAAAAAAATATGTTTTAATTATTTTTGATGAGAATATTAAATTTTACCAATATTATAGAGAATTTATTGTAATAAATTTATTATATGAGAATATTTAAAAAAAAATATGTTTTAATACCAATTTTCTTTGTTTTCTATCAATTTTCTTCTTTCATAATCATATAAATTATCTCCATTATTATATAGAAAAGTATACTTTTGATTAATTCTTTGCAATATTGTGAATGTTTAATTAATTTTTTGCAATATGACGTTTTCGAAGTAAGTTGTTGTGTCGCTAATGTGAAATATCTATTAACTAAACTCAGGCAGGTTTTTATAACGCGTAAAACATTTTAAAAACGCGAGCCATACATTTTCCGAATATATGAAGCGTTTCGTGAACACGTTACGTGAGCTTCGAATATTTTTATATTTTTATATTAACATGCTGGAATAATGACTAAAAAATCTTTATCAATTCCCGTTGTATAAAAACTTATGTTAAGAAAAAATACGTGAACATATTACGTAACTTTATATACGATTAATATTATGTAGGTTTGTACTTATACATATATGTGACAGAAATTATCCAGTTATTGTCAAAGTAATCAACCGAGATGATTTTAATCGGATTAACCGAATTAACGAAGTGTTCAAATTTTCCTGTAATTAGCCATTTGGCTTGAAATTATTGCCACGGCCATTTCAGTATAAATGTTACAACTGCAACTGGCATCGTGCCATTATAATACGGACGAACGGCCTACGTGATCGCGCGCGACCCCAAGTTGCATCTCCGTTTTGTGGTAGGAACCACATGTACCTACGCTTGAGTGCGCCGATGCCCACGAATAATGCAAATAGTGAGTGAAAAATGCAGCAGTTTAGACGGCTTTAAGCGCGTCTTGCCGAGAAAAAGCCTTTTACATATACATCCTCTCTTACGTCATTTCTTTAGGAAGCTCGCTTTAAATGTACATTCGAACGAAATCCAAGAAAGCTGATAAATTTTACGGGTCGCAAAAGTGCATTTTATAAAATTTTCTGACTATTTCTTCCTTTTAATCTCTATTTTTTATAGTTTGTATCGTAGTAAAGAGAAACACCTGCTTCTTCCATATTGCATATTTGGACAGGTATGATGGAGCACATGTCTCGTATTTCCTTCTTATTATCAAATGCGGCACGTGCACTTACGTGCGAAAATGGATTGTTCATGATTCAAATGGTTTCCCGTTTTTCTGTTCAGATTGCAAACAAATTATAATAGATTGCGAATAATCACTTATTTACCTCGCAAATTAGAGAAAGCTGTAGGTAATTATGTTTTTTCTCTCAATTGTGTAATTATTTTATATTTAAATTATTAATATGACGCTACGACATTTTTAACACATATTAACGAAAGATTGTTTATAAATTTGAAAATAAATAATACGGCAGGAATTTAGGACGTGTTATAATTAAATACTTAAATATCTGTAACAATAAAGTGCTAAAATTTACTGCAACTATAACTAATTTGTGGATACATTTGTCTGTCCACTGACTGTGTCTTCGTTTATCATTTGATGTGATTTGTGCGAAGGATTTTGAAGTTGATATCATTCACCTTTTCGTACATTCTTTCCATTCAACCTCATCGGTCACTCGATTTTTCACACCATTTCATTGATCCGTGCTATGTAACGTCGTACATCTTCATTCCTCTGTGTGACTTCCAAGCTTTTTTCCCCTTCATCTCGAAGAATTCCTCGTCTTTCCCTAGCCTCTACTTACATGTAATCTATCACTTACCACGTTCGCGAAAATCGAACTTTTCACTTCCTGCGCCATCACTTTTTTGCATACAATAATGGACTTAGTGGACGCTTAACGTCTAAGGAAATACTTGATTTTTCAATTTTGAACTATAAGATTGTTAAACTTAAATTAAATATAATTGTGATGCGTGCATAATAAGAGAGATATGAGAAATCTATCATCAACAAAAACTTCTTACTATATATAATATACTATATATAATATACAGAAATATTAGTAAGGATCTTATCATTAAAAAATTAAAATATGTTATTAGTATAAAAAATTACCAATAAGGTTAAATTAATCAAAAATATACAATTCAATCTTTTCATAAAAATTAGTTTATTAAATTAGTTTATTAATATATATTTATATTATATATATATTTATATTATATTTATATTATATATATATATATATATATATATACATATATATTTCGTAACTTTAATTTAAATAAACATTTATTTAAAAATACATATTTTTATATATTATTCCGCATTATACATATATCTCGTAAAAAGTTTATATTTGTTTCGAAAAATATACTTTTAAAAAGTGTAATTTTTTATAATAATCTCATCTCACTATTTATATTTATTTTATTTTTGTGATGAAGCAGTACACGGAGAGAATTTTCTTTTAAAATTTATCCTGAAAACATGGTAGTTTAGGTAGTTATGGTACAATATTTTAAAGATTTTTACCATACACTTCAGTAAAATTAATCAAACTTATTTTATACTTTATTATAATTTTATTAATGAATGAGAGAGATTTACATTAAAGAATTCTTCAAAATACAAAGTTGTCCCACGACATATTTTTAGGGTAAACTCTAAGAAAAAATTCTCTCTTGTGTATCAATTCTCGGGGATCATTCGTCTGTCATTAATACACATAAATTATATGCATCCTTTACGGGACTTGCCCGTATTTCGTACTTCCAATATATTCTGGAACGACAACTGGTCCTCAATACGATTCAAAATATGTGTCAACAGAACGGAAACCAATCCTTAGCATAACGAAAACGTAACTGACAATGAGAATGGAAAGGCACGTTCTCGTGAAAATCCATGTCTCCTAGAATCGTACCACGTGAAAGATCTAATCTAGCGCGCTGTAAGCCGATTTCGTGTCTCCGATAAAGATGACTCAATTCACTGGTCCAATCCTAAGCTTGGTCCGTCGCTGACCCTGCACTACTATCGCTAGAATAATCACAGTGGTACCGCCCAATGAAAAGTCAACCATCACATTCCAATGCCGACTGGCTATTTTCGTTGCGGTACTTTGGTTGTTGAAAAATTCTCGCAATATCCGGTTTTTTAAAAAAAAACAGCCAACATCGAGGTCCCATATTCGGAACGGAAGATTTGTTCACTTTTAATTTTTATTTTAGACTTACATTACATTTGTATGAAATTTGGTACAACAGTAATATTATATATATATATATATATCAGATACATATATATATATATATATATCTGAGAGAATATTATTATTGAAGAACTTTATAAATGTCTCATTATCGCACGAAATCAGAGGAATAATTTATTTTCTCGTTTATTTTTTTAATTTGATATTCACGGCTTTGACAATCGCAATGAGATCTCTGAGATCGAGATATGTGAGACACTACAAAGAGAATAATCGATCAGACGAAAATAGATTTATTGTTATTTTTTTATTTATGTTCTCTACATCTCTACGAAAGTAGAAACGTTTCTACTTTCGTAGAGATGTAGAGAACGTTTTGCGTAGTCACTGATTTCTTGCTTTTTATCTTTCTCGGGCTTGTCTACTAGTTTTAAATTTACGAGATACGTTGACTGTAGAAACGATGAAAAAGTTCTTCGTGAAAGAAAAGAAACCTGTCTTATACGATTCTTATTGTAGCGATATGAACGTCTGACAGACTTATTCGTTTAATTCTGCAATTTGTAAGATTTGATATTAATATCTAGACAATATCGAAACATTTCATTAATTAGTTTCGTTTTCAAAATTGAAATGTTTTATACACAAAAAGATATACGAAAAGAAACTAATTTTATGACATAAGTAAATTATGTTTTATTAATATCATAAATATTTTTACAAAAAATAGAAAATACTATATATTTATTTTTTAAAATTTGTATACACAATTTATTATTCTTCTTTTATCTATTTGAATTCATTGGTTAACGAAACATTTCAATAATTGTAGGGAATAAAATTATTGTTTTTCTTACTTAAATATCTTTTTATTTTTGTTAAATTATATACATATTAATCATATTAAATTATATACATTAATATTTGTATAATAAGTTAGTCATCGTATGTATCAAGACTTGACTATATGTGCGCATATTGCAAGCGTGCAATCACCCTTCGATCTAAAGATGTTAAACGACAATGTTGTATATGCAATTTTACATATGATGGTAAAGAAGCTAAAAATATAACAGCGTAACTTGAGTTACGAGAAGATCGCGTACAAAGATAATCTATACACATGCAACGTCGCAAAAAATAGAACAAAAGTTATAATCGTGTGCGTAACATCTTGTTTCTATAAGAGAGAATCTTCACTGCAATTACAATATCTTTTAACATAAAAGGGAAACACGTAATTTTATCGCCTTTGGCTTTTTTTATGATTTATATCCATAGCGTCAAAGAATTCATAGATGAAAGATGATCCTGTGATCAATTCTGTGTAAGAAACCAGCGATTGATGCATTTTTCTTTTCCACATAATACATATAATTATCGATATTATTTTTATACATTGATTTTTGATATTTTTTTTAAATCATGCGTTGTTTTTTTCTCTTAAAAATAGATTCTATTCATCATGTTTCCACAAACAATCACATGTATAATTAAATTTGTTATTAAAAGCTATATTCTTTCTATATACAAGAACTTTCTATACAAGAAAATATATAAGAAAGAACAGTTTTCTTGAAGGTCTTAAATTAGCTAGATATAAATCTGGAAATAATTTTTTTGAGCCGTTAAAATATAAATATGTAGAACGCTCTCGAAATAGAAAATTTTTTGTAACATTGCTCATTATATTTTGAGCGTTCAACATAATTATTTTGATAGTCCAACAAAATTATTTTCATATCTGTGTCTAAATAAATTTTTAGGTATTCTAACCAAACCATTTTTTTCCATGTATGTCAAAAGAATAATATGCAATGCAAACAATTTTTTTCCGCAGGGATGATGCGTACATTTGAATTTGCTAGACTATGCGCATTCTGTTTTTTTGAACTGTATTTTTTGTTGGTAGATAGTAGTTTTTTCCTTAACGTATATGAATGATTACTTAAATATTCAAAGTTTGTTGCATGAATGTAATGCGAGACGCGATTGGCTCTAAATATATTAATTGCAAACATTTTAATTGCACGATATCTGTTGCAAATGGTTCTTACTTTCTGCAACATACATACAACAGACGAATTTTTATACATCCTCGCCGACAATCACTGCGATATTTCCGGTTAAAAGGTTCCACTGGGTACATCAAGCGAATAGAAGGGCGTCACAGAAAGCGAATATACTGCATCAATAAAAGCAAGATAAAGTAACGTTTCAAAGGAAGAATGATCGGTTAACAGAGGCAGATTTCAGCACGCGTAGATATTATTATTGATTCACCTTGCAAAGAAATAAATCTCTTTCTTGAAAATTGTTACCGTAGTCACCATTCTTGTTTAACGATATTCTGTTTCTTTTGTCCGTAACGCCATATTCGCCGAATATTGTCAGATATCGTCGAATACCATCAGATACAGATTTTTTTCTCTAATGAACTATGCGTATAAAGTATTGAATGTTCCACGTTTATTTCCTTTATTGCATGCAAATTGATCTCCTAAATTTCAAATTTATTCTATTAACTATTATATTTGTTTTAATACAACATTTGTATTATATTAGATTATATTAGATATATTAGATATTTGGAAAAAAAATTTTATTTATTTATAATCACATTGTATATTTTATTATTGTTAGCGCAAATTTAATTGAAGAAGAATGAATGATCATTGGGAATTCAATATAAATTGCAACTTGATAAATATCATCTATTTTATTTGTTTACTATATAAACTTGTTTGTATTTTATTGTTGCAATTTTTATCTGTACTATTCATACTTAATAATTTTGTAGAAAATGTAGCATTTGATGTTCGTGCACTGCGTGATACGCGAAATAAATAGTGAAAAAGAGATAAACCAGCAGTTGCAAAGCAACGAAAGAAATGGGTCATGGCTTTTTCATAGAAAATAAGCTCGAACTTACGGGATTGGCACCGCTCACTAGAATTCATCCGGAACGTTCCTTGACTATTTCACTTTCAGAATTACAGAACTGGCCGCGTTATAGAGCTTTCGCGGCAGGTAAATCAAAACCGCAGCATTCTGCGGCATCGTCGGCGAAATTTGTTTACAACCTGGAATTCATACAATTCTGCGTGCCTTCGCGGTTATTAAATTTTAATGGTCTCCGGTAGATTCTCTGTGTAATTAATTTGTGCACGTTCGTCAGTTAAGGAATAGAGTTAAATAATCATACAAATCTTATGTGTTAATTATTATTTTCGAAATTTTTTCTTATTTTACGTCACTTATTTTACGTCATTATAAAATTTTAAATATTTTTATTTGCTATTTTATGTAAGATTTTTCTTGATTTGAAGAATTTTTTATATCGATATCAAATATTAGGAATGCAAATATACGAAAATTTTATTTTTAATCCTAAATATATTTTAATATAATTTTTAACAAAATATTTTAGATTTAATAATCTCAAAATAGTTTGAGCTTTTAAATTAAGAAATTGATTAAAAGTTAACATAAATAACATTTTTATTATAAATCTATCATCTAATTCAGATTAATCAAAAACTAAGTGAAATAATAGTGATTCTCTGACAGCTTATCAATATTTATCGAGAGCTTGATTAATATTCATCATCTTATTAATTATACTCTTTGTGGCTGTCTAATAAATGACACGAATTTAATCCATCCATATGATTACATCGGATTGCAATAATCCTTAATAGAGAAATTATATAGATGCTTGTAAATATCAATTTATTACATGCATGTCAATAAACTTACGAAATGCTCTCTCAAGTTTGTGCACCTAATACCGAATATATGATGAATTGTAACCTTGCATCAATGGACTTTCAACGACTGATCAGCTCAGTAGAATATTCGCTCGGAAATAGTCCTTTTCAACGCGGCTCGAATAGTCGAAAGTAATGCAGTCGATCGAAAATGCAGAAATGCGTCGCCATTTCTCGAATAACGAGACATCGATTTGTATCCATGGATAAGCGTGATAGAAGAAAATAGATCTAGTCGTGCGGTTTTTTTTCCTCTTATACTCGTATCTGTAGATCTTTCACAGTAAATCAGTGATGCTTCGTCTTCGAAGGATTTCCGACTCTAAAAGTGCACTTTGCTCACGTCGATTACGCGTGCATCCATGTATCCAGGTGTATATGATGTGTATACGTGCTCAAACTATCGCCAAGTGCGTACGTGCATTTGCATATATGCAGATAGTGTACATCCGTTTACCCCTCACGTTTTCTGCACAAGTACTTACTACTTATTGCAAACATCTGCGGAACAATCAAATTCACTATTAAGGCTATATTCGAATTAAAACTTTTTAATATACTGTATTTTTGTTTGCTTTACAATTAATTTACTAATTAAGATACATATTTAATTTGCAGATTACTTAGAAAATATATATTAAATAAGTAATATAGATAAATCATTTGAATCAATTTTTTATTATAATAAACTATATGGAGTACAAAGAGAATTAATTTACTATACTTATAGTAACAATTTTTAATAAGTTTAAATAAATATTTTTTAACTTTAAAATGTAAATATATTTTTACGTAATTTTGTAATTTTATACTCTGGAAAGGGTAAATGTTAAACAAGTGTATATTTTTAAATACAAACAATCAGTTTTAATAGCTTTGCTTATTAAATTTTCACTTTGTTTGTTTGAAGACTAAAATGTCTCTGTTTTTAATATCACAGTGCGCTGTCATAAGAATATCCGACTAAACTTCCTTTCTTATTTACATCTTGCGTTTGCAGTGATATTTTATTGTTACAACATTCCATGCGGGATTCTCTGTTTAGCTCATCTTTATTTTGCTCGAAACAAAAAGAACAGATCAGTGGAATTAAGATAATACTGCCTACCTAAAAAGTTAAACGAAAGCATTTAATGAAATGCCGACTTGCATAATGTATAGAATTGATTTAAGTACCCAATAAGGGTACTTAAATCTCTTGACTTAAATGTTCTTATAATTCTACAGCAAAACTTCACCGACAAAGTTCCTAAATTTTCCAGAATTCACTTCCTGGCGTCTGGTCATGTAACCTGATTTTAATTGCCTTTCGTCTTAATTTATCACATTATGACATTAAAAGAGTTAAAAATGAAATTATATTTTGTCTATGCTCTTCAAAAGAACGGAATAATTTAAAGCGTTTGAAAATCCATTAATCTATCTAGAAAAAGTTTCTTTTTATTCATTTTCACGAAACTCTGATGCATATATTTTTGAAAACATTGTTACTTTATTTATATTAATGCATCAGTTCATAAATATAATATAATTACTCTTTTTCTGTGTCTTTATTATCGAGATAAAACGTTATTATTTAGCATCCTATAATACGAGCAATTTCTGGTTGCAACTCTTGGTTGATCTCTAAAATTTTACGTCTTTATTTTATTTAGTATTATTTATAAAACTAATTATGCAAAATTGTATCTCACAATCACATGAAGTTAATAGATGCCAATAGATAACCAATTTTCTGCTCAAGAAATAGTTCTATATTAGAGATAATTTTTCCACACTGAAAAAAAAATATAGTTAATTTTAATAAATATTTAGTTCAATACTGCTAACTAAACATTTACTTACAGTAAATATTTATTCAATAAAAAAAATGATTATTAAAAAATTAACATTTCTTGTATCAAATAACTTTATATTTAATAAATATTTAGTTGGCAGTATTCAACTAAATATTTATTAAAATTGATTATATTTTTTTTCAGTGCATTAATTAAGTTTTATGTAGATAAAGTACAAATTTTTGAAGTTTTCTGACCACGCATTTTATTTGTAAGTTTTCTTCTGTATCTTATATTTCTTTGTAGAAATTGAAAATAATCATTATAATAACATAACCAGACTTAAGGAAAAATTGATACATTGAAATAAAATCTTTATTTGCGTTAATGTGAAATCACAATAAATTATGTTTTAATAATTTATTTATGAAATTAGTTCCAAATTGGATCAAATGCGAATAAAAATGCACCAAAACGTGTTAATTAGATTATATTTTTCAAATAACATTTGTCACTTCAGCACTTTTCCTTACTCCAAGCGTTGTGTATAATAGAGTACCGAGATAACAAATGTTATAGTGAAAAATATAATCTAATTAACGTTTTATGGTGCAATATTCTTCATTTGATCCCATTTGGAATTAATTTCATAAATAAATTATTGAAACATAACTGATAACGGATTTTATAACGATGCGAATAAAGATTTTATTCACTTTATTTTAATATATATCAATTTTTCCTTAAGTCTGGCATTATTGTAATAATTATTTTCGGTTTCTACTAAGAAAAATACATAAGGAAACATACAAATACAATAAAACGATTCCCGAGTGGTTGGGAAAATTTGTAATGCATTACTTTTTATATCTCTATAGAAATTTTACGTTTCAAAATTTTGTAGAAAATGAAGTAATTAACAACGTCTGTTTGCAATTACATGAAGTAGAGTGTAATCGTGCATAGAGTAACTTGGTCGTCCACAAGAGATTACTGTAAAGCTTAACAGTAGCTTTTCAAACTATGGCACGTTAGTATAATTGCATACGGAAGGTTGTAAGTAGATTCACTGCAACCATTAGCACGCAATTTGCGGTCGATTCGTCTAACGAAAGCAATTACTCTTCAAGTTTATCTGAGTTTGCCTCCTCTTCTCTCAGTAATGCCACCATCCGCGTCCGTGAAAGCCTTAGAAAGTTATAGTCTCGGACACTTGGAAATAGTGAGAAATCAATTTTCTAGGCTACGAAGCGTCAACTTTCCATCTTCCCTTTCTCATTTAATGAATTCTATCTGCATGCCAATCGATCTCCAAATACTTCTTTTCTTACAGTTCAGCATCGACAAAACGGATTTAGCGACAAACTTCACATTAAAAACTTCAATAGATTAATAGAAAATTTTAACTGATGCTCGTCGCGCAATTTTAAAATTAGTTGATTTAAAATTTAATTGGAATAGACACAAACAGAAATTTTAAAATTGGTTAAAGTAATTAATAATTAACAAATCGAATTATGTATTATACAAAAATTAGTAAATCCAAATGATACGTAAAAATATAATTTATATAAGGTTTATTTATATAAAGCGTAATCTCTTTGAAACTTACTTTTAAGTTATATAATCTTGATTGA
>Ga0157363_1002396_pt1 | contig 16501 bp, 14 predicted proteins | sample AttsexASBM1_FD_111477 | JGI IMG/M metagenome (GOLD analysis project Ga0157363, IMG submission 111477) | Fungus gardens microbial communities from leaf cutter ant in Ribeirão Preto, State of São Paulo, Brazil - Atta sexdens ASBM1 | ecosystem: Host-associated > Fungi > Mycelium > Unclassified ... | reverse complement strand
AGCAACTGAAATTTGTAATCGCCTTTTTATAGAATAGTTTGTTTTATTTTGTAAGATATTAAGTTTGCGCAAATATTAAAATTTGTGTATCATTTATATAAATCTTTTAATTTCCAGCGAATAAAAAAATATGCGATGAATGTATACATATATATATATATACACACATATATATATATATATATATATATATACAATATGATTGGGTAGTGGTGGAGTTTTAGCCTCCTTTGGGTCTTAATGTCTAATTATGTACGCAACTATATCTATGATATACAAAATAATGAAAATGTACAAAATAAACAATAGAAATAATATCCTTTTTAAAGCCTTTGGCTTTCCTCAATCCAATCTTCTCATTTCCATACTCATATATATTTGTTTTTCCATATCTTTTTTCCTTCAATACTGTTCAATACCTTCTTTGGCAAACTGTTTGACTTTACGCGTGCATATATTTTTTTTAAATATTTGTGTTATATATAAATTAAAAATATAATTTTCTTCTGAATTTTGATGCAAATTATAAACTATAAGTGAGATCAATAATTTTAAATATTTAAATGTTTTATTTGAATTGTGAAAAATTATTTTATTACATTATTATGCTTCAACACTTAATTAATATTTACTAAATAATTATTTTCTTTCAAATGTCCATTTGTTATTTGGTCTACAATATCCGCGAATTTATAATTTTATACATCTAATATTGATAGAAATAATTTTTTTATATGCAGAGCACAAATATATGCATTAGATGCAATTAAAATGTTTGAATTTATATATACATATTTATAAAATGTAAACAGAATACTTTAACAGTTTAATCTGCCGATAGAAATAAAAATTGCCCATTATATCATATACTACTTACGTTATAGCCTTATGGTCTCGAAAGCAAGGTCTACAAATCACAGAGTCTACAAGATCTACAGAGTCTTAAGTCGGAGTCTTAAGTAGGAAACTGACCAATTTTAATCGAGTATTCTCCTTATATTTAATTGTGATTGGTTGATTTTCTATGACTTCTATGTAGAGGACCCTTGATTGAGATTTTTTTGTGTGCCATAGCTGTATTTCATTATATGCATAATTTGCATGAGATATCGTTCAATTTTTATCGCAAAGTGTTAAACAAGAATAAAATGATCATGCGTATTATGCATGCAACAGAATGCAGATAAAGTACACATACTCAGACACACTCTATTCTTAAAGCTAAAAACAGCTTTATATATATTATGCATTCAACCTGAATTATTCTAATATTACAAAAGAAATTATATTGAGAAAAATAAAATTTATTTAATAACAAATAAGTTATTAAAAATCGAAAGATCATGATCATCTTCTATGTTGTGAAAAGAAATCAAATATTAGGTGAAAATAAAATTTGTCTCAATATTCTTAGAGCAAAGCAGCAAAGAAGATGGATAGTATAGGAAGCAAGGATGGTGATCAGCCACTACTAAAGTGACTGAGCCACAGACTGAGTCCAAGGTTAAAATTTATCTTATCTTATCTAGAAGCGTTCGGTATGAAATTCTATTTATTATAGATTAAAAAAGAGGTATTAAAAAAGAGAATATCTTTTCAATTTAATTTTCAATAAATAATGCTTTACAAGCACCGCTGAATTTCGCAATAATGAGATTATAAAATATGTAGTTAACACATAATAATTAAATTTTCCTGTTCGATCACGAGACTCACAGTATATATTTGTCTATTTCTTAGAATTTAAATGAATCTGATAGTATCCGCAATAGCATTTTACAGGAGGTTTCAAATTTACTGCTTGCTAATGGCAGATCCTGAAATCATTTTGAGATGAAAATTCTAATATCAAAATGACGAGGCTGTAATAATTTTTGAATTTAAAATTAGCGAATAATATTGCTTCATGGTTGCGCGTTTAGATGTTTTTTTTTATTTCGCTTTGTGGAACAAAATGTCAACCATATCTTAACGTGTGACCTTTAGACAATATGAGATCCATTCCGATATTCACTGCTGAAAATTTATAGTGCATGTATATAACATATTTTATAAATACTAATACTGACCAGAAACGTAGCCATGATTCGCTAACTTGAAATGCTAATAATTAAAAAACTATTTTATTTATATAGCCTCGATATTTTAATATTAGAATTTTCATCTCCAAATATTTCATCTTAAAATGACTTAAAGAATCTGTCCTTAGCAGGAAAACATAGTAGATTTAGGATATCCTCTATATATTTGAAAAGTTGTAGATTACAGAATATATATTATATAATATTTTCACAAACTGTAAATTCTCTCTGTAAAGTACTCAAGTAAATTCTTTCGTTCTAGACTTCTTTACAAAATGCATACAAGTATAAGAACATGGGAAATATATATTTGAAAATGAGAAAATATGATGAAGCTCAATATAATAAAGCAATCGACATTTGTCCAAAGGAGAAAGATGACCTCGCGATTTTGTATCAAAATAGAACAGTTGCGTATGAGAAATTGATAATAAGATTGTTGACGTAATAATAAGCATAACATGAAAATAAGACTTCAATAGATTCTTAAAATCAAAGTATTATAAGTGTTTATACAATTGTAATTGCAATTTGTAGAAAAAGTATAATTCTGTAAAAGCAGTTGTATAAAAATAATTGAATCCAAATTATGTAAAAGCTCTTCTACGTCGGACACGTGCTTTAGAGCAAATAGGAGACTTGAAAACCGCTTTGAAGGATATGATTACCGTATGTGAAGGCTTTTCTAATCGAATTTCCTTTGAAATAGCAGAAAAATCTTCAACAAGGTTGGTGAGTTACATGTCAAAAGCAATTGGTATTAAATAATAAATGGTAATAAAATATTATTCATGCAAATTAAAGTGATGATTGAGAAATATAAAGACATAAATTTAATAATTTAAAGTAAAAATTATTTTCAATCGAACAACTCGCTCAGGAACAAACAAAGAATATATAATGTTAAATAAGGATTTCGTCAAATCATACAGTAAAGTATTTTCTAAGGATCCAATATTTTTTAAACTTCACAATCAGAAAATATTCTTGAGTAAATATAAATTGAAGATTATTTTGATAATTATGATGTTCGTTTTTTTTTAAGTAATATTTGTTATTAGATTTTTCAAGAAACTATTACAAGCTTTAAAAGAAAGAAAATATATGACGATATAATACCACTGTGCATACTTTTCAAAGTGTGCCCTCTTTTCCAAGTCTTCTATTTTCATATTCTGTTATATGTATATCGCCTCTCTTCCAATTCTCTTTTCCTCCGTACTTTCATGTTTTTCTTGGCAAATTGTTTTACTTTATGCGTGGATGTATTTTTTCAGAATATTTTTTATTTTATACATAAAGTTAAAAATAAAATTTTATCCTGTGAAAACCTTATTGTAATATAAATTGTATCATTAAAGAGGGGATAATTTAGAATATTTATAAATTTGCGTTGCTTGCGCTTTTTGCATTCATCAGCTTCGTTTTCTCTTTTCAACGCTGGAATATCTGATCTAAATCTCACAATGCAAAAATTGGTAATTTCCAGCAACGTGAACAAATTTTATATGTCTCGGATATTATAAAAAATGATTTTATATATTTTACGATATGTTCCAATATTTAATATTTATTAAATAATCCATCTTTTAAATAATATCTAAATAATGTTTCAATTTGTTATTGAGTTTACAATATTCGCGAATTTTAGGGTTAGGTCCGGTTGCACCAAACTTCCTTTTACTTTAAATTACTTTGATTTTAAGCGAAACTTAAAATTATCTCGTTTTAAAACCGAAAAGAGACAGGAACAAAGAGAGTTTTAAGCCTCGTTCAAAATTAAAATAACGTGACAACTGGAGGTCTGTTTTCTGTGGTTAAACTAGTGTATATATATTTTTGGAACTTGAAGTAAAATAGGTATATATTTGATATTTGTTAAAAGTGAGAAAGAAGAGAGTGCAAGTGTAGTCTAGTACAGGAACAGAAAACAGACCACAGGCCTAAGTAAGTTTAACTGGGTCGCCGGGTTTAGTTGGATAGAAATGGGCGGGGAATTCCCTACCTGATATTAGCTGGAAACAAAAGTATTTTCCCGTTTAGAAGACGAGGGCTGCTGGGAAGCTCGATATACGTTACACTGACACGAAGATTTTTGTAAAAATATTTATAAATACGTTCGCGGCAAGAAAAACTAGTTTTTGTAGTCAATGCGAGAGTCGTACGCACGTGCTGGTAAAAGTGGCGGACTTCGTGCACGGCGAAACCAATATGTCCAATAATGCTCAATTAAATCCGAAATTTATGGGACGTAGGGAGAAAAAAAAGGAGAATAAGAAGAAGTGGAAGAAGGTATCTAACAATGCCAAGGTATGTATGCGTGTTTATTCTGGCCATGTTAATAATAATCATTTGAACACAAAACATTGAAATCACTTGAACTTACTGATCCTGGCTAAATTAATGGATCTTTATAAACCAAGCTGATTTCCAATTTAATATATTTTCTTTTCCTCCTGTTCTTTTTTGGGCTGCGTTTGGAAACCGAGTGCTTTTGTATATCTTATTCTTATTTAACGTTGAATGAATAACACAAGGTCTTTAGCTAAGTTTCTTGCATGATTTATCTCTCTTCCTTTTCTCTCCACGTTAGAGAAATAAGATGATCCGTGCAAAAAAGTTCAGCTAAAAAGACAGGTCTAAGATAAAATCATACACGGATGATGTTTTCGAATGCTTGCTTAGGTGTATTTACAGTTTTAGGGGGAAGGGGGGAGGGAGATTATCTTGGCTTTATTCTCTTGTCCATCTTTCGCCTAATAGTCTTTTATGGCTTGAACAAAAAACAGCTTTATGATGTACATGAACAGCTTATGATTTTGTTCATTATATTGTTAGAAGTTCAGGGCTATGTTTACGTTTACAGCAATACTGTTTGATAGTGTAGTTAAATGAATCATACTGTTGATAATTATGAAAGTAGTTACGAAGAGTGACAAAACATTATTATGTTGTTTTTAATTTTTGTTTTCATGTTTTTATTCTTTCTGCTGTATTAAGGTAGTCTCTTGATATATATTTTATTTTAAAATAAAAAATTTTCTTTTTTGATGACATTGATCATAGGCTGCATCTTTTTTCAGAGATTTTAGAATTCATTCTTCTTTAAATATAAATTTTTATTTGTCCTGCACATGAGAACTTTAAAATCATTTGCAATACATTTATAATGTAACAGAATGATAATACAGAATCTGAAATCGTATATGTGATGTCTGTCTTTCTTATATCATTGTATATTGATGCCTATCTTGTTTCAAAATTGGAATTGAAAAAAATTTTCAAAATGAAAAATCCAAGTGGATTTTTTTATTCAGGGATACTTAAATCAAAAGCTAGAGAAAAGAAGTTAAAGATATATATTATGCTCATTTTCACCATTCTTTAAAAGTTTGGAGAGAATTTTTTTAAATTAATTAAAATTAATACTAAATCAATATCAATTTAATAAGTAAGTTTCTTTAGTATTAGTATTAACAATTATTTAGAACTTGTGAAGCAAAGTGATTATTTTGACATTGGATTTTATATTTAAAAGTTATTAAAAATCGGGTGTATTCACAATTGTGTCATTTTCTCTGTAAAAAGAAATTGAATGCTAAATGAATGGAAAATTTATCTAATTGCACTTTTAGATGGAACATAACAGCCAAGCTAATACTTCTGGTACTACAGAAAACAAGGATGATGGGCCATCTAAAGGATCTTCTTTTCTGACTGATTCCAAGGTTAAAATCACTTGTCTGGAAGTGTTCGATAGATTACGAAAATCCATTTATCTGAAATTAAAAGAAGAAGATCTTTTACGTTTATGAACTTCTGTGTTTTTTCGTTCCCAAAAACATCAGAGTAATTTATATTTCCTTTTTGGCATATTTTCTTAATAATATTCATATAAGTGTACTATTGACGTCTAAATGCTATTATCACAAGCGATAATTTTTGATAATATTGAATGCAAATGCTGTTGAACTTTGTAATAATGAGATAATAAAATGTATAGTTTGCACATGATAATGTATTTTCTCATCGATTGATGGAACTTTCGTAATATATATTTGTCTATCTTTTAGAAACTTCAATGAAATAATTCGTAGTGTCTTCTATGGCATTATATATACTCATAAAATTATCATAAATTAAAAGTTAGATCATTTTTGACTGATGTAAACTAACTTTTTCGTTGTAAACTCTTTTGCAAAGGGCACAGAAGTATAAAAACATAGGAAATGTATATTTTAAAATGGGACAATATGAAGCTATTGCTCAATATAATAAAGCAATCGACATTTGTCCAAAGGAGGAACTGAATGATCTCGCGATTTTTTATCAAAATATAGCTGCTGCAAATGAGCAATTGGTAATAAAATTGTTGATAATAATAAGCGTGAAAATCATTTCAATTGATTGTTAAAATCAATTTGATGAAATTGTTCATATTTAATATTAATTGTAAAATTGTGTAATTTGTAGAAAAACTACAGTTTTGTACAGGCATATTGTATAAAAGCGTTAGAACTAAATTCAAGATATACTAAAGCTTTGCTACGTCGAGCACGTGTTTTGGAGCAAACAGGGGACTTGGAAGCCGCTTTCAAAGATTTAATTATCGCATGTATTCACGACAATTTTTCTAATAAAACTTTCCTTGCAAAGACACGTGAGCTCTGCCATAAGCTTGGTAAATTATATTAAACTTGGTATTAAATAAAATAATATTTATAGCAAACTTGAATAGAAATTGAGAAATATAAAAACAGAGAAGTTTAATAATTTGAAGTAAAATCGTTTTCAGTGGAACAACAAGCTCGTGAAAATTTAGCAAACAAAGAGTTTATATTGCCAAGTAAATTTTCCATCGAAATTTGCATTGCGTCTTTCTCTAAGGATCCAGTATTTTTGAGACTTCAACATCCAAACAATTTTCCACAGTAAGTATGGAAGAAAAGTGTTGTTCTAATAATTGTATTTTTAACAAATACAACATTTGTTATCAGATTTTTTAAAAAACCGTTAGAAGCGTTAAAAAACGCAAAATATGATGATGTAATACCACTGTGCACAAAAATTATTGAAAGTACCGAATTTGATAAATTACCTCCGTCTAAACTAGAGGTGCTATTATTAAGAGCTACATTTTACGTACTTTCGGTGACTACATTTCTGCAATCCAAGATTTTGAAAGTTTACTAAATAGTGACGTATCGACGATGACATAAAAATATGCGTTTTCATAAGAAGAGCAAATTTATACGTGCAACTTGAGATATTAGAAATCGCTTTCAAGGACTTCGAATTAGCCATTAGTATAAATCCACGTTACGGCGATATCTACTATCAAAGAGGACAGGTATTAGGCATTAATATTAATTTTCACATTTTCTCTGTATTACGTATTGTAACATAATATAACAATAATTTTTATCATTTTTCTTTTGTCAGACATATTTACTCATGGAAAGACTATGTGAAGCTAAGCGCGATTTTGAAAAGGCCGTTGAATGCAATTCAAATTTCGGAATAGTATACTTGCAAACATGTTACATGGATTTTAGTTTTGCGTACAAGGGATATAAGATTAGTCAAAGTGGCAGTGAAAAAATTGGAAAGAGCCTTCAAAAAATTCCCAAATCCTCCTGAAAGTATATTTTGTTATAATTTGTATGCTGATGTACGTACGACGTATTTATAGTTTTTTTTTAAAGAATAAATCGAACTAAAAAGAAATAAGAATGAGAAATTATTACCATTATTTTGTGCACATTTGGATTTATTGAAATTTTCAATTATTTTTAGATAATGTCCAAAATAGATCGGCATTATAATTTCCATAAAGCTAATGCTTGTCTTGTTAAAACAATACAGAAATATCCGGAGCACGCGTATGTCTATGAAACGAGAGGTGCACTGCAATTCAAGCACGATAATATCAATAAAGCAATAAAATGCTTTAATAAAGCGATAGAATTAGATTACAAATGCGAAATAGCATATAAACAATTAGGAAAACTTGAAATGCAAAGATATGTTTTCCAGTGTAATTATTTTTAATCATTTTTGTACGTTGGAATTTTTAAAATAAATTAGATACAATCGCATATGTAATTTATATAAATCTCAGAAATATAATGAAAATATTCTGAATTTTTTTCAGAGGAAACGTAGAGAAAGCAGTAAGGTTATTTGATAAGGCTTCAATAATTTGTCATTCATATGTGGAACTATTGCAAATATACATCTTCAGAAACTTTGCAAAAGTACAATTTGATATAAAGAATGAATTAAGAAGAATTTCTCCAATCTTTCAGCTGCTTTCTCATTTGATCGCAATGGAAGAAAACTTGATGGAACAATCCGATTGGCCTAAAATAATTTCTCCCTCTGTCGAACTCAAGGTCAAGACTACCGATTTTATTTCAAAACATTTAATTGGTTTAGCGAAAATCTATTTATCCACAGTTAAAAAAAGAATATTTGCGCATTTATTAATGTATTTGTCGATGCCTCTTAGCTTCTAAATAATGTCTGTAAGCACTACTGAATTTCATGATAGGAATAGAATATGAATCGTTTACACGATAATGAATTTTCTTGTTCGATCAAAATTTACAATATTTATTTGTCTCTTTAGAACTTACTGAAATAACTCATAGTGCCTTCCGCGCACGCACGCACGCACGCACGCACGCACGCACGCACGCACGCACGCACGCACGCACGCACGCACGCATACACGCACGCGCGCACACACACAAATTGTGTAGAAGATAGTTTTTGACTGATTCAAATAAACTGTTCCTTTTTAGATTCCTTTACAAATGGCGCAGAAGTATAACAACATAGGAAATGTGTATTTCAGAATAGGAAAACAGGATGAAGCTATAGCTCAGTACAGTAAAGCCATCAACATCTGTTCAAAGGAAAATGTCGAGAATCTTGCGATTTTTTATCAAAACAGAACTGCTGCATATGAACAATTAGTAATAAAATTAGTGATACTGATAATAAGCGTAACATGAAAATTTAGTTTTAATTGGATATTGAAGTTTACATTAGTGTAAGTGTTACTGTGTATACAATTATAATTTATAGAAAAAATATAGTTCTGTGAAAGCAGATTGCACAAAAGCATTGGAACTAAATCCAAAATATATGAAGGCTTTGCTACGTCGGACACGTGTTTTGGAGCAAATTGAAGACTTGGATGCCGCTATGAAGGATTTGACTATTGTATGTATTCACGAAGGATTTTCTAATCATGCTTCTCTTGTGAAGGCAGATAAGGTCTTGGATAAGCTTGGTGAGTTACTATCAAAACACATGGTATTAAATAAAATGCTGTCTTGACAAATTAGAATAAAAATTAAGAAGTAAAAACAGAAATTCAATGCGAATTTAACGCGAAAATTTTAGTAATACAACACGCTGAGGAAAGTTGAGTGAATAAAAAGTTAATTTTACAAATTAATCATGACATCGATATATATTTTATCTTTCCCTAAGGATCCAGTATTTTGTAGACTTCAACGCCCAGAAAATATTCCAGAGTAAGTATAGGCAGAAAATTGTTTTTGTAATTTTAATGTTCACTTTTCTAATGTGTTTACCAGATTTTTCAAGAAACCGTTAAAAGCATTAAAAGATAAAGAATATGATGATATAATACCATTATGTACAGAAATCATTAAAAGTCCGGAATTTGATACATTATCTTCAACTAAATTAGAGGTGCTATTATTACGAGCTTCTTTTTATATACTTTTGGGAGACTATAGTGTTGCAATTCAAGATTTTGAAAACGTACTGAACAGTGAAGATGTGTCCGATGATTTGAAGATAAACGCCTTGATAAAGAGAGCGGAATTATACATACGACTCAAAGATTCAGAAATATCTTTCAAGGACTTCGAATTGGCTATTAGTATAAATTCAACATGTAGCGACATCTACTATCATAGAAGACGGGTATTACGAACCTAACGATGCGTTCAGCAGAGAAAACTAATCAATTATCATTATTGTGATTCATTAATGTGATTGGTTCCTGCACTGAGATCCAGCGAAGAACTATAGGCAAGAACCAATTATATTAAAGAATCACTAAGCGCTAACTGATTAGTTTTCTTTGCTGAATGCAGCCATTGAGCATATCTTGTCACATGTGCATACAGATGCACATATTATAATATAATATAAACACCACTTTTCTCAGGCACTTGTATTTATGAACAAAGAAAACGAAGCTAAGTTCGAATTTGAAAAGGCCATTAAATCAATCCAAATTTCAGCAACGCGTACATACAGAAATATTACTTGGATTATTCTATTGCGGTATCAAATGATAATACGAGATTAATTAGAGCGGCTATTAAAACTTTTGAGAGAACTTTGTAAAATATCCAAATCTTCCTGAACATACAATGTGTTGTATAATGTACGCTGAGGTACTTAAAACTACTTATAATTTTGTAAAGAAAAATAATTGAAATTAAAAAGAAATACGTATAATAAGTTAGTATTATTATGTTGTGGACATTTTGATTAATTGGTGAAATTCTCAATCATATAGATGATGATCAAAATTAAACAATATCAAAAAGCTGATAATTATTTGATTAAAGCAATGGAGAAAGATTCTAAATGCGCATCTGTCTATGCAAACAGGAGCTTACTACATTTAAAGATTGATAATGTTGATAAAGCTATAGAATACATGAAGCGATCGAGATTGATGAAAAGTTTGGACAGGCATATGGAGCATTAGGAACCATTGAAATAAAAAGGTTTGTGTGTTTTCATTGTTCCTAATAACTGTTTTAAGTTGAAATGTTTTAAATGCGCCAATTTAATCCAATATGTGATTTAAGCATTTTTGCATTATCTGGTTAACTTGTAGTTAGCCTGGTGTTTTATAATTATACCATGAGTGAAGCCCATTGGGTGAAATTTGTGGTCAAGTTTAACCGCAAGTTAACTAGGAAATAATAAACTAGACTTTATATAAAGAATCTGAAGATATTTTAATGAAATTGTTTTGAATCTCTTTTTTCATTCAGAGGAAATATAGAGGAAGCAATAAAGTTATTTGACAAAAGTGTAACATACTATAAAATATTCAAGGAACAACTAGAAATATACAATTTGAGAGAAGCAGCAAAAATCGAACTTTATATAAAGAATCAATTAGAAGGTATTCCTTGGTTACTTCGGGAATTCATTCGATTCATTGATATAGAAATAGCAATAGAACTCTTGAATTGTTTAATTAGTTAAGTTTTTGTATTAAGACATCAATTTTCAATCCGGTATACAAAAGATGCCCTAAAGAGTGAAGTATTCATTATTGTACCACATTATTTCATATTAAAAGTTTAAGTTTATTACGACACTTTATACTTTTAATTAAATTTGATTTATAAAATTATAAAGAAAATAGTGATATTAGTTTGTTATAGATTATCAATGCTATCAAAGCAATTAAAAAAATATATATCACTTAAGGATTTTTATTATCTTTGCAAGATATCAAATAACAAAAGACAATAAAGAGTCGACATTAAAATATCATCATAATAGCGATCTTTAAAATACGATCATTATATGTTCAATACGTATTAATTATCGCGTCAACTTTATTGTCTTATGTAATTTATTTTTGTATTTGATTATCAAAGTTAAAAGCTTTGAAATATTTTTGTTAGTGTCTGAAGTTTGTAAAGCACTATTTAAAAATTGTTTTATTTTGTGAGGTTTTTTTTTTATGCTTGCACAAATACTATAATTTGTTATGTATTCATTTAAATAATCTTGTATTCACAAATATTATGTTATAAAATACAAAATGTGATTGTTTTATTTTGACCCCTCTGGGGTAAATTATCTAATTATAAACTACACATCTGTGTCTATAATATCTAAAATAATACAAACAGAAATGTCTCACCTTTATATTAATAAGCACTATTTTTTCCTCTTTTTAATCTTTCCCTCCTTTTCATATTTTTAGCATATCACCTTTAAGTTTCAATTTTTTTTATATTTCTGTACTTTCTTTGACAAATCGTATGATTTTGCACGTGTATTTATTTAAAACAAATATTTTTTATGTTACACTATAGATAAAATTAAACTCAAAATTAAAAATGAATTTTTTTCTTTGAAATTTGATATTACCATTCAAAGTAAAACTGTAATTTTTAATGTTTATGCCTCATAAATCGTGAAAAATTATTTAATACTGCTATAATATCAATATTGCTATAATAAAATTACTGCTACAACAATTAATATTGACTAAATAATAATTTTTCTAAAAATTCTTTCTCAGTCTTTTTCAATTTGTTATTTAGCTTATAATATCTGCGGATTTATAATTTTATAAATACTTAAATCTATATAATTTAAAATATCCGAAATTCTATTGGAAAAATTAATTTTTTTATTCGCGAGTACCATCTTGATTCATTACATTTTTTTCGTAACTTTGGAGCAAAACTTGAGTGCCGTTACGATATAAGAATAATTCAATAATTGGAATATATGTGAGATCTGAAAGGTGTTTATGATTATCAAGAAAATAAATAGATGAAAAAAGGTACATTTTCTTAATATTTAGAGTTCTTAATACGTAAAGATTTTTCAAAAATTTCACACATATATCGATTATTGAATTATTTTTATATTGCAACGATGTCCAAATTTTGCTTTAAAGTTGTGAAAGAATGCGAATAAAAGATTTTGCTCGCTGCTTTTGTATTCTTTTGGATCTAAATTTGATTGGATGATCTAGAAGAATATATCAATAACAGTGAGCGCTCACTCAACTGTCAAGTCCGCTAAATACATCCAATGGCTGTGTTCAGAAGAACGTTTTTTACAAGTGTTGGAAGTTTTCTTCGCACTGATTGGATTATACTTTTAGATTTAGAAGAATGATCCTATCAGCAGACGATTATAAAACTGGATTGCAAAACTGTTGTTAAACGCAGCCAATGTTAGCGCATTTCGAAACTTGTCCAAAAAAATATTAGTCTTCAGGTCTATTCTTTGTCGCTGCACTAAATTTTTTGTTCTATCATTTTTGTCTTCAAATTTCAAATATATATCTATTTTAAGTATAACAAATATACACTAGTTCAACTACAAAGAACAAACTTTATATATATATATATATATACATATATATATATATATATATATGTGTGTTCATTGATAGGATTGTTCACGTCACTATTTGCCAATTTAATATAATAGAATAAACATTTCGCAATTTATCATTATATTTATTATGTACACTATAAATATAATTTCTGTATTAAACAGAAAGTGGAAGAGAGATTCGTCGTATTTACATGGATACGCGATAAAATTGGCAGCTCATAAATAACAATACATTTAGATCACATGTCAGCAGGCACAGAGCAGATGTGCTTCAGCTCTAATACCATGGGTAAATTTTATTTTATCTATTGATATTCTCATTTAATTTATTAATCTTAAAATCATGTATCATTTAAGCTTAGTTTAACTTTAGTTAGTTTTTTAAAAATTGGAATTATCAATAAACAATAATATCAAGTATAAATAATATTAACGCTCTTTGGTCTCAAAAATACTTCAGATGCGACTTGAAATTAGTTTTCAATCATTTTCTATTTCATTATCTTCTAGAATAATTGTATTGTGCCTTTCTGTAAATAATGTCTCTTGACTCAGTGCAGGAACTTGTCGAGAAAATTCGCTAGTCGCCCATAAGAATAAATCCAATGTCTGCTCTGTGCATTCCGCTATGAATCTCACAAACGGTCGAACATCTCCGGCGTTGGCTAGTTGCAAGTATTCATAATATTTATGGCGATGCTGTTTGTGAATAATAACGGGAGGATATCCAGCTTGCATGAGAATCATATTCATGAGCAAGCGGGACGTTCTACCGTTTCCATCAGTGAACGGATGTATATGCACCAGTTTATAGTGCGCGAGAGCTGCATACCTGTAAATTTTCCCAACCTATTTGTTGAATTTTATCACAAAATCTCAGATAAAAATATAATGAAAAATATATGAAATTCGCACACCTCACTGGATGCATTCTTATGGCTTGTTCGCTGTTCAACCATAATACAAATTCCTCCATTAAATAATGTATATCGCCAGGACCTGGAGGTATATGGCCGCCAACGTATACTTGAGTCCTTCGAAATTGACCACCTTCGACAGGATCTACATGTCCAAGCACACGCCTATGTATTTCCAGTACATCTTTTATAGAAATGGACCCTACTCTAAAATATATTTACATGGATAATAAATAATAAATTAATAGTGAAAACATTTTTGTCGCTTATGTTATACTCTATGAATTATACTCTATGAATTTACCTGTTAACCAAGGTCGCATTGATATATTTCATGGCAGCATCTAATCCAAGGATTTCATTATGTTCATCAATACTCTTTCCGGAGACCGCGATACGTGTTTCGACTATAGCTCTCGTTTGTGCAAGATTCATAGTATTTCCCTCGATCCCGACTGTATGATAGATATGTTGGAAGTAAGCCTCCTTTTTAGCACGTATCAACGCAGCATTGTTATCAGGTATATTGGATAACGTATTCCTCTTGTCATCAATTCGCCTAAGCATTATTCTGTCATGTTCTTCGACCACACGAGCTGTCCTCTGACTATTTATTAAAGCACCTTCGTGATTCGGTTTATAAGTTAAAGCACGCACATAAAATTCATTAGCTTTTATCACATTGTTCTGGGTATGTTCCAAAAACTCTCCATAATGGTTTAAAACATCTGGATGACAAGGTGCTAATGCCACTGCATGTTGAAACAATTTTATAGCTTTCTCCTGCTTCCCAGATAATCTCATATCTAGAGCTAAGTGCAAAGATGCCAGGGCCTCTGTTATCGATGCCGCAGTACACTGAACCTTACCAAGTTCGGTGTTGGGTTGTGAAATAGTGAGTATATGATCATCATAGACATTCAAAATACTTTCTGAAGAAAGCGGCACGAACACAGAATGACCATAAAATTCCTGTTCTAGAAAAAGACAACAGAATAAATTATTTATGACATTAACTATATTTAAATCACAGCTTACAAATGCATAATTAACTGCAAGACAAGAGATATGGTAACTTTCCAACAAGAGATACACAATAATCATTTCATCTTTGTTCAACATTGACAAAAAATAAAGATATAACGAATGCTTTTCAGTGACACCAGTCGAATATTATTCTATCTTTCTTAACATTCTCTTGTATCAACTTGTGATACTAAATGAAAAGCATCTAATGATTCAATATGTTACTCTGTATCATCTAGCTACTCTCTTTTTAGTAGACAATTAACACAAACGTCATTCAGCTCTTCTGATTTCAAAAGTAAAATAGCTCTTGCTGCAAGTTGCCAGAAACGTTAGACAACATAAAGTGTACAATCTCTCATTGAAAGATATATCAGTTGTAACTCACCTGTGGAATCGGTGGACAGACCGCCTAAATATTTCGATAACAACGTACTGATGACAGCGATGACAAGAATGAAAACGACAGGAATGAAGAGTTTCGGTATCATACCGCCCGTGGGATCCGTGGCATCCCCGCGTTTCACGTTCACGTAAGAGGTCTTCCCATTATGTACGTAATAATCGTAAAAGCATGCCGGCAGCATCCCTCCTCGCGGCAGTTTTTCACAGTCTTGTTTCGAATAGCAAAGCGTGGCATGCTTGTCAATCGTGTCACACGTACATGTGACGCAACGCGTTGCACTCGTCTCGGATCGTCTCGGTTTCTTTCGCCGACGACACCAGACGACATCAACCGAAGTGATAAGTCCATGTGGTTCGACCTGATTGGCCAGCGCCCGAGCGTTCCGCGAACCGCGCACGCTATTGGTCTTGCGTTCCGCGTTTCGCCATTCCGCGAATTTATCGTTTTTTCATACCTAGTATCTTAAAAAACCGCGACGCTTTTGAAAAATTTATTGCAACATTCGCACGTTTGAGATTCACAACACGATATTTTTCTACTGATAGTTATGTCGGTAATTTTCACTCGACTGTCGATCGTATTTACCGACCGACGTGCGACTTATTTCAAACATTCGGTGGTCCTTCTTTCCCCCACTCCTCTTCCCTCCCCCATGATATCCTAACTGCCAGTTTGAAATTGAGCCGTTATGTGACTCGTGTAACACGGAACGCGGCGACGTTTACCGCGGAAATTGGCGCGGTAACTGATCAATTTACCGCTTTTCCATAAAAGTGAAAGAATGATTAGCCATAGCTGATTTAATTAATTAGCTGTAGTGTTAATTTCCGCAGCGCGGCAAGTCACGTTATCGCGTCCCTTGTGAAGGAGCCATAAGTCAATTTTTGTTATATCCCGCGTTTATCGAGCGT
>Ga0157363_1002395_pt1 | contig 16516 bp, 7 predicted proteins | sample AttsexASBM1_FD_111477 | JGI IMG/M metagenome (GOLD analysis project Ga0157363, IMG submission 111477) | Fungus gardens microbial communities from leaf cutter ant in Ribeirão Preto, State of São Paulo, Brazil - Atta sexdens ASBM1 | ecosystem: Host-associated > Fungi > Mycelium > Unclassified ... | reverse complement strand
ATATATATATATATATACATTATATTATATATTTTAACGTTAAAAGGATTAATAAAGTTACAAAATAATTATGTAAAAATAATTAATTTGAAAAAAAGGAAAGATAATTTTTACAGTCAAGACACATCAGCTTACAGCATTAGAATTCATACTAGTTTTATCTTTGAAAGTACTGCATACGTCATTGAATTGCATCGCAGGAACAGTTTAAATCGCAAAATTCCGTGTAAATAAATCAAAAATTTCAAACATAAGCGGAAACGTCAGACGCGGCGCCTCCCACGTTTAAAAATCGCTCGATATATTCTGTTCGGAACTGTTTACGAGCGAATTCTCGCATACGTCTCGCTTGTGTTTTGTGTGACTAGAAGAGGAGGATGTATGACGATATCCAGATGCTCGGCTCGTAACTCTAATGACAACAAAATTTAAAGCGAGACATTCCAAAGCATCGCGTCGCATGACGTTGTGATGCAATTAACACAGCATCGATTCGCACCTCGTGTCGAAGAGAAGGAAAAAGAAAAAAAAAGAGGAAATGAGAAAAACGCGCCGGTGATTTCGTGTGGGTGCGGCCGTCCCTCGGGGTACCACCTGCTGGCCGACCATTCATAAAACCCACTATTATACGAGCGAATTCGCTCGTAAACGTGGACAAATGAGAGGCTAATCCGATATATCAATTGGCAGCTTCCAATAAATTCGATTATTAATCGACCGTTTGGGACGCGCCAGTCGGAGAGGTAATGGGCTGCCGAGATAATTTATGAATTCTTATCGTCGTCGTGAGAATCCACTCGGAGAGCAGTTTGTCGTCGCATTCACGAGTTAATTAGCGACATGGCGCAAAATTGCCGGACGCTGGAGATTAGGCGCCGCTTTTTGCTTCTTACGAGATTAATGGACTACCGAAACTTGCTGGATAAGAACGATCGGTCCAACTGCGATAATTAGCTTTTCGAGAACTATGCAGCAAAATTATTTTCTGTTTCTCTCGAAAACTGACGAAAATTTCACTTTGTCGGTTTACACATCATAAAGGAAAAAGCAACAGATTTTTTGTTGTTAAACTAGCCAACAGTTGTAATTGTAATTAAAAATTGTGATTGTAATTTAAATAATTCGTTTTTCCCTTTTAACTTCAATTTTAGAAAGATGAAAAGTTTATCATTTAAGTAACATATAATATAAATTAATATAATTAATATATACCATAAATAATTAACAATAATATAACTATATAATTATTGTAATAAATTAGAATAATTTTAAAACATATTTTAATTGTTAAAAAAATTGTAAATCCAAGAAAAAAATAGAAATACTACTTAAAATTTACATTATTAATTTTAATCTACAATAATTATTCCTGATATATTACTCTGATTCTTAATAATCTAATATTAAACATTTTAACAGACAATCTTATAAGCATAAGCGGCTGAATAAAAATATCAGGTGTTGCATCGCAGGCGCTAAACCGGTAGTCATAAATTTCATGGGTAGACATGACGCAGTAAAAAACACAACGCGATCCCGTTCCGCGTCCCAATTCCTTCGGCACGATGTGATCGGTGATAATTCATAACGATCGCGGTGGATACGCGATAATGCTAGTTTGGCACGGGACGTTTTTGAGAGGGGTGTTTACGTCGTCTGTTTCGCGCGGACAGCGGCGGGACGATCGATCATCGCTTAATGAGTAACGAAGCAAGATGATACGAGCGATGAGAAATGAAGTAATTAGCATTCCAAAAGGGAGCTTCACCCGGATCTCTTTCTTACGCCAGAACTCCCATTGAGGATCCTATCGAATTAAAGCGCTTGAAAACGCGACGTCTTCATCCATGCGGAAGTATCGTGAACTATAACGACTCTACAAGAAATTGAAATGTCTCCACAGTGCAAAAACAGTCAATGATATGCGAGATTAATTGATTGTGTAGCAAAAGGATACACTCGTTGTAAAACGCGGGAGGAAATGTAATTGCAGACGAAGCAAACGAGGCATGACAACGTATAGCTTCCCACTCGAAGGCAAGCCAGAAGCAATGCAAATGACATTTGTTGTTGTACTCGATTTGTATCATTCGGAATACTTGACAATTAATTTCCTCGAGATGCTGCGTTTGTCAAGCAATACTGAATACTCTTCTGAGCTCTTGGAACGGTGAAACTCTCTGAAAAACAGCAGAGTGCGATGTACGAAACAGCGATGTATGTACATATCTATTTGTCATCCTATGTGAATGAGGAGAAAGTTAAATTTACTTTTTCCAAAACGTGTCATCATCGTAAATCATAACCAGCTCTAAAAAAAGGGGTAGTCTGAATACTTTCTAAAATGTAAAGATCACTTAAGTGCCTTTTGCCTACATATATATCTCTCTGCAGCGCTACAAGTGCTTTTAGCAAGTTATAAATGAGGTGTGAATTTGGAGTTAAGAGGTGAATCTGTAAAGTCAAATATACATTTACGATATGACCTTATAAAAAAAAATAATGCAACGTAATGAATCAGATATGTAAAGTAGCACGACACGTCTGCACGAGAGGAAGCTTGCGTATCAACCTTTCCATTATTTTCAATGCCTAAAGATTAACCCTCTAACACGCATCGCCAATTATCACCGACATCGGCAATGCCGACAACTCTAATTGCTGAACATGTTCGAGAGCCATCGTCCATTATTCGAGATTTATCGAGAGGCGCTCGATAAAACGTGCCACACAAATTGGTTTACCGTAACGCGCAACAATGCCACGAGAGAACGGTCCAGAATCATTTCTGAAATTGAATATCTGCTGGCGTCGCGAACAAGGCGGTAGAAAACAAGAAGGAAAAGATCGACAGTCCTTGGATGCGATAATCCCGATGAGAGATTTCCTGGCCTTCGGCTTTCGTTCTTCCTCCTCTCCAGGGACGAAAGCGTCAATCGCTCTCCCATTGTCGTACTTACGACCGATATATCTCGAATCGAATGGAGAATACGTGTTTTGCCTTCGTCTCGGGACTGATACCGAGCTCTGCAATCGGAATGATTCGCAGACACCATTATCTTCTAATGAAGCTAAATCGTTAGAAAAATTCCACGTATATTTTGTTTCTCGCTATAGCTGCCAGCTCTTCTCCGATCTCTCTCTCTCTCTCTCTCTCTCTCTCTCTCTCTCTCATTATTTTTTTAAAAACATGTTCAGAGCTTCATTATTTTGGCGTCAACGACGCTGACAATTATTCGAAGTTACTGCGATAAAATGATGTATATGTAGATCGTTTAGAAAAGCTTGTTTTCTCTTAAACATTTCAAGCAAATAGATTCTGTTTGAATAAAATCTGCCACCGTTCAAAGAATTTATTAAAAACAAGTGAAAAGTAAACGGAGACAAATAACAACTCATTACAATTTGTACTCAAACTGAAGTATGGGGAAACTGCGGATAATTTTAATGAGAACATCTCTTTGCTGTGGAAAGGTCAAAGGTTACCTTACTCCTCATGATCAATTCATTTAATTTGTTTAAATATTTAATATTTATCACAAACACATATAATGTATAAAATAAGAAAAGTAGAATATATAATTAATGAATAAATAGTGATATTTGAAACATATTACGAAATACGTATAAAGTCGAACTTTTAAAAGAATTCTATACGATGTTCTATTTTATTATCATTGTTGCAACATAGTGCAAATAAACATATAGACAGTTATAGACATTTATTTCATAATATTTAGTTTAATGTTTTCATTACTATAATCTAATGTCTAGTACGCAAAAGATTCATAAAAATATCAAAGTGTTTTTCTAAAATATAATTTAAAAAATTAAAAGAATTCTCTGTATTCAAAATTTATTTCTGTCTTATGATATCTGACACTAAAATATTACGTGTTTTCGATATACCGTAAATAGACGAATTAAGATACCTCTGGCATTTATTAAATTTGGTGAACTAAACTTCAAGAAAGTGCAATCGCTCTGAACACAAATTACATAGAGCCTCAGCTATTTAGATGCGAAACCATAATCATTAATAATTTCGCTCGTTCCTCGCTATCGGAATTGCAAAACAGTAATCTAAGACCTAAGTCTCTAAACTGCCGCGGCCAAGAATCTTCTCAGAAAAATATCTTGGCACATAGTTGGTCGGACAGCAGCTTTTATGCAGATGTGCGCTACGTTCATCAATCTGCGGGCAATGTATCTGCGCAAGGTATCTCAGAATACTCACGCGTTTCTTTTTTTATCTATAGGGATTCTAACACGCATTTCGACTTTATCTTAACGAAAATGTCGAGAGGCCAATCACATTTCTCACGTATTTATACATAATTATACAGGTTAATTTATTATACATAGCTTTTCGCAACTCAAAAGATAATATCTCAGACCTCTTAGCGTTAATCCCAGTTGAACCAAGAAGATACGTCATATATATTTTCTGAATATATTAAATAAAATTAAGTTCTTTCCATTTATAGATATATAAATCTAACAAGAAACATTTGGCTCTAGATAAATATGATTCAGTATAAAATTAAAAAGTGCAGTTATATAATAACTGATCCATTTTCCATTTCACACATTATCATGAATATATATATATATCATGAATTGGTGGGACTGATTAAATTATAAGAACAAAGAGAAAATTTGCATTCGAAAATGATAAGTTGGCCAGACTCACAATCAGTCTGGAATGTCGTCTCGTCTTCGACATCTTCCTCGAAACTTTTCACGTGCGAGACGAGGGAAACGGGCCAAGAAATAGAAGAGAAACCAGACGAGAGTATTCTCGGGACCAATTACCGCGACGTATCGTGCGGTAAGGGAAAGGAGGAGGGGGGGGGGGAGATTCCCGGCGTTCGCCCACCTTTTATCCGGTCTACCTCCTACGTGATTTCCTTGCTCGTCTCTAGAATTTCAACCGCCACACGTAGCTAACCGTACGTCGACATGGCGCTACCCCGTTGTGAGAATCAAATTTGCGATTCCGCGCCGCGACGCAACTTTTCCCGCGGTCTTTCCGCCCCTCGCCCTCGTCGTTACGAGAGCCCGCAACTCGCGCCGAAGACGCGTCTCGCAACTCGATTTCGCTGGGAACAGGGTCGGAATAATTTTTCCATACCAACTTGGCCGCGCCATCACCCCCCCGCTGTGCAGACGGGTCGTGTTATCTGCGAAATATCGGCACGTAACGAGAACGCGGCGCGCGAGGAAAGTTACATCGTGTGATCGACCATGCTGAATTCGTATATTCTGACGCCGGAGGCACCTCAAGTCGTGGCGTTTTCTGTCGAGATTCCTCATATTCCATTTTTATGATATAGACATAGACATGTATGTTGGAGTAAGCCTATAAATGCGATTTCACAAGATTTCACAAAAATTGTTCTGGCAGAATTGTTAAATGATTTTATAATTCCTTTTTAATTCCGTTAAAGTTAATAAGCATGACGTATTAATTGCTGTATCCAAAACATCCAATCAGAAAGTAATTCTCTTCGGCAATTGAAGGAAACACTCGTAATCGATCGATTGCTTTCGATTTACAAAAACGAGGTAATCTAGGAAACACGTAGAAAAGAAAGAAGCGACCCGAGAGTCGTTGCTACACACGAGGGAACCTTAAGGCCATTGAACCAAAAGAACGGGGATCAAGCTTGCAATTGTTCGATTGCGTCCCGACGCGTGCTCTCTCGCGAGTGCTGGCCTTAATTTGATGCTCGTTCGCGATGACTCACTTTCTCGCGCGCGCCAGACGAATATTATTATACTAATCGGCATCCGCAACCTTTCTCGAGCACCCTGTCCAGGCATTGCCCTTTTCCGCTGCAGAGCTCTTCAAATGGCGCGTCGAGAGCGAAACCGGAACGAATAACCGGAGTTCATGCATAACTGTATCTCTGACTGTTTTTATCCTCAATATAAAAGTATAGGCTCGCGCCTTTCCCTTAGGTATAATTTCATTATAATTATTTCTAATCTTATACTAATCTGAAATCAATCATTTCGATACATGGCTGCACGCGTTATTAACTCATTTTATTACTAATCATGAAAATGGATTTATATAAGAAATATAGAATTATCTACGGTACGCCATGAAGTATAATTAAATAAAAGCGAAATGTATGGTATTATTTGAGTGAAGTGTTTTACACAGCTCTATACAGAATATAACAAATGATTTTTTGAGTGATAGTAAATAATCACAGTCGAAAATGTTAATATTAAAATATTACGTTTTTTTATATTTTTTAAGCGCTTTGCGCTTAGTGGTAAAATATTTATAATACATTTTACGATAAAATCATTTATAAAATTTTAAAAAAGCATAATTCTAATAGGAATTGAGGATAAGAGAGCGAAGAAATTGGACATTGACAATATCCGAAACTATAATTTAAGATACCATGATCGAACTTTAATTCCGAAAATGTCGCAAAGACGTATAACTGATCCCTCACTTCAAAATTACATTTCAGCGATAAGGGAAGGTTAATAATGTCAAGCGAAAAAAAGCCCAATGAAAAAATAAACATAGGAAAGGTTGCTCATGTGTTTTTATATACTGTCCACTCCCCGTCGGTATCTATCTTACAAACGAGCATTTGTGCAATAGCGGTTAACGACCACGTTATCTCGGGAATCGTTAATTTGTGCACGGCACAGTCTTTAAGTAACAAGGGGCCTAAGCAACGCGTGAAAGAATATTGGATAGAAATGTCGTTCTCGATAAATGTCAAACATAAACGACGGCCTTAGGCAAGTCGTCTTGCATCACTCCATGCTCTTCTCATCGTCATCCAACTTCGCGAAGTCACTCAGAAATTTATTCGCACGTGCATAATTGCCAGTTCGCCAATCTCCCGATTAAGTTAATATATGAGAAAAGACGTTCGTTAATTTCTGAAACAAGTCATCAAAATCTCGACAAACACGATGAGTAAATCATGCATCTTGCATCTTGTAAAAACAAACGATGACATCATATATATGATTTAATTTTGTTTATAAAGAAACGGGATTGAAAAATTAGTATTTGCAATAAATTGCAAGCATTATCGATTTCTATTTTTTAACCACGGCGTAAATAGCTTTGAATGAATTTGGCAACTATTATTGTGGCCGTTCTTAATCATATTAATTAAACGTCTCTGCGCGAAATAGAATTTACGAGAATTTTACAGGCGGAATGAAACTAACTCTCAGTTTCGCGAGAAAATCACGTTCTCTAAAATTCCGCGTTCTGTGAAAACGCAACACATGATCATTCGCGTTGCTTCAAATGTGTCTCTTATAACAAGAGAACTGGTCGAGGGGGAACTCTGTCCGGTATCCGGCAAGAGTTATCACAAACAGAACTCGCTTCGGGGCAACTTTGCACGAACACGCATTCTCGTGTTTCACTGCTCGCTTGCGCTATCAAGTCGGTCGGAAACGCAGGTTAAAGCGAACTGGAATATGTGCAAATCCTAACAGTGAATTCTCGCGCACGTGTTCGTATAATGAGACGTGTGTACACACAGAGAGAAAATCTATCGTTAATTTGGACACGAGTCTTCGAGTCCCGCGACTCGTTGCCAAAGTTCGCTAACGCAGTTTGCCAGTATGTTGGATGAAATGGAATCTCGATATTCTGGCAGTTTTAATCGATACTATGTGACATTAATAAGGCTTTGCATACGACACGTTCGATGTACATTTGAATTAAAAATGGTAATATTGCATAATAATTGAATATCCTGTGAAAACGATCATGTTCGATGGAAACAGAATTATGAGGCTCCTGATAAAACATTTGTATGCAATATTCAAATTTTTATATAAAATTCCGCTGCTTAATAACCTATTTTCATGAAATATATTATCTTTTGTCATAAATATTGAAGTTGCAACTAAATAATAGCATTTAAAAATAGCATTCCAAGTATTATTGTATCTCCTTTTTTGTTTATCATTCTGTGAAATCTTTTTATATAATGTAAACGCTAGCGAAAGTCCAAACCGACATTTTCTCGATATGTATCTACGTCGTTAAGTTAAATAAGTTCGTATTATACTTTGACGTCATATACGAGTCACAATTAAATTGTAATTAGAAAAACAAGCAAATGTTGAATAATATATGAAACGCGTCTTTAAATTCGTAGAAGAGTTGTGAACTTCATCCGAAATATTACTTCGGCACTTCGCAGTGCCGTGCGTAAAAGGCTCATTATACAGTACAGTCCTACATTTAGGACGTAACGAGGAGTGGTATCTTCATGTTGTATGCGATGCGCACAATGGCGCGAGTACGAAAGAGACGGAAGATATACGCTCGCTCGCGTGCGTGCGAGCGTGCGGAAAGCATCGAGCGCATAATGTGTCGGTATCGCGCAGCTATACGGCAGCCAGCGGGGCTCTTCTCACGCAAGCCTGTTTACATAAGTTCGACCTGGGCTCTGGGCATCTTCGTCGTCGTCGTCGTCCTCCACACATCTCCACGCGGCCACAGGTGGGCATCCCACATATGCACGCGCGCTTCACGCATCGTGTCCCGTTTGCTAAGTATATGCCGAAGAGCGAATCGGAGAACCTGTTCCCCTTGGGGTCCACCCAGGTATGTGTGTATCTCACGAGGGTCATCTGCGGAGTACGCGAGCTCTCGACAGCGGAGGACACTCGAAAAGCCGGGAGAAGAGAGAATTGGACGACAACGACGACGATGGGCACGACGTTCTAGCGAGAGAGAATGCAGAGGACAAGAGTAGGTATGCGCGATACGGCGCTGAATTATCCTTGCTCTTTCGAGCTCGGATTCTTCGATGGGACTGATAATGGGACACTGTGCGAAAGCTTGCACAGAGAAAGTTTAACACATCTTGTAGTGGATGAATATCTAGACATGTGTTATGGAACTATTCGCAATGTGAATTACAATCGAAATTGTCCAATTGTTTTCTAAATTTCTATTCTGTTTTCTAGAGAAACATCCAACATGGTTTCATAATATGTGCTCTGCAGGGGTGCGTTTCAAAATTTGATTCTGTCAACTCCGAGTATCTTTTTATCTTTATTCAACATTCAGTGACCAACAAGAAAATGAAATACTTGAGTTGACAGAATTAAATTTTGGAACGCGCAACTTAATAATATTTATTCTTGAAAAATGACGATTTATCATTTATTTTGTCATTTGTAAAATATATTTATTATTATTATATGTTGCAACAATATTTGCTATAAAAACGTACATTCATCAATCTCGTCACATACGAATTCATGAATGAAGTAAAACTTTTCAAAGCCGGAAAGTCTTCGAGTCAGCTCAAAAAGAAGTGAGATATTTCTAAGTGGTTTGTTCGGATAACAATCTTGTCACAATCATATAAAATATTCACGAATCCCGGATCTCTGCAAAGGAAGGAAAGCGCCGGGGAATGAAGGGAAACACGGCGCCACTTCAATCTCGACGTGGCTTTTTAAAACGCATGTCCAACGGGAAACGAGCCGTTACGAGAACTCGAGGACTCTCCAGTTGACTACAGACATCCATCAGCCTCTGGTGGGCGACGGCAATGTCTCCAGTAAATTTAAAGTTTTGTGTGAGATGGAGTAAATAGAAGGACTTACTTTATGTAGCACGTGCATCTAACTACCGACGGCCGTCATACGGGACGATTGTTGGAGTATTTACATCTTCGTGTAAAGAAAACTTCGAAGAAGGTGGACCTGAAATTATAATACAAGGAGGCACTTTGTTAGTAAGATCGACAGGGACAGTGAATGAAGAGAAACGCGAATAAAGATATAGAGAAATTACAAGAAAGTAAATTAATGTAAAACTCAATAGTTTGGTGACAATCTGTTATTGTCATGTTTAATAATTATTTATTGCATTCTTTTAATTTGTATCATTTATTTTATATATATATTTAAAGACTTTCTGTATGAAAATAAAATTATATTAAGAGATTTGAAATTTTTAATAGCTTTTTTAAAAATTTGAATCACAATTTTAAGTCACAATTCTTTTGCGCTAAGTTGCAAATTATTGACTAGTTATAACAAATTTATACCATTCTTTTCATGTATAGGGATATTATCGCTCTATTTCGAATTTGTCCTACAAAAACTGAAAGAGAAAAGTCAAACTTTAGTTAAGTGTGCCCCTGTACACAAAAATATACACAAAAACAGAAAATTCATGAACAATTCACATGTCTTATACTATAAATTTTAGATAAGTTTTGTTCGAGGGTGAAAGTTCGAAATACTTCCCGAACAGTTTATCCCGCCAGACGTTTTACAGGATTTGCGAGTTGCTTTTGTTTTATCAAAGATAGCAGACGAAACTTTTGCGAAATATCTTCTTTTTCGTAGTCAATGGTGTCATGATTTTTTTTTACGGAGTATTTGCATTATCTCAAGCCATGCATTGCATGTTATGTAAAACTAAACATAGTTTACGATTCTAAAAGCTTGAATTAAAAGTTACTGGCAATCGAAAATTCTTTAAACAATTTTTTTTTCGTAGCCTTATTATCATATTAAACGAATACAAAATATAAGTATAATAGTATAATAAAAATTGTTACTTTCACATATTTCCATTTTATATTTTATTAAATATTTAATTTCATTGTATATTTTCTTTACAATAAAATATCACGTATAATAAATTTAATATTTACAACCGTTTTCTAATGATAAATTATCTTAAATTTTATCTCTTTTTTTGTCGAATAATTTCATCCAGCATGAAAACTAAACAGAAATGCTAATTAATTTAAATTAACCAGTTTGACTTCAGAGATCAATTAAAACAAGCAACATCGTGTCATAATATTAAAAAGGCAATCGTGAGGAACATTTCTCGGTTTAAAATAGATAATTTCGAAGGGACCAGATAAATCGACAAGGCGTAAGCTGCCATGACGAACAAATCTCATTAATGTTATAAGCCATGGCGCGTTCGCGGAGTATATCTTTAAGATGGACTATCTTTAAGGACGCTTGGCATTATAGCCCGAAGTATATACCTACACTTTATACATATATATATATATATATATATATATATATACGCATTTAAACTAGACCGGAGCACTTCGGCCGTCCATCTTTTACGAGCACTTTATCTCGGCAGGCTTCACGACCCGACACCACATTACGCGCGCCACATACAGACTTTACAGCATCGTTCATCCCGTTGTGTCATTTTATGAGATCTTCCGTGCCCGATGATCTAGCTTTTCCCTCTCACATCTCGTCGCTGGTGGTCCATCACTGCGGTATCGAGAAAAGTTCTTTCCAGGATTATATGAAAAACGTTTTATCTCTCCGCAAGTTCTTCGAGATTGCATCGTTCAAATACATATCACGTCGCAACGAAATATATATACTTATATCGCAAGATTAAATGCTTCTTATTTCTTCTCCATTTGCTTGACACATGTAAAGTTTGAATAATTTAACGTATGAATAATTTATTATTATTGCTCATCGAACAGGCTTATCGAGAGGAATCAATCATCGAATTTATCCATCTTTTTCACAGAGATCTTTTCTAAGATAAAGAAAAATGTGAAATTGAGAAAGATCCTCAACGAGAAAGATCCTTCGAAAAAATTAACTTTCTTTGAGTTTATGAGCGTTGGATTATCGTTTGCACATGAATACACATTTCGAATTTTCGTTCGCACTTCTGATGAAAAAGTTATTAAAAAACAATTTTGGAGGACTGATTTCATAATAGCCCCTAACCACGAGCAAATTAGATTTAGCTAGTCTCAATCGATAGATTTTTGTTTCACATTCATAGAAACAAGTTAATTTTTTTATTAGAAAGGTGCAAACGAAAAAATGTGCATATATGTGCAAACGATGAGCAATTGAAAAGCTATAGAAAGTTAATTTTTTCAAAAGTTGGGATGCCAACTTCATACTAGTTGGCTAAGATATTTACATTGTCATAGATTCCGCCCGCGTCCGCGCAAAGTTTCGGATTGACTGTAGCACGTACAATATCGAGGGATCGCGAGAGGATCGGCGGCAGTTCAATCAACCTTGTGTACACGAAGGGATAACAATTTGCTGACGCGCACGTGTCGTCTGAAGACAGGAAGGTCCAACGAGATGGTGGAAAGGGATCGAGAACCGGTTTGAGTTATGAATGCGAATTTCTTTCGCGAGCTGCCTGATTACGGGGGTGGAAGCGAAAAAAAAAGGAGAAAAGAAAAATGGGGCGAGTCGTGGGGTACGATAGGGTTTCGTCGTGACGCGAATACATCAGTCACCGAGAGCATGTCTCAAATGGGACTGCGGGCTTCTCGTCTAAGATTTGAGACTGGAATGAAGAAAAGTCTAGCTATCAATAAAATGTAATGTACAATTAAAATAATTCATATTCTTTCCAATGAATATATCATGAAGAAATTTTCTTGAAATTTCAATATAGCGTCGTATGATTTTGTGTTCATCTAATTCATACGACACAAAATTTGTTTATGTAATTAACTTTTAATACACACAGTTGAATTATTTATGTCCTACTCACTTCTTTTTCTTTGAAATGTTAGGAGCACTTAATTAAATAATAGTCATTATTGTTTATATTTTTTATAATACACAATTCTATAAATACTTTTTAAAGATGTTAAAATATATGTAAGAATCATTTAATAATTTTTTATGTTTATTCATTTACTTATAAGTGATCGAACATGGAATGACCCATCGTATCTAATAAAAGATCTGGGATAATCATTATATGTACTAAAGATTAATATGACTTTAATCAAAATCTCTTATAAAAAAGAAGCTTTATTTTTTTCAGTTTGTATAGAATTTTGTATCCTTTATAAACTTCAATTAAAATCTTAGATAAAAATCGATATTCAACAACATTTTTATTTTCAGTAGATATGAAAACATTCTCTATAATTAGATTTCTTTAAAAAAAAGAATTATCAGATGAAATATTGCATTCCATAATAAAAGGATTTATCTTTGAATTATTTTTCAGTAGATCTACAACTCCCTATGTAGATAATACCGTTTAATCCCAACAAAATTCGCGAGCTTGTCTGTTTCGCATTCCATGTGTCAAAGGGTAGATTATTTTTTCCATCGCCCCTATCACGCGTCGAGTCGTGCGATCATTCATTTATGAAGGCAGCCAGCGAATAACGAGCGATTCCATGGGATCTCATGGTGATTGCTTTATTCAATAACCAATCTACGGCATGGCTGTCATACCATGGGAAATTTTCGTGAAACTCGGCTGCCAAATGAGCCGTGAATCCTTCAGGATATAGCAGAGCGGGATGTTTCTCCCGAAAGGTATTGCCGCTTTATTGATCGGAAAAAAGTTTATCCGCGAGAACGGTGACGGAGGATAATTCGATTCGCCTGAAGTGCGATTCCCGAGACGATGAACGAAATGAGATACCTCTCTCTCCTCCTCGATCATGTCTGCATAAAGTTTAAATGATTTGAGATCAAGTTTTTTTTTTGAGTTACGAAAATGGACTCGAAATCAAATTGATTTCGCATTATAACAAGAAAGTTGGATTCTATATTGATGATTTGGCATAGATAATCCGTGCTTTAGCTGCTCGCAATTATAATAGAATTAATTCGTCGTCTATCCGCAAATCGATTCTCAAGAATAAGTTCTTAATGAAATGACAGTAAGAGGATTTAAATCAATCTTTCCTTACGTCAAAGATTGATGTCGAGATATTGATCTAACTTTACTCGTGTTAAGTTGATAGATATTATATTCCTTCACGATAAATTGCTTCTACTTTCGATTGTCTTATTTAATCAAGTGATTGTGCAATATAATATCTATATGTAATTATCTGATATGAAATAATATATAATACCTAACGTAAATTGTATTGACTAATACATTGAACTTCTCTGGATATTTTATTAATAAAACGTCAATTCTTTAGATTTTTTTCATAATTAATAGATTTTTTTCATAGTTAATATGATGTAGCAAAAGAAATCAATGTAAATAGGATTTATAAACCACTGAGCGGTTTCTAAGAGACTAAGATTAAAGAAAGAAAAACTTACATGCATTCTCGTAGCTGTCTCGTTGAGGATTCAAACAAGTCGATCAACGCGAGAGAACATGGCAGTATAAAAACTATCCATTGATAGTTTTTATATTGCCATGTTCTCTGACTGATCGATTGATTTATGTCGTGTCAGTCTGCGAGATACCCATGAGAACGCATCAATCTTTTCGGCCTAATTTCAAGATTTATATATCTGCAAAATTAATATATCATAAAATTGATAATATAATATAAATCAATATTTTAATTCTCATTTTTTGTGTAATTTTTCAAATTTTTCTTATTATTTATTTTTAAACTTGTCGCTTATTAATGCAAAAAAAATAGTATGGATAACTATGGTCGAAAGTTTTTAATTTAAAAAGTTTTAATAAAAAAAAAATTCAAAAAGATATCAACATTTTATTCATATTAATTTTTAATCAACAAATTATAAAAAAAGTTATATTCAATTTTCAGTTAACTTCTTTGTATATCAAATATGTGTAAATTATACAAAAACATTACAATTCTATTTTTAATAATTTTAATTGTTATTAAATTTATATCAAATATGTTTAATGTATTAGCACTTACATGTCTTAACATTACTTCCTTTATAAAGATTAGAATCATATACTTAAATTCTGCGTGGGAATTAGGCGGGCGGTAGTTAAATTCGCCGTCCAACAGAAAAGAAGTGCCGCTCGTACACGTTATCAGAGATCTTGAGATGATTTGCGACAAAGAGAAAGAATCCGCGGAAATTTATACTCTAGTGATGATAAGATCTCTACTTCCCGCCACCTCCCATTTCATTCGAATGGCCTTCCGCTCCTAATTTCATCTCCACTCGCGTGCGAAGAGGATTCGTTCGCTCACTTGCTTACTCTTTTCTTATCCTCACCGACGATAAATCCGAAACGAGTCACGTCCACAGACACACCGAAAGGTGGGAATAAACGCTTTGTGGCAGCCGCGCGTCAAGAGCCACCGTGATGCGGCTAGCTTTGATCTTGGAGGTGAGAGTGAAAAAAAAAGCCTCGATTCACTTCCAGTGCTTTGACCCGCGCACGTTCTCGATCCCGTCAATCTATCCAGCTCTCTCGATCAAAGACGCGCCAAGAAACTCTTGATTTTCTCTTCTCCCTCTTCCCCTTATATGAGATAAAAAAAAAATGAAGAAGAGAATCGCGATGCGATGGAAAAACGAAAAGGGGAATCCTCGAAGAAAACTTGGACGAAACATCGAGGACGAGCGAGGTACGAGAGAGGAATTATTCGGGCTTCGATGGATTGACTTTATCATCATATAGCCCCGTCAGTTGGATTGGGAAGGTTTACTCGAGGGAAATCAGGTTGATAATCCGATTAATAAATTGGTCCGCATCCATATGCCGTGCATATCGCTCTTGTTCTCGATTTAATTGATCGCTTTTAGTTGCACGGTTCACGCTTAATGTTTGTTTGTGATAATGCATCTGCACATTTCACGATGACTCTTGACTTCAGAATGAGTGATTAGGATGAATTGTATTCCTTAATTAACCATTTGAAATCAAATAAAGTAATCACGTACAATAAATATGTTCAAATAATAGAAAAACATGTTAAAATGTTTAAGAATAATAATAATTTTTTATAGAAATAATGTATGTTTAAAGAATAATCTTTTCATTATTCACGGAAACTATAGTTCGTTTATCTAATAAACACGTACTTGAAACTCTTCAAAGTGTTAATTTAACTCGATTACAGAGATTTAAACCTTTCGCTACTATTAAACTTGTCACAGCATCGTGTCGTTCTTCATTATCATTTTAATAGCACGTTAGTCATTCCCCATCTCGGATATAATTGAGCGCTTACGTATTAAAAACTTTTCACCGAACGGAGATTGAGGAGATCTTTCTTTTCGTTATTTTCGGCACGTTGAGCAGATCAGCGGGATATCGTATCTGAGACCGGATGCCCGTGCTGCACGGCAGTTTATCGAAACGGGAAGAGAGAGTGGCGGGAACCTGCAAGACCGTGGAAGAACGTGGGCCGAAAGTGACCATCAAAATGGCCCATGAGCTACCCGCTGCGAGAAGAAACAAGTGGGCGAATTTCGACATGCAAATTCGGCCTCCGGATCTGCCTCGTATACTCTTCGCGATCACGAACAGACACACGATGATGGTTGAGCTTTGATAAAAATCCGCTTATCCACTATGAACGTCTACGGTCTGCGCGAACGAAGGAAACGAATTTACTTATGTAATAGTTATATAAAAAAGCAAGATTGATATGGATTGCTAACTGCTGCAAAGTAACGGTGAGATTGACGTAATTCGAACTTCATATCGAAAAGACAAATTCTTATTACTTACCAAATAAAAATCATCTCACTAGAATCTATATAATAATTCGATAATAGTTTAATTAAATTTATATGATATTTATAT
>Ga0157363_1002394_pt1 | contig 16519 bp, 16 predicted proteins | sample AttsexASBM1_FD_111477 | JGI IMG/M metagenome (GOLD analysis project Ga0157363, IMG submission 111477) | Fungus gardens microbial communities from leaf cutter ant in Ribeirão Preto, State of São Paulo, Brazil - Atta sexdens ASBM1 | ecosystem: Host-associated > Fungi > Mycelium > Unclassified ... | reverse complement strand
GCATGTCGCGGCAGAAGGCCTGCCCGGTGCCCACCATTTCTATCTGACATTCCGCACCAACCGCCCGGACGTCATCATTCCGGCTCGACTGCGTGCGCAATACCCGGAAGAAATGACCATCGTTCTCCAGCACCAGTTCTGGGATCTGGCGCTGGACCGCGACAAGAACATCATTTCCGTCGGCCTGTCCTTCGGCGGCGTTGGCAGTATTCTGGTCATCCCCGTCTCCGCAATCACGGCCTTTGCCGATCCGCATATCCGTATGGCCCTGCGCTTCGTCAGTTCCATGCAGGATGATGGGGACATCGAGATCCCGGAAGGCGCTGTCGAGCCGGATGATGTCGATCCCGCTCATCACCCGGAGGTCAAAATCGAAGAACCACCGGCAGAGGATGAGAAGAAGGAAGCCGAAGTCGTCAGCCTGGCGGCCTTCCGCAAGCGCCCACCGACCTGAAAAACCTCCAGCCCCGGAAGGCTTGCTCCGAGGCACCTGACGCCGTTCTCGTAAGGGATCATCATGCGCTTTACCGTCGATCGTCTCGATCACATCGTTCTGACCGTCCGCGACAGGAGCATCTCGGCGTCCTGGTATCAGCGGGTTCTTGGTATGGATATCGAGGAGTACGGACGGAACAATCGCGTTGCCCTCTGCTTCGGGGGGCAGAAGATCAATCTTCGTCCGGAAAATTCCGAGGGTTGGGAAACGGCTGAAGGCGCGCAGCCAGGCACCTCTGATCTGTGCTTCACCTCGGCTATTGCCAGCGAAGACGTCATCCGGCACCTGGAAAAATGTGGGGTTGTGGTGACGGAAGGCCCTGTAGCGCGTCTGGGAGCCCTTGGCCCCATTACGTCCGTTTATTGCCGGGACCCTGATGGCAATCTGGTAGAAATCGCATCCTACCAGCGGTAACAGGCAGGGTTTCCCCTTGCCTGAATGGCTTTTACCAGTTCTTGGAAATCAGCCAGAATTCTTCAGACGTCAATGTAATCTGATTGCAGTCTTTCGTCTCGGCAGCAGCCGTGGCGAGGGCTTCAATACGCTCGATCATGATCGTCTTGCGCTGGTGCGCTTCGGACTGTTCCTTGACCGTGGACAGGGTCTGCAAGGCAGACTTGGCGGCCTTGGCAACGCGGGCTGCATCAATTGCGGCATAGGACATGGTCTGTCTCCATGATGGGGGTAAACTCGCGCGACCCTACCGCACCCTTCGGGTCAGACCAAATCGTACAGATCAGGCCAGGGAAGCCTCATAGGCATCCAGAACAGTCTGGGTTGGCCCATCCATACGAACCTGCCCCCCTTCCAGCCACAGGATGCGAGTGCACCATTTCCGTAGAACAGGAAGGGAGTGGGACGTGACGACGAGAATCTCTGCTGCGTCCACCATGCCCTCCATCCGGTTCCTCGCCTTGTCCTGAAAGCGCTGATCACCGGCCATGAACCACTCGTCCATCAGCAAAATACGCGGACGGGGCACAGTCGCCAGAGCAAAACCCAGCCGGATTCCCATTCCAGACGAGTAAAGCCGGACGGGCAGATCAAAAAACGGCCCCAGTTCAGCAAAGGCCTCAACATCCGCTTCAAGAGCCGGAATCTGTTCTTTGGCCACGCCCATCCGGCAGGCAAACAGATGAAGGTTTTCACGACCGGTCAGTTCAGGGTTCATACCGGACTGCGGATCAATCAGGGCATGACTGTCACCGTCAATATCCAGCAACCCATCCGTTGTTTCATAAATCCCGGCCAGGACGCGGAGCAACGTGGATTTCCCCGCTCCGTTATGACCAATCAAACCCACACGCTCGCCGCCTGCGATTTGAAACGTCAGGCCGGAAAGTGCCTGAACCAGCACCGCATCAGAAGTGGCTGCGCCAAGGCGCATACGGCCGCCCACACTGGCGGGTTTCGTAACCGTCGCTTTCGCACGAGCCAGAAGCGTCTTTTTCAAGGACCGTGAAGCGCCGTGCAGAACAGGAAACGACAGGGACAGATTTTCAAGGCGGATATGGGTCATGCTCAGATCCAGAACACCAGCCGCGCCCGAACGCGCACGAAAACCCAGACTGCCAGCGCACAGAATACGGCACTCGTTCCAAGTGCCACACCCCACACACCCGCTGATGGAACATGCCCTAGCAGGGGAGCGCGTACGATTTCCAGCAAGGCATAGAACGGATTGTAGAGCAGGAACCTTGCCTTGCCCGCGAGCTGTTCGGGCTGCCAGATCACTGGGGTGACGTAAAATACGATCTGCATAAGCGCGCCGACGATCGGCGGAATATCCCTGAACCTCGCACACAGCGCACCGAGCAGCATGGATGCAGCGAAACCGTCGATTCCCCAGAGAAGCAGCGATGGAACGGCAAGCAATGCCGAGGCACCCGGCCAGACATGGTAGATGGCGAACACGCCAATCGGCACGATGATGTTGTGCCCGAACACGATGGCATTGCGAACAACGACACGAACGGCCTGGAGCAGTAGCGGCAAACGGCTGGACCGGATCATGCTGTCCGCATCCAGAAAGCTCGTGCAGGATTCCTGGATGAGACTTGCCAGCCCGGTCTGCCAAAGCGTGAGGGACAGAGCCAGAAATGGCAGATAAACCTTGAGATCCTGATGGAACAGCCGTCCATACAGAACGCCCATCGAGGCCACCATAAGAACTGACGTGATGGTCAGCCAGAAGGGGCCCAGCGCAGACCCGCGATAGCGCAGCTTGATATCCAGCCATCCCAGCATGACGCCGAGCCGCCAGAGCTGGCGTGTTTCCCGGAAATCATTCCAGGCACGAGCGGCGGGGCTGCCACGTCGCTGATCAAACCTTATCAGGCCGGAAGCAGGCTTTGACAGGCTGTCAGCGTGAGGTTCGGTCGGGGCCGGAGACAATGCGCTCATATGGTCCGCCTAGCCGATACCCCCTCATCCCGCAAGCAGGTAGGCCCTTGATGGCGCTGAGTGGTTTCCCCATGTATCGGGCAGATAGCGTCCTTGGGAGAGATGGTTCCCGGAAAACATCCGGTTTTCGTCATTTTTCCTAGTTTTGCCGTAATCCCTGTGTATGCTTTGCGGGTTGCGACAGTTCTTCCCTTGTCAGGTACCCTGCCCCGATGCCCAGCTCCGCCGTGCCGCCCCAGACTACTCCACGTTTCCTGACCACTCTCCGTTCTGGTCTGGCACTTGGTCTGATCGGCCTGCTCGCGGCCTGCGCAAACACCCCTGATATGAGTTCGACTTCCCGTCTGCCCGTTACGCAGGAAGCCGCGAAATACCGGGCGCACGCCAAGTCCTACTACGCACCTCCCGGTCCGCCAGATGATCCGTGGGGGCCCTATATCGAAGAAGCGTCCGCACGCTTCGATATACCGGGCCAGTGGATCAGGGCCGTAATGCAGCAGGAGTCCGGTGGCCATCTTTTTGACCACAACGGCAATTTCATTACATCGACCCCGGGTGCGATGGGCCTGCTTCAGCTGATGCCGCCCACTTATGACGACATGCGCCAACAGTACGGCCTTGGAGATGACCCGTTCGATCCGCACGACAATATCCTCGCCGGAACGGCCTATCTCCGGCAGATGTATGATATCTACGGTTCTCCCGGATTTCTGGCGGCCTACAATGATGGTCCGGGAAGTCTGGACAGCTACCTTCGCCGCGGCCGTCCACTGCCTCGTGAAACGCGTCGGTATGTTGCCTCCATCGGGCCACGGATTGCTGGCATAACGCCTCATAACCGTTCGGCGGCGGATCTTCTGGTGGCGCAGCACGATCCAAATGCCCAGATCCAGATCGCAGAGAACAGCGCTCCGGCGTCTCCGACCAGTCAGGCGGTCAGTGCTGCCTGGTCGCACAAGGATGCGGCCGATAATGGCACTGCTTCTGCTGCGCCCGAGGAAGTCGCTGAAGCTCCGGAAACACCTACGACCCCTGTTGCCGTCGCTTCGGCGGCTGCTCCGTCTGCTGGACCGAGCAGCGTCAGTGCAGCATGGGCCGCGCGCGGTATTACCTCCCCTGCTCCAGCAGTTCAGGAGGCAGCGTACCGGCCATCCGTTGCGAGCAACATGGATACCGAACTGGCTGACAGTCAGGTTACAGCGCAGGAAATTCCCATCGGGCATCGCCTGAAGCCACAGCCAATCATGGCCGTCATGCCTGCCGCCAACCAGCAGCAGTATCGCCTGTCACCCGGCCCCGCACCTGTTGCCCGCCGCGCTGCCCCTGTTCAGCAGGATACGTCAGGGCCTCGCACCTGGGCTATTCAGGTCGGAGCGTTTGCCAATGCCAGTCAGGCCAGCACGGCCGCGTCTCAGGCCCATAGCCATGCTGGCGCTGTTGTCGCCTCGGCCCGGACCCAGGTTGCCAGCGTCAAAACAGGCAAAGGTCATCTCTATCGCGCACGTTTGACAGGCCTGACACATGACAGTGCTCTTGCAGCCTGCCACCGTCTGCCGCACGGTTCGCCCTGTGTCGTGGTTCCGCCCGGCGCATTCTGACACTCATTCAGGGAACAGAACTGATCCTATGCGTTTTCTGCTGCCAATCTCCGCCTTTTGCGCCCTAGCTTCGATTGGCACTCTTGCCTCCCCGGCCCATGCCGCACTTGAAACGGGCGCCCACGCTCCTGATTTCACGGCACAGGCCAGCATGGGGGGACATCAGTTCAGCTATCATCTTGCCGAGGCCCTGAAGACAGGCCCTGTCGTCCTGTATTTCTACCCGGCCGCTTTCACCAAGGGATGCACGATCGAGGCCCATGACTTTGCGGAGGCCATTCCGCAGTTCAAGGAAATGGGGGCCACCGTTATCGGAATCTCCATGGACCCGATCGACAAGCTGACGCAGTTCTCCGTCAGCGAATGCCGCAGCGCCTTCCCTGTGGCAGCAGATCCCAGTGGCACGGTGACTAACGCCTACAAGGCCAAAATGCCCGCAAAGCATCTGGCAAGCCGTACGTCCTATGTCATTGCACCCGACGGACATATCGTCCTGTCTTACGCGTCCATGTCTCCGGACGAACATGTTGAACGGACGCTCGCTGCCGTGAAGGCCCTTAAAGCCGGCCACTAACGCGTTACACTACGACCGGATTTCCCTGTTATGCCCCGCTCCCCCCGTCCTGCTCCCGAAAAGGAGCAGGCTGGTTCTGCCGATCTGTTCGGCCAGCATCATGTCGGCCATGCGCGACCGCTTCGCCTTTCAGACGATGTATCCAGCACAGCTCTCTATGCAGGTCCGGGTGACTGCTACCGTTACACGCTTGAGCGAGTATGGGACGATAGCAAACCCATGATCATGTGGCTGATGATGAACCCGTCTGTCGCAACGGAAATGGGGGACGATCGTACGGTCGCCAAATGCCAGCGTTATGCCCGGGCATGGGGATATGGCGGCATTTTTGTTGGAAACAGCTTTGCATATCGCTGCACGGATCAGAAACGCCTTCTTGAGGTTGATGATCCGGTCGGGCCAGACAATGACTCTCACCTACTGGCCATGGCCAAAAAGGCAGATCTTGTCGTTCTGGCGTATGGCGCTCCACAGGCCAAAGCCTTGCGCCCCAGAGGCACCGAAGTCGCCCGTATGCTTGGCCACCATGGTATTACGGTGACCGCTCTCCGGTTAAGCAAGAGTGGCAGGCCAGAGCATCCACTGTACCTACCCTCTGCCCTGACGCCGCAGCCACTCGATCCCGAAACCCTGTCCTGAAAGACAGGATCAGTATGAGCTTCCTTCAGGCCCACGTTCCTTGATCTGCCAGACCAGAACCAGATGGTTGTCGTGGTTAGGGTACACGACCTGAGGTTGGATTTCCGCGCCCAGCTTCTTTTCGTCATAGACCTTCTGAATGGCAGCTTCATCAGCCGCCAGCGTCTGGTCTGAAATAGAGGCACCTTCCTGCAAATGCGTTGCAGCAGCCAGGGCGGGAGTTGGAACCTTGGTGTTTCCGTCAAAGGCCACCTTGTCCACGATCAGTTGCCGCGCCTCACGAGTAGGGGGAACCTCCTCCCGGAGGACCAGCTTTACGTCCACCCTGTCAGCGGAAATGTGCATCTGCTCCCCAAGATCTGCGCCTACACCTCGCGACTGATACAGGTCAGCCACCCGCTTCTGTGCATCAGACAACTGCGCCCGGCTTACAGTCTGGCCCGAGCGATAGCCGAACGTCTTTAAAATCTCCTCCGAAGGAACACTCTTGTTGCCCTCAACGGCAATCGTTCCAAGTTGCAGGGGAGCATCCATGGCGGGAACAGGGGGGGGAGCGGGTGGTGTTGCTGGATCCGCAAGCGCCGACCCCACCAGTAAGATCGCTCCCAAGCCAAGCCCCGAAACTGCCTGCTTCAGCATGGAATGAGAAAACATCATGCTGCCTCCTGTGCCTTGAAAAAAATAAGAGACCTACCTTTACGCCAAAGAAGATGTGAGGTTGCCAATTATTCAGACCAAGGCAGTCCCCATCCACACAACGTCACAATTCCGAGACTTTCTCTCTAAACCCACTTAAATCCTTATCACCGCATTGACACCTGGGCGGCCCGTCTGCGACACACCGTTTCTCACTCCCTAAATTGGAATTCATTTTCTTCGTCCCATCACGGGAACGTCCCTAAAGAAAACGTGTTTTCCTCTCCACCATCATCAGACAGAAGAGAGACCTGCTGCCTCATGGTCGTGCTGCCTATTCCTGCTCGCGTTCCTCGTTCCGGATATTTTCGTTCGGCTTTGCTCGGCGTTTTGTCCGCCACGACACTGGCATTCCTGCCCGGATACGCCTGGGGACAGGCCGCCTCTCCCTCCGGATCGACGCCTACGGCAGGTCCGTCCGCGGAGCCGTCCGCCGGGAACAGCAAATCCGAGATGACATCTCACCCCATGGATACAGGGCTCCGCGTTCCGCTCATGCAGAAGAATATGCGGGGCGTTCGCAGCGCAAGTGCGTCTGACGAGATTGCAGATCCAGGTTCGTTTTTCGCAGCTCCCATGGGTTCACAGCACTTCTTCGGTGACTGGGGCGGTATCCAACCTTGGCTGGTCGATCACGGCATCCACCTTCTGGCATCCATCAACGAAGAATTTGCCGGCAACGTGACTGGTGGCAAACAGCGCGCCTATTCGGATACCGGCCAGGTTGGCGTTGAACTGGACGTTGACTGGGACAAACTGGCAGGCATTCCGAATTTCTGGACTCATACCTTGATCGTGAACGGCCATGGTCAGAACGTATCGCGCATGTTCGGGGATTCCATTGCCCCCGTTCAGGAAATCTATGGCGCTCGTGGTAACGTCGTTGCGCATCTGGTCTCGATGTATGGCGAAACGTCGTTTTACCATAACCGCATCGACATCAGTGCAGGCTGGATTCCCGTTGGTTCCTTCTTTGCGGCCTCGCCTCTGTTCTGTGACTTCATGAACGTGGCCGTCTGCGGTAATCCGGCACCGAACAAATATACGGAAGGCAACCGTGACTGGCCGTCCGGTAACCTGGCGGCCATCGTTCGCGTTATGCCAACCGTCAATACCTACATCATGGGTGGCCTGTTTGCGGTCAGTCCTCACGCATATAACGGCGGTATCTCCGGCTGGTCCTGGGCGCAATCCGGGCTAGGCAAGTTTTCAACGCCGGTTGAAATTGGCTGGGTTCCGCATTTCGGGAAGAACCGTCTCGTAGGCCATTACGAACTTGGTTACTCGTACGACAATTCTCGCTACCCCAACCTGTACGAAGATATTCATGGCAATTCCTGGCAGCAGACGGGCCTGCCCCGCCGCTATGAAGCCGGCCGAAACAGCGCATGGCTCATTATGGATCAGATGCTCATGCGCAATGGTCCGGGCGACACCAACGGTCTGATCCTGATGGCCGGCGCCATGTACAGTGATGGCAAGACTGTCTCCATGCGCGATCATACCTGGGTCGGCATGATCGATACGGGCAAGGCGTGGGGACGTCCACTCGATACGATTGGTGCCATGTGGCAGCATTTCGACATGAGCACCACGGCCGCTCTCCAGCAGGAATCCTCCAAGGAACTCAATCTTCCTTATCAGGACACCCAGTGGGGCGCAGTCTATGGCCCGCAGAGCCATGAGAACGTGTACGAACTGTTCTACAGTGCGCATGTTGCCCGCGCGATGGCGATCCAGCCCGACTTCCAGTACATCCAGCGGCCAAGTGCGACCACAACATTCCATGACGCTGCGGTCTTGGGAGTTCAGTTCACAGTCGTGCTCTGAGGCGACCCACACTGCGGCCGAATACGAAGCGAAGCCCTTCCCAGGCTTCGCTTTTTTTATGACCTAAAAGCCACGCTTTGGTTGAAGTCATATTAAGTTACATTGATTTATTTGAGATTAATTCTCATTACCGTATGTAGCGCTCACATTCTCCTCCAGTTGAGGCTTCCATCGTGCGCGCATATCCGACCTTTCGTTCCAAGCCTGCCCGCCGCCCCCATCATCTGGCCTGTCTTCTGCTTGCTGGAACCACGCTTCCCGTATTCGCTTATGCAGCGGCTGATCCGTCCATTGCTCCACAGACGGCGCCTCAAAAAGCTGTCCATGTTTCGAAAGCACCGCCATCAGCCATCCCGAATGATGAAGAAATCATCGTCAAGGCTAAGCGCCGGAACCAGATGGAAGTCACAAGCGGGGGGCAGCTTGGTGTTCTGGGAAACAAGAAAGGCCTGGATGTGCCTTTCAACATTCGCAGCTACTCCTCCAGCCTGATTCTGAACCAGCAGTCCCAGACGCTCGGACAGGTTCTGGAAAATGACCCGTCCGTTCGCACGACCTATGGGTATGGAAATTTCTCGGAAATGTTCGTCATTCGTGGCTTTGCCGTGAATGGAGACGACGTTGCCATCAACGGCCTGTACGGCATCACCCCCCGCCAGCTTGTCTCGCCACAGCTTTATGACAGTGTGCAGGTTCTGAACGGAGCCAGCGCGTTTCTGAACGGTGCTGCTCCGGGTGGGTCCGCCATTGGCGGAAACATCAACCTGATGTTCAAACATGCAACGGATGCCCCGATCACGCGCCTGAGCGCGGGTTATACCAGCAGTGCAATGGGCGACGGCAGCATTGATGTTGGACGACGCTTCGGAACGGACAAGCAGTTTGGTGTGCGCCTGAATGTCGCGGGCCAGTCCGGTGAAGACTCCATCAATAACGAATATCGTCACTCGACGGCTCTGGGTGCCGATTTTGACTGGCGCAGCCGGGATAACCGCACGCGTATCTCGATGGATATGAACTATCAGAATCAGGGCGTGGATGGCGGCAGGCCTGCGATCTTTCTCAGCAGTACAGCCACATCCGTGCCACGCCCGGCTTCCCCATCCCATAATTACGGTCAGAAATGGGCCTATAACGATCTGAACTACATCTTCGGCATGCTCAATATCGAGCATGATCTTTCGAAGAACGTCACCCTGTATGGCGCATTCGGCGCGCTGCACGGCGACGAAAAGGGGAACTACTCAAGCCCCACAATCACAAACTCCAGCACCGGCGATGGAACGGCCGGGGCCATGTATGTGCCATATTCGCAAACCAACGAAAGTACCCGGGCGGGTGTCCGGGCCCATTTCCGCACCGGGTTCATCAAGCACGAGATCAATGCAGGGGGCTCCGCACTCTGGGAAGATACGGGTGCCGCCTATTCCATGGCGCTCACATCTCTGAACACAAATCTGTACAACACACCCAGAGTGTCCTCTCCGGCTGAAACCTATGTCGGCGGCGTCTTGGACAATCCACAGACAACCAGCTCGACGCAGCTTTACAGTCTGTTCTTCTCAGACACGATGACGTTCTTGAACGGCCGAGTCGCGCTGACAGGCGGCTTCCGTTATCAGAACATGCTGATCAACGCGTATGACTACAGCACGACTGGCCGCGGCGCGCTTTCGTCCCATTACAATCAGGATGCCATTACGCCTGTCGTCGGGCTGGTCATTCACCCGACACGACAGACATCGCTCTATTTCAACCGGATCGAAGGGCTGTCCCAGGGGCCGACCGCCTCGGGAAACGTCGTCAATCTGGGGGAAGTCTTTCCGCCTTACAAATCCACCCAGTACGAAGTCGGCGCGAAATATGACATCGGACGGTTCAGCGCAGGACTGGCATTTTATCAGATTTCACAACCGAATGCTTATTCTGAAGCGCTGGGAACGACAGGCAGTTATGTCTACCGCGTGGACGGTCTCCAGCGAAACCGGGGCATGGAGCTGACCGTCAATGGCGAGATCCTTCCGGGCCTGCGTTTCAACGGCGGTGGCACGCTTATTCAGGCGTCCCTGCGCCGCACGGCCGGAGGCGCTTACGATGGCAATACGGCGATTGGCGTTCCCAACTATACGATCAATGGCAATCTGGAATATGACCTGCCGTTCCTGAAGGGTGCGACCGTTGTTGGGCGTGTCGTCAATACAGGCAAGCAATGGGTCAACGAGACCAACACGCTGCATATCCCGGTCTGGACACGCTTTGACGTCGGCGCCCGCTATACGTTCACGACCTATCACAAGCCCGTCACGCTACGCTTCGGCATCGATAACATCGCCAATACCCGGTACTGGTCTTCAGCTTTCAACGGCTATCTGCTTCAGGGTCTGCCCCGGACCTTCAAGTTCTCCTTCACGACCGATCTCTGATTTCACTTCAGATCGCGGGGACAAAAAAACGCGCCACCTTGATCGGGTGGCGCGTTTTTCATGTCTGCTCTTCGCTATTGCTCAGAACGTAATACCCGTTTCAAAATCAAGCAGCAGTGCATTCTTGTATCGGTTGGTGCCCCCCGGATGCATGAGGTACTGCGCGCCAGGACGAATCACGAGCCAGGGTGTTGGACGCCAGCCATAGTTCAGCTCAATGGCATGTTCTTCGGACGGCTTGTAAATACCCGTGGCGCCCGCCGCCTGCATCTGCCGAGCCCAGATGGTCAGCTTCGGGTTCACCCACAGCATTTTCATGCCAAGGCTGATCGTATCGTTAGGCCGGTTCCGGAAAGTCCCCTTACGCGTGATGCCCCAGGTGATGAAGTAAGGTGCAATCGCCGTGCGCGGATCACCCCAGGTGAACGAACCAAAGAAGGATGTTCCACGGTTCGGATCAGCCTTGTCACGCTCCAGCATACGATCAAACTGGAACCAGCCACCAAAACGACCGCGAACCTGCTGGGTCGGCGCTGAAATCAGATATTCCGTCGGAACGCCGAACGTTCCAAGCTGGCCATAGACATTCTTCACCTGCGAAGAATCCCAGTAGCCGCCAATCTTGATATTGGTCTGGAGCGGACCGCTGTAATCGTCCTTGCCACCCTGGTGCCAGCCAAGCTGGAACGGAACATAGGTACCCGTTGCACCATGGAGATTCATCTTCCAGCCGTTATGCGTATTGGCGATGGTCGGATCGACCGAATACGCGCCGAACTGGATCAGGTAATGATTGTTTCCAGCGGGGTAAAACTTCACCCACGCACCCGGATGCGCCGTCGGATAATATCCATAGCCCGAGTTCATCGCGACAGACTGAGGCATACCACAGATGGCGTTGGACTCGAACTGGCAGTACTGGCTCATACCCCAGTACATGGAAGACTGTTCGAAATCGTTCTCGGTATTGATTTCGCCGACTTCCGTAGAGACATACCGGTTCCACGGCATTTCCCATGACAGCCGGGTCAGACGAACGGTTTCACCCGAGCCGAAGATCTGTTGCGGGCTATCAAGCGCCGGGAGCTTGGCCCCAATACCCAGACCCTGTCGAGCCGTGCTCAGGAAGTGGAAGAGACCAAGGTTCCAGCCAGTCAGCCGCTTCAGATCAAGATCAATATTCAGACCGAACTCATCCGCATAGCGAACGGTCTTGGCCTTGCCACCCATCGGGTTACCTGCACTGTCCTGCAGGAAGTGACCGCCGATATTGATACCTTTTTCCGTAAGCCAGGTTCGGTAGCCGCCCCAGTCACCCGTCATGGTGCTTTGCGTCAGCCAGTCATGAAAGCTAGCCGGAAAGAAACGGTTCTCCGTCGTATCTGAAGGCTGTACGTCCGCCAGATGCGAGGGGGTCGGCGCAGGTTTGACCAGCAGAGGGCTGGGCTGGATGGACTTGGTCCGGAGCACCGGATGACCGGCGCTGTTATGGGCACGGGGCTGCCCTGCCTGTGGCTGGTCGGACGCAGAAGCCGTCTCGGCGTGTGCAATCTGGAATGTGGACAGCGCCGTGCTCAAAAGACAGGCCGTCGCCAGAGCCTTCGTCAAACCGCTTCTAAACCTCTGCATCTTTTCCCGCGTCTCCCTCTGGTATCGCCTGTAGCCGAAAATCCTGAATGACTTTCCCATACAGGCCGATACCGGTCCGGAATAGAGACAGGAAGACGGTTGTTTTCCTAATCAGACAGCTTCGAGGTTTTAAGACAAAGAATGTCCAATGATTTTCCTAGGTTTTCTCCCGAATTACAAAAGTTTCACGTCTGCGAAGTCGACGAAAGTTTCCTGTTCACAGTTATGTGTTGTCGATCCCAACGGCGCGTCAAAGGCTCCACACACGCCAGAATCACAACAATCGCAACGGCAATTTCACAGAGTGTCCGGAACAGCCCGGCGTAAAGAACATTGCCTGCAGACGTACCGACATCGGCTGGCATGGCGGCCTCGTTCGCAATGACACTCCCCACATACATGGCAATGCCCCAGAGCAGATAAAGCCCACCCATCATAAAACCACCCAGTCGGGCGGGTGCATAACGGGCAATAATGGCGAGCCCCAGCCCGTTGGTGAGGAGTTCTGCGAAAGACAGCAGCCCGTAGCCAACAACCATGATCCAGGGAGAAACAAGCCCCTTGGTGGCGGCCGTCGCGAACCACCAGACACCAAAGGCCAGGGCAACCATCGCGTACCCAATCAGCATCTTGCGGGCGATGGACAGATCCCGCCCCTGTGCACCAAAGCGATTATACAGTGAGGCTAACACAGGGCTGAGTGCCATGATCCAGAGCGAGTTCAGAGCCTGAAACTGCCCGGCAGACATATGAAAGAGCGTCACACCGGCAATCTTGAAGTCACCAGACACATCCCGAAGCGCATACAGCGTCAGGGACGTGATCATCTGCTGATAGTAAATCAGATAAATCGTCCCTTGCAGGGACAGCATGTAGGTCAGCTTCAGGCCAGGACGTTCTTCCACAGGGGCCCGGAAGTACAGCACAGCCCATATGACAGCCAACCCAAGGCCCGCAATGACAATGCAAAGTCGCGCCAGACCATCGCTGCTCAGAACCCACGCATTGAAGACGGTCAGAAGAAGCAGTCCCAGCCCGACCAGACCAAAACGGCTGAGTGGGACAGCCTTCTGCTCGATCGCGCTCGCCGTATAATCCAGCCAGTTGGACCGCCATAGATAATAAAGCAGCCCGATCACCAGACCACCGGAGCATGTGGCGAAGGCGACGGGCGCGCCATAATGCACTTGTAGCCAGGGTGTCAGCAGCATGGACACTGTAGAGCCGACATTCACAGACATGTAGTACAGCGTGAACGCCGCATCCAAGGCAGCATCATCGCCTTCATAGATACGCCTGACCAGATTGCCAGCATTGGGTTTAAACAGGCCATTGCCCGTAGAAATCAGAGCCATTGCCAGCAGAAGAAGCGTCGTCGAATTCAGGGCCGCAGCAAGGCAGGCATAGCCGAGAGCAAGGGAGATGGTCCCCATGACGACGGTCCGCCGTGTTCCGAGAATGCGGTCTCCCAGCACGCCGCCAAGCGCTGGTGTAATATACGTCAGAGCGGAAAAGGCGCCCATCATCAGATTGGCCGCCGTGTCCGCCATCCGGAGCTGCTGCACCATGAACAGCGTCAGGACCGCCTGCATTCCGTAATAGCCGAACCGCTCCCACAGTTCGATCGCCAGCACGACAGTAAAAGCCCGCCGGCGCTGCGCCGTCGGCGCCTGGACGGCGGTAGAGGAAGAAAAGGACGCCATGAAATACCCGTCAAAAGCAAAGACGGGCCTTACCTTACGGCAAATGCCACTCCCCGGCGAGGACGAGAGCATGCGCTCCGATAATGCTCAGAGCCACAACGAAGATAATGGCAAAAATCCCGCCAATGATCTGCCGCCATGGCCAGTCTGGCAGGCGCGCCTTCGCGCGCCGGACCATTCCCATCCTCAGGCCTCCTGAGCAGCGAAAAAGGCTTCAAGCTCAGGCGACACTGTGCCGATGTGAACCTGAAGGGTTACAAACAGATCGCCCGCCGGATGCTTCTTGTCTGCACCAACACCGCGCCCTGCCAGCCGCAGAACTTTCCCACTATCAGAATGTTTGGGCACCTTGACTGCCACATCACCTTTCGGCGTCGACACAGTCACCTTACCGCCAAGAACAGCCGTCCGAAGATCGACATTCTGGGTCATACGAAGATTACGCCCATCGCGGGTGTAACGCTTGTCAGGTGTAACACTGATGGTCAGGAGCGCATCGCCCGGAACACCGGGCTGCCCATCCATACCCGGCCGACCCGGTGCACCTTTACCCCGGACACGCAGGGTCTGGCCGTCTTCAACACCGGGAGGCACGCGCACTTCCGTATGCCCCCCTTCTCCCAGAGCGAGATCCAGTGAGGTGCCAAGAACTGCCTGTTCAAAACTGATCGTGACGGCGAAGCGTCGGTCTGAACCTTTGGAGGCACGCCGTCCGGCAGAGCCGCCGGGGCGGAAGTCCCCACTGAAACCGCCACCGCCGAACATATCCGAGAAGAATGCGCCAAGGTCTTCCTGATTGAAATTTCCCTGGAAGCCGTGTGCGCCACCGCCCGGTCCACCGCCAAACCCGGCACCACCGAACGGTCCACGTTCCTGCCCGTCAGCATCGATCTCACCACGGTCGAAGCGCTCGCGCTTTTCCTTGTCCCCGATGATGTTATAGGCCTGCCCTACAGCCTTGAAACGCTCTTCAGCGTCCTTGCTATCAGGGTTGTGATCGGGGTGATACTGCTTGGCCAGCTTCCGGTATGCGCTGCGGATTTCCTTGTCCGTCGCCGTCTTGGAAACACCGAGAACCGAATAAGGGTCTTTCATCTCACCTCCGCATCATCTGCCGGGCCATCATCCAGCAGGTCAATCAGGACTGCGATAACAACGTCACGCGCAAAGCCCGCCTTAACGCCATCTGCAATCAGGCTTTCCAGCCTAGGGCTGAGGTAATCCTCAGCGGGATGTCCATCCTGTGCCATATGTGTTGTTCCTCCGTTATCCACAGATGTGTGACGCCAGTGGCGTGGGGTCAATGATTGAGGACAAACTCTGCAATATGCGGGACAAGTTTTGGGTCCAGAGGCACGGTTGAGTCTGTATAGGCCTTCATAAAATCCGCTTTGTCCGTGCCTTGCACATCCTTCAGCATATGATTGGCGTCGGGAAGATAAAGTGCGTCTGCTTTTGGCGCGGCAGCCTTGAGAGGAGCGAAATCGGCTACCGGACTGATCTGCGCGTCCCGACCACCTTGGACCAGCAGCATAGGGCCTTGATAGGCGCCGGCCAGTTTCGCCGGATCATAATGCATTTCATCGATGAGGTAATGCTGAACGGCTGGGCGGAAAAGGGTGCGCAGGCCAGGATGCAGCGTCTGTGGATCAACAGTTTTTCCTGCCTCAAGGTCATTCAACGCTCCATCAATCTGGGGCAGAATAACTTGCGCGCCGGGAGCAGCATGGAGCTGACTCCGGAGGACTTCCCCCGGTGGCCGCCCCTGCGCCGACAGCAGGATCAATCCGCATAAGGGCTTCACCGAGGACGCAGAAGCGAGGGCGACAAGGGCCCCTTCACTATGGCCTGCCACCCACACACAAGACACCCCAGTCTGATGCTGGATCGTGTTTATCCAACTCTGCACATCCATAACGTAATCATGAATTGTGACGTTATTCGCATCTGGAATAGCTCGGGCACTTCCAAACATACCCCGCTTGTCGATGCGGACGGAAGAAATTCCATGTTCTGCCAGCCCTTCTGCAAGAAGGCGGAGCGTTGCGGGCTTTATGGAGGTAAGACTGTTTCCGTTTCGGTCAGTCGCGCCAGAGCCGGGAATCAGAAGAACAACAGGTTTTTTCGCTCCCGCATCAAGGAAGGTTCCTGCGAGTACACCCTGCGGACCCGGCGCCTCGACAGACCTTTCCTTGGCCGCCAGCGCAGTCGAAGGCAGGAGTGTCATCACCCCCAAAAGCAGCAGGTAATGGCGGAAACGATACATCTCAGTCCCCTTACGTGACGCACCGAGAAATCTGCCACGGGAAACCACGCCCCGCCACGTTTTTCACTCAGCGCGTAAAGGCACGCGCCAGAGCGTTCTGCTTCCCGATTTCAACCGGCAGACGCGTATCCGTGAGCTCACGTCCCTGCCAGCCAGCGCCCATTTCCGTGTAGAGCGAAATAGCATCCCGCAGGCGGGCCGTACGGCCAACAACAGCCTGATCCTGTGCGGTCAGGGCTGTCTGCTCCGTGGTCAGAACATT
>Ga0157363_1002393_pt1 | contig 16524 bp, 8 predicted proteins | sample AttsexASBM1_FD_111477 | JGI IMG/M metagenome (GOLD analysis project Ga0157363, IMG submission 111477) | Fungus gardens microbial communities from leaf cutter ant in Ribeirão Preto, State of São Paulo, Brazil - Atta sexdens ASBM1 | ecosystem: Host-associated > Fungi > Mycelium > Unclassified ... | reverse complement strand
GAATATATATATATATATATATATATATATATATATATATATATATTGTATTCAATGCTATAACTGTACACCTGAATGTTGCTGATAGATGCATGAAATGCACATCACAGTCAACTTTAGTTGTACCCATTTCTCTTTTTTATCTTTTTTCTCATACATATAAGGTACATTTATTCCCTGTGTCACATTAATAAAATTGATCGGCAACTGAATATTATTTGCAAACATCATTATTTGTAACTAGTAACGCATAAATTCAGATATTGTATATTTAAAAAGAGCGGCAGCTATTCCAGTGTTAAGATCAAAATATACATCGTAAATAATTCTAGAATCCTGTAACAAAGAAGTAATTTATATAGTGAAATAAGTTTAAGAATGCAAGTAGATAATGAAATTATCTTATTGCATTCATTTGAAATTGGTTTTTTTTTTTAATTTAATTTGAGATTTAACAATCAATACTAGAAATTTGAACTGATAATTTATCAAATTTTCTAGAAAATTTTTGTATATTTGGAGTTGGCGCATTTAATAATAGAAAAAGTGACAAAATTGATAAAAAATAATATTTTTTATCGGAAATATTTTCGACAAAATGGAAAAATTATTATGTTCTTTCATTTCGTCGAAAGTATAGTACATAATTTACATATAATATAGTAATTTGTAATAATTAATTACCAAAACACTAGTTTATTATAAGAATTGTGCATAAAATTTGTGTCTGATGAATTCAGTATTTCATTTTATTCATAAGACTTAATATTAGGTATAGTAAAAAGAAATCCATTATTTTTCCATTCAATTTCATGCAAAAATAATGGATTTCTTTTTACTATACCTAATATATTGCAACTTTTAACCAGTACTCATCTTTTACCAAATTATTTTTTGCTACACAGTAAATATATACAACGCGTATATCTGAATGTATAATGTTTGTATTTTATGTTATTAGAAAATCATTTACTATAGGAGTAAAGAAAGAACGAGACAATAGAAAATGTGAAGACTGGGATTAATGAGATCACGGTGTGCAGTTGCAGCATTATAATACGTTTTATGTACATTTATTCATTGTATTCATTCTATCTCATCTCCCTCTCTATGTACATACAAACCCTCACTTGTCATTGTTACGATCACGGATTTCTATAAATCTTCTTTCTAGAAGTCTGTGATTACGGCGGTATAAGGATTTTAAATAATTAAAGAATTTTGAGGCAATAATATGCTAAATCGCAACGTAAAGATGTATCAGAGCTTAAGCTCTATAATTATTTGCTCTATCGTATATTTTTTTTAGGAAACAGTATCTGAAGGAATAGATCTGATAAATCTTTTTCTGTTAGTGTCTCTGTAAAATTTATTTTGCATGATTTAACATGTTATCGCCCCGGCTCGTTAACTTAACAAAGTTAAGAAATACGCATTGCATTGTGTCATACTTCTCTTAAATATTTTTAATTATATTACGTATCGATATTATCTGTCATGTCATTATGATTACAACGTTTATTTTTTATTAATAATGATAGCAACTAGTATTACTGCAATTCGATAGAAGTTACTCTGTATCCGTCGCTCAAATGTAAATAAAGTAACATACGTTTAATATGGGGAAGTTGTTTAATGTGCAAGTATATCACAATTAAAGAACGTTCGATACATACATTTTTAATAAATACTTTTGCAATTACGCATCACATATATAATTAAATCGTGGGTTGATAAAGTAATATCTGTTTAATGTGAGAAGTTGTTTAATATGCAAATGTACATTATAATTACAAGGCATTCGATGCGTATTTTGAATAAATATTACAGCAACTGCGAGAAAGGCATCATTTATGTATCAAGATACTTTATAACTGTAATACAATTGGCGCCGTAATGTTAACTAATAGTAGGAAGATATAACTTATTACGTTTATTACTATATGAGATATATAGAAATAACCGATTATACATATGTACAGACTTACACTGGGTGTGTAACTATATCATAACATATAAACGGACTGAATTATATATATGCGATTTAAATAAGAAAAAAAGATAATTATTGCTCATAAATATTATTTGATTTTCTTACGAACTTCCGGTACATAGTATAAGTAAATAAATTATGAGTCAAGTTATATCGCGATGTATGGCATTTTACTTACGCAGCCAATTAAACAAATTTTATAACAAACCATTTCGATAAATTGTATTGTTTATATATAGTAGATATGAGTAGATAATTATATATATATGTATATATATATAGAAAATTATTTATTTTAATATCTTCACAACCATTTTTAGTATGCAGCATTTTATTACCTACCGCTGCATTTTATTATTGAAAATTGCTTGCTTGTTCATTCTAATTAGAAGACAATAATTTACCTCTCTCCACAGAAGTTCTATATTTTAAAATAATAATAAAATTAAAAAGAAAAATATTGCGCGATAAACGATAAAACAGTATGCAGTTCTATAATAAAAACCTTTAATAAGTCAACGACATTAATAATTCAAGTTTTAAAAATTAATAAGCCGCAAATCCAGTTTGTTAACTTTTATGACTTTAATTGTCAATATCATTAACTTATTATGTTATAAAAAAATTTTTTCATTATAAAACTGCATACTGTTTATCGCGCTGACTTCCAATGTTCCTTTTAATTTAATTGTTATTTTGAATTATTGGAAATTTTTATTATTGTGTTTGCATTAGGTCTATATTTTATTTATGTATTTTTTGCTTGCATGTACATACTAGGTCCATGCATTCACAGCTCCGTAAATCCACAGTTTTATATTTGCGGATTTCAATAGAAAAAATTTTTCACTTGATTTTTCAGAATAGCATCGAATTATAATTATCATACAGTTTTAATATAATATACTGTAACGTGTTAAATTGAATTAAAATTGTAGATTAATTTTGAATTGAGCTCATCACTCAAATATGTACATTAATGTAATGTAGTATTACAAGGAATGAGAATTATTTCGTGCTAACGAGGCTACTAGTTAAAATATTATAAAGTAATGTCATACATTATTTTGACGCATATGTCGAGTTTTCATTCTATACATACCTATAAAAAAAGAACATTTTACAGTTCAATTGCTGTAAAATTATTGAGAATTGGAAATTAAAAATTTATTAAATAAAATTCCTAATATCTACTTACATTAAAAACATCTAAATAATTGCATTATTTTTGAGTAGAGAATCTATATTAAAAAATATTAAGTTTTGTTTATACCTCAATTATGAAACATACCGAATTATCAGAATGAGGATAACATCAAGATAACTTTCTCTTTTTGAATAAACATGACATCTAAAAGTCATATGAAGATCTCTAAATGAATATTTCTAAAACTTTTTCAGTATTTATGATGTTATTTAAATTTTTTGGTTGCTTAAAAAAAATTGCTCAAGATATACCAGTTAGTTTTGCCCCATTCTTAATCTTTCTCTCAATCGCTCTATAACATTATTCACATATATTAAAAAATAGTATTACATTCCCTCCTTATATTAAAAAATCGTAATTATGTTACGCTCCTTTTCTCTCTAAAAACAATTTAATTTAATAATGTACAATTTGCGTATGATATATTGATACGCGGATGCAAGGCGAGATGTTGAAGAAATAAGAACTTTCTTCTGAAATTGCAAAAGTATTGATCGAAACATACAATTTTTCATTTAAAACTTTGCATACAGATGATGTGCACAGTTCAGTGTCTATTACTATTATTTAACTTCTCACAAGTTAGACTTAAAAAATTTAAATTATCACGAAGTTAACTTACTAAATACCATATTTCGCAGAGTCATTCGCATGCAAAGTATTAAGCCGTTAACAATCCACTGAGCACATTCACCGAAAGGACAGTAGAAAAATAAGAAGAAAACCGTAGAGACAAGACACATTGATAGAGCACACAAGTAACGATATGAAAAGTGTCGCGCTAGTATATTATCTTAATTATAATGATCGTTACAAACATCTCCACAAGTACATCCGGAGGAAAGTCGATAGGCTTACTTTGGAAATGTTTGCAAAGTTTTAGAATTGTTTCGACGTTCGAAATCGTCGTTGCGAATTATCACGGAACATCTTGTCACAAGATTATCTCAAGAAATATCGAGAAAGAAAAATTTATTTAACAATATCTTCGGCTTCCTGTCGGATTGAATTCTTTTGAATTAAAAATGAGTTTGTATCTAAACTCTATAGAAAATGGAATGAATTAGTATATTTGATCAACTTTCTTTTTCGAATTTCAATGAGAATCGTATTGGTATTAAATTTAGTGATAATTAACAACAATGAACGAAATATTCATTTCTTAGATTAGGAATCGACAAGAAATGTTCGATCAAGACATCGAGTATATCTTGTACATTATACTAGTCGATTTAAAATTATTTAAGTATTATTTATATTAAGAATTTTTTATTCAATATTTAACATTTTTTAAATTTATTTATTCCGAAAAAATGGTTTTTTCAGGAAAAAATTTTTTAAAATATAATTTTGAGACTTATTCATCTATTATTTATGATAGTCCTCGTAATAATTGAGCAAATTTCCTGTTGTCTTGATTGAACTTTCCTAGCGTTTTATTGACTTCCATGTTGCCATTATATGCACTTTCAATAGCAAGCATGATATTAATAACTATCTCAATCCTGATATTTGTTTTCAGATTGATTGAAAATTGATGTATATTATTCTTTTCCATTCTAATGTTATCCGGCTGCGCTTCTGGTACTATTTCTTAGTAAAGATTGTAACTGTTGAGCTGCACCCTAAAAGCCAAAATAAAAATGTTAATGACTAATACAATGAGACGATCTTTTTAAATAATTAATTCAATATGTATAGCATAAAAATGTAGTAACTCGAGAATATAAAAGATAAAGTTAAAAAAATTGTTTAAAAAAATTTTTAATTTGTTTTCATAATTTATTTTTAATTATATAATTTATTATTTATATAATTGCTTTTAAATAATATTTTTTTTTGTAAAATAACTTTTGAATCTATCCAAACTCTCTGCAAAACTTTATTTGTATATTTATTTTCGTTATACAAAATGAAATAGAATAAATTTTCATTAAATTTTCTTATTAGTTGAGAAATTTCATGAAAAAAAATGTTTACCGAAATGGCAGCGCCAAGGAATCTGCCTATGGCTCTAGTAGCGGTAACCAGCCCATTACCCGATCCACTTCCTCCAAAGAGAGGAGGCGGATATGTTGAACTTGGAGCCCATGTCGTAGTCTGTAGTATATTCTCTGCTGGTCTTGGTCTCGCAGAAGGTCTCGATGTCACTACTTGCTTCGCTATAGTGGTCGGTCTAGTGGTTGTTGGTCGAGTCGTGGTCGAAGTCGCATCTGGCGTAAGCAGACCTTGACTCTGATCGAGAAGATATACATTACATGTATGTCTATCGATATTTTTTAATAAATTATATAAAGAATTTCAGAGAATCGTGAAAGAAATATTACTGATAATTGTAATTGTTCTCTAAGTTTTGTTGCTGGTGTTGTGGGTTCTATTCCTTGTTGTTTTAAAAGCAGAGCTAGCAAAGCAGCAGGATTCACTTCGGTAGATGACGATGTTGTGGTAGAAATGCTAGCCTGATTATTTAAAATCGCTCTCAAAAAGGCTTCATCATCCTCATTTAATCGTGTTGTCGCCGAAGTACTCGTTCTCGTTTCTGCTATTTATTATGAATTTATTATGAATTAATAAAAACTAATAATAAAAAACTAATTATCGGAATCTAAAGTCAAAATCAGCGATTTAGGAAAATGTAGAAATTGTTCTTGGATTTAAAAATGGTCTTTCTATTCTTGACTTTATTGAATTTACAATTTTAAAATTGCGATTAATCTATTTTCAAAATCTAACAATAAGAAAAAATCATTACTATATAAAAATTAATTATTATTCTTCATTTGAAATCTTGTCTTATTTTTACAGTAAAAATAATTATAAATCAATTTAATAATTTCAAAAATATAAGAAGACACATTTTTAGATAATTAAATTTAGCTTGATTAGTAAGATATTTTGTATTTTAATGTTCAATTAAATATAATTGTATATTTTATTAAAATATTTCATTAAAAAAAAAATAAAAGAAGGAAATGATTTACCCGTTTGTACTGCTTGCAGGAGCGCAGCCAAGAATTTCGCGTCGTCCTCGGATGAATACGTGGACGTAGAGACGTCTCTCAATCTAAGATTATTTAAGAGCGTAGTTGAAATCGTACTTGGTGTTGACGCGGAAATGATATTGTCTGCGACCGATGTACTCGAAGCTACATGAATGTCTGAAATATCTACATTTCTTGGCGTCGTTGGCGATTTGATCGAGGTCATTACGTGATTCATAAGCGTCGACTTGATGATCTGCGCTGGTGCTTGAGTAGAACTGACAGGTTTTTGAGTTGCCTTAATTGTGGGTTTCCTTTTTATAGCGCTCGCTGCAGTGGTCGCGTCGAAAAAGTTATTGCCAAACAACGCTCGCCATAAACCCGAACCAAATCCTACAGATGCTCGAGGGGTGGTAGCTTTGGGTCTGGCTGTCGTCTTAGGCTTGGCAGTGATAACGACTGGTGCTTTAGTCGCGATTGTTTCAGTGTATTTCTTCGTAGGTGATGTGCTGCTAGATATTCTTGGCGTAAGTGGTAATAAGTCAATTATTATTGGTTCGGAAGACAATCCGAATGACGTGCTCTTTGATGGATTCTTAATTACATTCACATTCGCATTCGAATTTGCGGTTTGAATCGCTTTTGGCGATCTCGTTGGCCCAGGATTAGCCAGTGCAAGCGACAAAATCTACAAAAAATATATCAGATAAAAGAATTTATTATAAAAATATGAATTAATCAAATAAGAGAAAAAATTCTATTTTGGTCCAAACGGATTTTGGTATTTAATAAATGTAAATTTTTTAATGTATGTATTGTTATATTTCTCAGTAAAATGCGCTCCGATTCGGATTTGAAATATAATATTAGTCGAAATTTAATATTTTGTTCATTTTATGTATTAATTTGGAGGATAATAACTGTGCTCATAAAATTATTATTATGTTCTCTTTTTTGTACTTATGCTTATTATAAATGTTAATGTTCATTTTGTTAATGTTAATGCTCACCCTGTTTGCTAATAATTGCTCTACTTCACTTAACGTTTTCGGCGTAGTGGACTTAACATCGTTGTTGTTTTGTAACTATAAAAAGTATACATATATAAAAGTATATATATAAAAAGTAAAGAATAATTTGTTATATTAATTTATATAGTTCATTACATTATACAAGTATTTTAGAATATTTCTCGAAATTTAAAGACAGAAATAATTCAGGTAATAAGCTAATCATTTATTACTATTTTAACATCAAAATGACGACAAAACGTCTATTTGCTATTTGAGAACATTAAAAGATCTCTAATATAAATTAAAAACAAATGAAATTTACCAATGAATTCAGGAAAGCCAAATCCCCGTACGTGCTACCAAAGGGATTCTCCACTGTATTCGCTTGTAATCTGCTTAATACGTTATTCGTAGATATTGTCGATGCGGTAGTTGATGGTGGAACTGATCCTATACTTGCTGTTGTATACGGTATAGTGTAAGTATATGAAAGAAGTTTATGAAAGAAGCGGCTTTTGCTAGCCAGTCCTGGTGAAAAAATTTCGTTGGAATTATTCCACGTTTTGAAACATTTAACCGAAATTGAAAATTTCCTGAAATTTCTTTGAAATTTTGCTAAAAATAAATTTTTCAGCTAAAAATCGCTGAAATTAAACTAAAATTTTTCTGAAAAGTGTTTCAAAATGTGAAATAATTTTAGCGAAATTTTTCCAGCAGAGGAAGAATAAATGTACCTGGCGTTGTTGTTTGACTTGTGGTCGTTACAGGAGTTGTTGTTGAAGTAGTTGTAGTAGTTGTAGTGGTGGTGGTGGTAGTAGCGGCAGTAGTCGTCGTTGCAGTTGTTGTTGGTGCCGGCGTTGTAGTAGTAGGAGTGGTAGTGCTGATAGTAGTAGTAGTAGGAGTGGTGGTACTGACAGTAGTAGTAGTAGTAGGAGTGGTGGTACTGACAGTAGTAGTAGTAGGTGTAGTAGTACTAGTAGTAGTAAGAGTGGTAGTGCTGGTAGTAGTAGGAGTGGTGGTACTGACAGTAGCAGTAGTAGGTGTAGTAGTAGTGGTAATGATTGGAGGGGATGGAGATATTACTGCAGTGCTTACGATTGGTGTGAAAACTTCCACCATGGAATTTACACGTGATATAATCGGTGCATTGTTTCCGATTGGCTCGTCCTAAAGAAAATATATTTATAAATATATTTATAAATAAAAAATATAACGAAAAAAACAAAAAATGTAACAAATATTTAAATGTCATTTATTATCCAGTGTTTTTTAAAATAAATGTAACAATTTTGAGAAATCTATTATTTAATAAAAATAATATATATTTATAATCATATTTTAACAATATTTAAATAATATTATTTAATTGTTTAAAATATTTGTTATTTTTATGTAATACATACTAGTTGATTTGATGCCACAGATGCTGTTTGCATAGGTGAGTTGGTAGTGATACCGAATATCTGATCAAGAGGGTCTCTCCAAGGAAAACCAGGAGGTGCTGTTATTATATTACCACCCGATTGATTGTTCAGTAAATTTTCAAAAGACGGATTCGACGCTGTAGATGATGCCGTGCCTTCGTTCACAGAAGTCTGACAACAAATTTTTTAATACCTTTGTAATTCTATTTCTATTTTTATTATTATTTCTATATTTATTAGTATTTCTATATTTCGACTATACTTCTACAGTAGCTATTGTTTATACATTTTTGACAACATTTATTAGTTTAGTAAGTCATTAAAAAATACGATACTCATATCATGATATCTTATGTAGTAGACTATATTCAATGTATGAAATTAGATACTTCAGATCTTATTTCAGTAAGCAATAAAGAGAAGCGTGAGTAATTTTTAATTTCCAAATTGTTAACAAATAGAAGCAAGAAAATTTATTAATAAAAAGAAATCCAACATTAAGAAATATCAAATTATCATTCGATTACTTACAGCCACTGAATTTATTCTTACATCAACGACTTTTGGATTGATATCAGGTGCACCATCAATCTGATAATTAATAAATTTATCCTGAAATATTTATGATTGCGCTTTCAAGTTTCTTGTTTGCTTTTGTTTTCTCCTTTAGTAAATAATTACATAAAGTGATTTTGTGTACTACCTGTCCGATATATACAGCGCTGTTTTGCCCAGACGTCACTCTTGTCCGAGAACCTTCGTTTCTTTCGCGATCCTGGATGATCCTTGGAGGGCCTTGTACTTGACTGCTACTTGGCCTCTGATTACCGAATGAGTTCGGCAACATACCCATTTGAGAATTTAATAAAATATCGCTCTGAAATATTTACATGCCGCATTTAATAATGTTGTTACCAAAACTTTAATATATAGTGAATAGAAATAGAGCTCATAAACTTGTAATAATTTTCAAATATTACGAAAGAAACAAGATTGGTGCGATCGTGTCATTTACAATGAAATAAAAATATAAAACTTTTATGCCTTTTAATACTTTTTAGTAAATATTTTCATAATACCTTCAATTTAGTTTTTAATATCATAAAATTTTATTTTATTTAAATACTTAATTATATAAATTATAAAAATTTATAATGATATAATAAAGATTTAAAATGTATTTTGTGATTTTTAAGAACAAAGTATTGTTTTTAATAAATTTATCTGAGATTAGAGACAGTAATAAGTTTCGTAACGATAAAAATGTATATTCATCTGTACAATTTATTTTAATGTAAAATATAAAAATATTTGAACACAGAATCTAATTAAAGAAATTCAGGAGAATAATAAAAATAATTTCTTTTTAACCGTGGTATAACACATGTCGTGCTTAGATGACAAAATCTGTAAAATAATAAATTTTTATAAAATATTTTTTATGTAAGTATTATGAAATATATCAAATATTTAATACAAGTGAAACATCAGGTTGTATATGTTACATCTAACAAAAGATACAGTGCATAAAAAAATTTTCAAAGTGCAAATGGGTGAACAAGAGTGCTATAAATTGTCACAACTATTTACAAATTTACAACGATACTCTGTACACAGCCATTGTAGCATTCGATATTTTTGACCTGGAAAAAAGTATTAAATTGCATTTCATTAAAATTACAAAAATGTAAAGCATATATATTATAAGAAAAAAGTCTGTCAAAGAGAAGCTACGAAGACAAGTTATAAAGTTATGCCAAGAAACTGAATTGTTAATCTATCAATATTACATAATAATTATCCAGCGAGAGACAGAAAGAGAGTGTGTTATGAAACTTTACTTTACGTTCAATAGGAATAAAAAGAATTAGAAATGCTGATCGTTACATGAATATCCGCATTTCGCTAAGCATGAGATTATTTGCTTTTTATTAATATTAATATAATTTTTCTTATTAATATTAATATAATTTTATATTTAAATACATTTTTTTTAAATTTCAGGCTGTAACCGCAAACTGGATGAATATTTAAATTTTATAAAAATATATACTAAAATAACACTTTTAAACGACAGCTCTTAAAAATTGAAGATAAATTTGCAATTTTTTAAGAAGTATAAAATTGTAAATAAAATTTAGATAGTTATTCTAATAAAATTCTGATTTCTATTAATGTGTTAAACTACTTTAAGTTACTTTCGCGTGGCAACGATTTCTAAATGTCTAAAGAGCCAGGAAATGCGACTCGTTTCTCAATCGCGATTTGATTCTTGATCAAATTAATTGCACGTATAATATGATTTTGATGAAGAGATGAGATAAAGATACCATTTTGTTTGTGCTTGGGACGCTAGCAGGGAGACCAAATGGTCCCGTGAAATTAGGGCTTCCAGAGGTAACGCCAATCGCATTACCAATAAGTCCAAAATCAAAGGATCCAAGGTTCTGGGCGCCTCTCATCAGGTCATCCATGGGTCTACCGTTATTATAGTACACCGGGGCTTGATACTGGTTGTTATAAACGCCTGCTTGGTTAGCCTGGTTATAATATGGCCTGAGTGCTGGTCGGTTAGTAGTAGTGGTAGTTCTAAGTGTGAACACAACCTCGACCGGGTTCCTGGGTGAATCCGGTATTATCGTTCCGTTGGGAAACTTCCGAACTAGTCTGCCGTCCGGAAAGATGCCGAATATCACGTACGGGCTGTCTACATTTCTGCCGTCGATCACATTATCCTCTGGCCGCTTCCGCACAATAGTCTTGTTAGGATAAATACCATAAATCAAGTAGTCACGAACAGGAGCCTTAGAGGAGCTGGGTCTCGGAAGTGGAGTCATTTGACTGCCACCGAAACGTCCCAGATAGGGCCCTGGTTGGAAAGGTGTAGATGTCGGAAATGATGATACTCGATTTAGCATAGTAGTCCGTGCAGTCGTCGACGTGGTTGTTGTGGTTGACGTATTATTTGTGCCATTTGTGGGTGGTGCGGCACTTGTCGTTGTTGTTGTAATCGTCGTTTCTTCTCCATCGTTTATCCTCGATATCATGTTCAAATCCTCTGATTCAGTCGGGACGATTGTCGTGCCTCGCATAGTCGAGATATCAGTCGTTGTCTCAGTGGAAACAAGATTATCGTTTATGTCGGCAGTCGTAGTCGTCATTTCAGACGTCGATTCGACAGTGGTAGTGAGCTCGGATCGCGACAACGCTTCCGTTGATGTCGTTTGGAAAGTTGTTGTCGATGTCGTCATCGTCGTCGTGGTCTCCGTTGTCGTGGTTGCTATGGTTGATTCAACTGATGGGATGGTTGATGCGTTGATAGAGGATACGGGGGATATGGTGGAATCGGTTGTTGATGCGGTTGAAGGTGTTGTGATATTAGGAATGGTGGTGGTGATGATGGTTTCGGTCGTTTGCTCGGGTTGGATGATTCTCGAACCAGCCGTCCCTTGGGCGGTTGTTGTTGATGTTGTATCCTGTAAACGGGCAATAAAATTTGGCATCTCGCTTACGAGATCGGTTAGCATTTGAGGGGCGTTTGTTGTTATGTCGTTGAGTTGATTAGTGGTAGTGTCGGTGAAGCCTACTAAATTACGAATTGATTCCGTGATGGGAGGTTCTGTATCAAATGGCTGAGTATCACTCGTATCGGATACCATTGGAAGTGTTGTAGTGATATCCGATGCATTTGCTATGAGGGATTGATCGTTTGTAATCTGTAGGTCAGATGCAGACATTATCGTGGTGGGTACTGGTGTTTGATTAGTGGTATCTGTGATATTCATTTGTACAACGTTTATTTCCGTCATAGCTACACTAGTGGTTAATTCTGTTACCATGTCCGACGTCGTGGAATTGTTTACATCGAACAGAGACAGCATTTCCTCTGCATTCGCGGTAACAGAGCTCGCTAAAGGATTATTGGTAGCGAATTCTAATAACCGATTCAACAACTGAGTCTCGTTATTTGAAACTGTCGTAATAGTTTGTTGTTCAGTATTGTTACTGGATGATTCAATTGGATTAGATAATTGTGAGTCAGGCGTATTAGTAATTAGTTCAGAGCTCATGCTGGCCGTAACCGTAGTGATATTTGATATTCCGGTCTTCATCTGCGAAAGGGACATTGTGGTAACATCACCTACATCAGTGGATTGCACGTTAGTTTCCACTAACAAAATATTCGATCCTACAACAGGGCCGCGGGTAGAATTATCTCTTCTTTCATTTCCGAATAAATCAATGAGTGTTGTGACGTTTATAGGTTCGATAGTGTTTTCTAAAGATTTCGAAAGTTCGGAAGGTGCAGTGGTAGCTTCTGATGTGACATTCAACACGAACATGGTTCGATTTCTATCGTTTCCTACCGTGTCGTCAGTTTGACCCAATTGTCGCGTGTCGTTCATCGCTTCCGTGAAGAGAGTCTTCGCGATAGTCATTAGCTCAGCGAGTAACGTATCATTAGATGATCGGGAATCGATTTCCGTAACGGACTCAACGAGTTGCGAGGTCGGTATCATTGTGGTGGTCACAATTTCTCCATCTGTCATTGAAACTCGCGCATCTTGAGTTGTCGTTGTCGATTCGGGATCTGATGCTGTGTTGCGCTCGTTGCCTACGGTACTCGAAAATGTTTGTTCCGTTGCTGTATTCGAATCCAGTGTATTCTGTGCGGTTATCCCTTGGTTAGATTGACTCTGAAGCATAGTATTTACACCTACTGTATTGGTCTCTTCTGATCCGTTCGTCGTGATCGACACGAACTCTACATCGAACGATTCCGTCGTTTCATCGATACCCTGTCCAGCTATCCGTATGGTAGTCGTCTCTTCCGATTGCGCCAGGCTCTCTGTATTTGTTGACGACGAATCCGGTATCGCATTGGACAACTCGGGAAAGGCAGTTGTCGTAGCGATAGGTTTTTGGATCGGTGTGTTAATCGTCGTAATCCCCTTTTGTGATAAAAGTGATAGAATATCTTGTGCGTAATCGACTAATCGTGTGCGATATGTAGTTGAGAAAGCGGGTATCACTGTCGTACGAATTTCGATTACGTCATTCGAAATCTCTTCGGTTGTGGTTGGCTCAGCAGTGCTCGTAATTTCCGTTGTTTGAGGCGGATTCATCGTATCAGACTGCTGTATGGTATTTGTTTCTATATTCTCGATTATGGTGGTCGTTTCTATTAGGCGAGGCGTTGTTTCCTCAGATTGTTGCACGGTATTCATCTCAATACTCTCCGACATGTCATTCATCGTGAGTATAGTCGTCGCTTCCGGTGGTAAGCGCATCACGGTAACACTTTTGGTAATTGGGGGTGGTATTGTTGTATCCGATGTATTTGCAGTTTGCAGATTTTGAGAAGCTGGCATGGATACTCTTGCGTTCATCGTTTCAATGATGGGTAGCGTTACTGCTTCCGTGGTTTTCGTGTTCAGTTCAGTGGATTGAACATCGTTAGGAACAGGTTCTGTGGAGGATTCTGCTGCTAAAGTTATATCGGCGGTGCTTATCGACGTGACAGTTTCAGTAGTGATAGTTGGTGATGTATTCGATATCGTGTTAACAGAGACGGTGGTCCCGGGCGTTTCCGAGATGGGGACTGGAGTCGTTTCTCCTCCATTTATGTCCGGATTTGTGGGGGTTTGTACTGTCGTGATGGTTTCCGGGCTACCATCGGTACTATTCTCGGCACCTAATATCAAAGCGAGCGAATTGTTTGCCGACTCTACGGCAGTGGTAGTGTCTACGGTAGTGATATCTGGGGAGGATGTAGTAATAGTAGTCGCGGTGATTGATGGAACGATGGTGTCATTGTTGTTAGCAATATCGTTACTGGCGCCGTTAGGTACAGTAGCGTTAGGGTCTACCTTCGTTACCACGCCAGTTAGTCTTTGCTGCTGAGACACGTCTTCCGCGCCCAAATTTTCATTTCTTATGCTAGCCGACTCTAACGCCTGATAAAAAGTGATGAATCTCGGCTCGCCGGGGCTGTTGATGGCAACGGGTGGTGCCGAACCGGAATTCTGCAATCAGAAATTCGGTGCGTGCGAGTGCTGTACACACTTTGGTGCAATTACGGTGACAAAGTAGTCGAGTACAAATGAAAGTCGATTAACAGAAGGCTTTTTGTAACACGCGTAATCTACATGTCGAGGGCGGTGTTTCAACCCTTAAGCGCGTCTAGCTTTGGCGTGAGCTTAATTCAAGCTAGAAATGCTAATCACAGCATGAATAACAATAGTAGTTTGCGCGTTTAAGAGTTAATACGTTTTAGTTCTATTTACAGATATGCATTTACAAATGTGCACTCAAATGAATACAACGCAATTATTGTAATATATACAATATTTCATATTAGCGATTAGCGTGTTATTTGATGAAAATATTTTTATGGCCTAATATATAGCTAAATATTTTTATGACAAATACATACAATTATACAAATAGACGTTATATGTGGCATCAGTCGCAAATCGATCGCAAACTTTTGACAGCCAATCTAAAGAGTCAATTTAAAAATTGCTTATTAGATTAACTATCGCAACAAGCTTGCGACTAATATAGGACCAATTTGAGAAAACACGTGAGCATACACCATCTTTATATACAAACTAGTGCAAGAGGAAGGAGAATTGTTGCCGATAAAGTCTTAATGTAATAATTGTGACTTGGAACTTGTTCTTAAAATTAAAGATACTAACAGCGGGAAGACTAGTTTCCTCTCTCGTCTCCGATACTTTTTTCTCTTCTTTAGGATATCTTTAGGATACCGGCTCTTACCTTGTGTCTACAGAGACCTCCACTGACGAACTTTCGCTATTACATTATTACGGAAGTATTGCATTAACAATTTCTCGCACGATTGCCTGATGGAAGCCTCAAAAACAAACGTTCGTGGCACGTGCGAAGTGCTAGAGTTGTCCACGTTGTGAAAATTATTACGTGAAATTAATCCAATTCTGAATAATTGCTTCGATGATTTTAAAATACTTTATAAGAAAAAAAGTTGTGTAAAAATATATATTAAGATATATATTAAAATAGAATAATTCCGAAATAAATTAATAGAAAAGTGAAATATATTGATAATAAAGGATGATTAATGGAGACATATTCTTCTTCCATTTATATTTTGTATCGTCCTTATTTTATTATGTGCTACAATGAGAGATAGAAAATATAGAATGCTATACATATATCTCTATATACATGAATATATATACTTTCACTTCTCGCTGTCCAAGAGCGATATTTTTCTTAATGAGATGGAGCATGCAAAATGTCTTTATAGAATCAAGATAGATTGTGCATTCGATGACTCTTGAATTTAGAATACAATAGCGAGATAAAATATTAAATTACGGATAGAGATGCAATATGACAGATGGATGATAAATGTTGAAATAAACAGTGAAACGAATATCTAGATTTATTATAAATACGTTGACAATTCTTTGATTATATAGTAAAGTACAAAAATTTATTTATATTACATTATAAAAAATCAATGTAATCGAAAACAACTGAAGAACCACAGAGATGCATGTATTTTCAATGTTATCAAAAAGTCGAAAGGCTGTGATATGTTTCCGATATTTTATTAAAAATAATAAAAAATATTTTGCACTTTTATAATTTTTTATATATATATATTTATCTAAATAATCCAATTATTATATAAGTTTTCTGATTATAAATAGTTCTTACAGTTCTTGCAGTTATTATTGGAGCCCGTAAATTGTTTACCTTTTTGCATTGTATATATATATTTAAACAAATTTATTTTTACATAAATCGATGTAAGTTAAGGAGTGTTATAGAAAAATATCACGTGTGTGCTCAAAACGACTCAACACTACTTTTCTAATTCAGTCACAATTCTCTGTTATGTTTGTAAATACAT
>Ga0157363_1002391_pt1 | contig 16527 bp, 5 predicted proteins | sample AttsexASBM1_FD_111477 | JGI IMG/M metagenome (GOLD analysis project Ga0157363, IMG submission 111477) | Fungus gardens microbial communities from leaf cutter ant in Ribeirão Preto, State of São Paulo, Brazil - Atta sexdens ASBM1 | ecosystem: Host-associated > Fungi > Mycelium > Unclassified ... | reverse complement strand
TATAATACAGATATTGTATTCTGTTTTATAAATAATATTTTATAATATTTAAATATATCTTCCTTTTTTTATATATATATATATATATATATATATATATATATATATATATATATATATATAAACTACTTTAAATTGTATCTTTCACAGAGTCTCTTGATTTTTAATCCTCTCTTTCTCTCTTTTTTCTCGATTCTTCTATCCTTATTCTAAATTTTCTTTTTAGATTCATATATTTCTTAATTCGTGTAAAGCTGGAATTTAACATTGAGCTTTCTTTGTTAGAAAAAAAAATCACGCGTATCTATTTACAAATATTTATTAATAATATATAATGATGTCCTTTTTCAATAAAAATTAGTTGCAAGCACAGATTTTACTGACTTTATTTATGACTTATCGCTCGTTGTTACGCGACCTATTTATGTATTATTCGAGAGAAGATTAGAAAGATTTCCATCAGAATTTTTTGAAGCTTGATAACCCGATGAGCGGTATTATATAAAGCGATTATAATCTTCGCTTTTTTGCACCACCTATACCTGCTGAATATATTCCGCTGTCGCAAGACGGAAAAAAAGTAATATGCGAAGAATGAGGTCAACGCAGAATTCAAAAAAAGCTTACTGCAGCACCGCTTCGATAAAACGTAACCATTTTTCTGTCGCTCATTTAACCCTTTCCAATAATCATTTTATATGCGTAATGTCGAAGAAACCCATTATGTAAAATTTATCTGAATAAATATCGATGTGTCTGATATGAAAGATGATTTACAGTGGAATCTGGTTACAAGGAACTTCATCGAAGTTCTAATTGAGTTTGTTGCGCTGAAATTATGCCACATCGAATTGTCTACGTCAAATTATGTGAAGTATCCCGTATCCTTGCTCTGATGAAATCGGAGTAAAGGAGTCTTGTAACTCCTCTATCGCTCTTTCCGGCAGATAACAATTATCCGAATAGAACTCAAAGGTCTTCATGAATTAGAGAAACATGTAGTCATAACTTATTCTAATAAAATCATATAGAAAAATAGATTCGCGATAAATTCATAGAAAGGCAATGCGGAAATTAAACACGGAAGATCAATGCATTTGTATACAAAATTTACAACTAATTTAAGTATTGTAATAGATTTGTAGCATTGAAACAGACGTAGACCGCGAATATAACGAATAAAAATGTTTAAAACACGGAATTTTTTCTTCATATTTTCTTCTGTAGGATGAAGAGTTAAGATAGATGTGGTTAAAGTTTCAACATTCTGTATAGTTATAGAGAGAGAGGGAGAGAGAAAGACAGACAACAAATTACATTGGGCTCAGGTAGACGGGAGATCGATGATGCGTGGCCTTCGCGCATCGTGCTGGAGCACGACGATGGAAAGGAGAAAGATAACGAGAGCGCAGAAAACTTGCAGCTATTCCCGTCTCCAGGAGTGTCAAGGGTCGCTGACTCTCTGACTGCTGCTGCTGCTGCTGCTGCTACTGAGAGCCGCGCTTTCGTACTGCTCTCTCGAAAACCGTCGCCGTCACGCGACGATCGATCCGGTCGCGACACCGCGAGCATCGCGGACTCAGACAGATAGACAGACAGACAGACACGCGGATTGCAGTCGAATACGCCCGGGCGAAGCGGAATACCGTCCTCCGATGTGGCCATCGAACGCAACCGAGATTCCCACCGTGTGACCTCGCTGACGAGGCGACTGCAGAAACCTCGAACTTAGTCGAAGTCGATCGGTTTGCTTCGCACGATGGTTTTGTAATTATTGAACTTGATGGGACAGCACGTATGGTTTTGTAATTATTGTAATTATTGAACTTTATTATGCACGGGATTCGGAAATTTATAGCTGTAACAAGAAATGATTTCTATGCAAAAATATATCGAATAAATTATTTTATATGTTTTCTTTTCGAAAAGATCGAATTAAAAAATTGGGAAATTTATATTTTTTTCTTTGTTAAAATGTTATAGTGATATGAAATTTTTTGTTTTCGAATGTGAATGTTCTTCAAAAATCGTGAAATCGATATATATACGGAAGAAGCCATTTTTTAAAAATCAAAACATGTTTACATTAATACAGATAAATTAATATATCAATCTTTTATCTTTTAAACATTTCGTATAATTTCAAAACAATGTTTTTGAAATAAAATATCTTTTTTTTGAATTCATTCTTTTCTTTTAATTTATTCTTTTGACTAAATATAATATAATTTTAAATTAAATACTTTTGCTTTATGCAATCTAGTATTAAAATATATATGTTTCTTTCATCTATAAAATTTATTGTTAGGTGAAAAAATTGATCGAACTCACAATGAAAAAGTTTTCATTTACTATTACGTCATGTTCGAGAGTGTTTAAGTTATTTTTGAAATAACTTCAACTTTTTCGCGAATTGTCGTTGTAAAATAAAAAGATTCTACATCCTCGATGATAGAAAATAAATTGACGTTTTAATCCATAGAATTTATTGCTGGTTGGACTGATGAGAAAACATTTTGATCCTTACATCGTGTTCTGGTTGAAGTGGAAAAGACATTCTTCGTCCAACTCAAGGTATATGAAATCGATCGTAAACTCAATTGATCGTAATAGTGGGAGGAAGAAGAAAGGCAGTGGTTTGTCACATTCTGAAGGATATAAAAAGACGAAGTAAATTCGGACGACACATCCCTTTCTTCGAATTAGATTTGCGGCGACTGTTTCATAAGAATATTGAACGATAAAACTTCATACTTGACAATCGAGAAACGATAAATACTTACCCGTCGACATTATATAATAAACAATATATTAAAGAATAAATTTTTCAAAATCAGATTGCATATTATTTATATCATTTTATAACTCGCTATAACTTGCAATTTGTATTAAGTATTTTAAATGGTTAACAGATATGTGTATGCATGCACAAATATGTGTATGCATTGTGTGCGAGAAAGAGAGAAATAATCAACGAAATTATAAAATATATAATCAAGTGTCGCTCAATTATACTTTGACGATTATATTGAATCGTTTCCGATTAATGATACGTGAATGTCCATTCAAAATATTCGTCAAATAGATGCGAATATTTATGAAATAAAATATGATTTGTCGAAAAATTGAAATTTATAATCGATCAAATTTTAACATTTGAGTAATATAAAACTTTGAAACTGTTAAAAGTTACAATACAAAAATATTTATTTTTTCATAATTATAATCATTATGTATGCTTTTATTTTTATACTAGATTATCATAAATTAATATATATATATATATATATTAATATATATATTTAATGTTAATATATTTTCAATACTCCATCATATTGTATAAGGCTTAATGCAATCAATTTTGTATAATTTCGTAATGCATCAGTGAATAATGTTTTATTTAGTAATTTCGATAAAAGCCGAGTAATTTCTCAACGCACGAGTCCTCAAGGAGATCATTGACCGAGATTGTTTTCGCAGGCTTTCACAGATGTTTATCATCATATATGAATCGATCCATTGAATTTTATTGTATCCAAGAGCAGCAACTACAAACATTATCATATAGTGGAAATAATGGAATAGCTATTCAAAAAGCAAATATGAGGGATGAGAAATAAATCTTACATTGTTCAATTTTCTTCGATATCGCATTATCAATGCTATTTCACTTCGTATCTTATAGTACATTATTTGCAAGTTTGATGTAACATGTATTCCATAACATAATGCTTCTAATTTAGTTTTGAAATTTAAAAAACCCAATAAATTTAATTAAATAAATTAAATTTCGAACATGCAAACGATTTTTCTATATTGTCATATTATCATAAATCTCAGAAAATCGAGAAAGTAAACGTAATACGTTTAAACCTTTATAATTTTTTAAAATTTTATTTTTCCGGAATAAATTCGACAATTGTATAATCAACGTATAAAATAATTGATGGAGAAAGCGATATATTCTGCGGTATGTGAATTTGAATTTTGTAGAAATTTATTTGTAAGACTTTACTTTACTAAGAAATGCAGAAGTTTTGAAATTTCGATTTGTTTGATATAATGTAGTATTTATTCACCACAGTCAATTGAAACCATTTCCTTTCAAAATTCGAAACCGATTCACGGGTCGTCAGGATGGAATCCTGTTCAGTGGCCCTTTTAGAGAAGCTTTGTATTCACGGCTGAGCACCACCAAGCACTAAAGGGCCGATGTCCACCGCGTACGAGTAGCGGACGTTACGTTCGTTCACACAATTTATTGCGATCAGGTAGAGAGGGTACGTGATTGGAAAGGTCGCAAGCGAAGGGTTTGCCCTATATATATATTGGCTTCTTTAAAGACGAACGACTCTCATGCTTCTTACGAGCTACTCGACGAGAAAATAAACCTTCCGTAACGGGAACAGATTAAACATCGAACGTAAATCTGGATTTCAAAACGCGTTCATCTGGAAAATTCATGTTAATCTCGTGTTTTATGAGACAGAGACAGAGTTTTTTTTATTTCTGTGAATGTATCAGTTGCTACATGTTACTTCAATAAGATAGAGCTTCTAAGAATTATTAATGACTTAATGCGTTCGCTCGACTTCTCATTCGTAAATTATTTATATTTTTCAAAATTTTTCGCTTTACAAAACATTAAAAGTATATGATAATTAATTATATGTGATAATTTTCATTCCGTTTGTTATTATGTATGTGCGCCTCATTATTTACAAAAATTTTTTTTATAACTTTTATTGTAGAATTATAGAATAAAAAAAAAGATTATAAGCGATTGGTAAAAAGTAATTGAAACAAAAATAAATGCAAAAGAAAATGTTGAAAAACAGAAAGTTACAAAATAGTTACAAAATAACATTCGATTAAATTTTCACTAAGGCAGTGTTGCGTTAGCGTTGTTAAATTAATGATGACGCGTTATGTAACGTTGTTAAAACATTAACGAACAATCATCATTCTAATTTGCCACATTTAGTCGTTGCACGTTGCGCAGCTATTTGTCTTACACGAGACAATTTACCCTCCCAAAAACTCGTTACAAGGTACATCTCGGCTTGCCATTACCGGCGCCGCGCTAATTGGATTCAGATTAAAGTAGTAGCATCCTCGGCTGTCTTAGTACTTATCACTTCATACATTCAAGAAGATGTTTTTGCTTTTTTTTTGATGATTCGCTCGTCTTTTTGAAACTTAAACGATAAATTCTTTACAGATTAATAAATTACGTTAGTGCATTAGAATATATGTGTGTGTATATAGGATCAATTTGGTATCATGTAAAAAGAAACATATATATAGAGTATATATATATCAAATTAATTTGGTGCTATGAAGGATCGATTGATCTTTTGGACAAACAAACGAGGTATAAATATACGGATAATTTACAATTTACATCAATATTAAGGCTATTTATCACTCTAATGTAAGTCAAATCACGAAAACACAATAGCTGTTGAATACGCACTAAACGTGATGTGATGGAAATGTTAGAGGATGAGAGGTCGATAGCTGCATCAAATAAACACGCATAAGCCAACAAATTCAGATTTGTGTACCTACGTTCCAACTAGTTGCGAATTGTACTTATCGCGAAATTGTATGTATGTATAATTTACGTATCAACATCTGCAGAGATTCACATAAGTATTTTACGTATATTAAATTTATTCTTGGAGTCGCGAATATTATTATTCGCGACTCCATATATTTTATTTTATTTCTCTCTCTCTCTCTCTCTCTCTCTCGTTATTAATTAATATTAATTATATAAATTTTGTAATAATAATTTAGACTTAATACTTATATAGATTTCTTTAAGGAACGTTAATGAAGATTGAGATAATGAGCAATTTAAAAATTTTTGAATATTTGATTCGTATAAGTCTTATTCGAAATATATGATTCAGCTTATCAAGTGCAATATGACGTCTTTAAGTGACTTCACATTCTGCAATTACTGATAAGGTTGTGTCTTGCAACAGCCACAGGACGTCGTGACGTATTAGCCTGATGTGCTACTCAGCACATAGTCTCCATGACACTCCCACGTTGATGTCACGAATACTGGGTGTCCTGTCTGACATATGATTCCAAAGCGAGTTGCGAATTACTTCAAGCGACAGGTGTTATGTTACCGTTATTAAGTCGGCTTTAATTAATTATAGCGAATTAAAGCGACGAGTTTATTCAGAGTTTGGATGTGTCCAGCGCTATTCGTAGCGTCAAAATTATTTCTACACTACTGAAAGTGGAAAAAGATCTCCAATTCTACTTTTGCGTGAGGGAAAATGTTGCAATTTTCACGCGAAAGATAGAAAAAGATAGAAACGGAGTGCCCTATTTTACGAATTATTTGTGCTCCTTATCTTGCTAAGTTACTTTGCTCGTTAGAGAGTCAATATTTTCCAAGCGAAAAACCTTCATGTCGCGAAAAGCCGCGGGCGATCGACGATCTTATTCTTAAATTTAGTCCCTATCCGCCAGCCTATGTCGTGACAACAGCGACAGCGACAAAAGAACCTGCCATCCTTGAAGATGGTCGATCGAGCGTGATGCAGAGACCGAACCCTTTCCCTGATGGGAAAGTTACTCTCCCTCGGCGCTTATCGGATAACCATAAGTTCCAGCTAGATCAAAGCACTCATAGTCCTCCTCGTCGTGACGATCTCTCAGTAGCCGTGTGAACATAATAGCGATTCACTATAAAAGCGAAGCTTGTCCGAGGGAAAAGTTAGATGGTGGTACGATGCACTCGGGACGTAATCGACGTCTTACGTTTTACATGACGGATGATGCATTATGCATCTCGTCGTTACGATACGGCGTTGGCGCGTTAACTACATATTTTTTACATATTTTCTTCGATATACAGGATGTGCTACGTTATCAGGCAAAAACTCTAACATGTACCACGATCATTTTTCAGATAAAATTGTATTATGCAGCAAGTAATATAGTTTTGATAAACAAATTCTAGTAGAATGCGCCAAATTTAACTGTTTTCACGAAAAAAGTTGTTGCTGGCTACAGTTAATTCTGATTAGCTGAAATTGCTTAGCTACTATAGCTATGAAATTTGCTAATACAAGGATTTGCTGCTATAAGCAACTAATATAAGGACGTGATAGCAAAGTATGCATGTTTGTTACAGATCAATTTATTTAGCAGCATGAAGTTAGTTGTTATAATTATCGGATATATCAGTGTAAAAGAAAATTGTCTCCCACAGCTAAATATGGTTTGCTGAAACTGTACTTGCTACCAAATTGTTTGCTACACAGAAAACGTTTGCTGCAATGATCAATAGATTTACATAATAGCAAAATGCTTGTCTGTTACAATGATAATATTTAGGGCTCATAACTAATGGAAATTAGAACTTGCAGATACGATGTTAGGTATTCATATGTTACGACTGGAATTTAATTACCATACGCCAATTTTTGCTACTGCAACTAATCTTTTTTTTCCATGTTCTCGGTTTAAATATTAATTAAGCTATCAATAGCGATAATTAAAAGCTAGATTCATGATAACATCGTATCTTTTTAAGCATTTTTTTTAGGTTATTAAAAAATTTTGAATCGCCCTTGGGTTTTTACACATACAGAGAAAAAAAAAATTAAATTTAATAAATGTTTACTTGGACAGTACTAACTCTTAACATTTACTTACGGTAAATGAATATTTATTGTTAAATAAAAAATAATATTATTATATTAATAATATTATAATTAAGTGAAAATGGACAGATGAGATTAAAAATGCCATATTTGATAGAAGTGATTCTTTGTGCTTATAGTAATATTTTTATGAATTTATACAATTTCTAGTCAACTGTGCGTCGACAAATTTGTCAGTCTCGAAACACAGCTCTAAATCGGTACAAAAAGCTGTTTTGACCGAATATGGCATTTTTCATTCACGTATGTTTAAAAAAATAATAATTAAATCACAAATTAATAGTTCTTATCAAATAAACATATGTTTACATTTAATAAATATTTAGCTAGTATTATTAAAACAAATATTTATTAAAATTTTATACATTTTTCTCTCATAAAATTTAAAGATAATTATTTCTCAAAATAAAGACCATCATGTTAATCATTTGTTATAAGTCTGCTAAATTTAGTCTCGACATCTATCATTCATCTAAATAGCATCAAAGTCCTACCGCACCTGGCATATAGTCCTTGAACCGATTACGATCTGTTTCGCTTAATAAAACATTTCTTGCGAAAATGATGGTTCGAAACTGTTGAACAAGTTGAAGCAACTTGTCGTGAGTGCTTCGCGTCTAAAGAGCCCAAATGGTACCTTGAGACCAAATGATAATAAGACCAAATCCGACAGCTAGCAAACTGGTGACAAGTTATCGAACATGGTCTTTATTTTGTGAAGTAATTATCATTGTTTCTGAATAAATTGTATATAAAATTTTTTTTATGTAATAGATCAAAAAGCTGCACGGAAAAAATAAAGTATCTAACAGTTTGGTTAGATACAAATCTGAAAATAATTCTATTAAAAAAAAGCTCTTGTGAAAAATAGTATCATCATAGGCTTGGAAAGAACACTTGGAAATTTTATTAAAGTATTAAAAAATTTAAGTAGATAAGGATTTGAAAATAATTTTATTAGGCTATTAAAATAATGTAGGACACTGGACTAGAATATCAAAATTTTTTGCCTTATTCATTATGCTTCAGTTTTCTATATAATAATTTTAATAATTATTTTCAGATCTATATCTACTTAAATTTTCAAATAATTCAGTGAAATTGTTCCTTTCTGTGTCTAGTGATATTATTTTTCACAAGTGTTTTTTTTCAATTAGTCTAATCTAGTCTAGTAATCCATAGCCTGCTGTCGGAAGATATTTTCAAAATGAGATGCTCCATCCTAGAAGAGTCTTTCCAGAACCACTTCGGTGTATAAACCATTTTTATTCGTCATATAAAAGCGACTCAGGTTTCTCAATTTATTTTGGGATGCCTTTATTAAATCAAAATGAATTCCAAGTGAATAAAATTTTCAAAAAAGAGACTCTGTTACCTATGTTATATGTCGAGAAATGCAGAAATATTATAAGGTTTCGTAGTAATCGATGGGCGAGTGTTCCTCGGCAACTATCGTTCGTAAATATAATTTTGAAGGAGTGGTCGGAAGCACGAATACATCTCGCGACGAAGAAACATACTCGAGATCCGATCTCTGCTCCCTGAATGGATATCGCATTTCTTTTCCCTTTTCAAACCACTCCACTGCTGTGATTGCAATGGGTTTCTCCACGCTCGCGCTCGGAATTGGATTTATTTGAAACGCTGTTAAATGTCACCGACAACGCGTGTTCTCAGAAACAAAGCTAGCAGACAAAAATTTCCATGTAACATCGCTCTTCTAAACAAAATAACGTTCCGCATTTTAAAAAACAGGCTATCTAAATAAAGAATATAGAAATAAATAAATTATCTAACAATCAATCTTCTATAATTTTCTACAATGCGAAAGTATTTTATAAATTTATGAGGATTTTCGTAAATAATAATGAAATGAGACAAACAATATGTTGTTATTACGTATTTATGATCTAAAAAGCCAAAAGATTAATGCAAATATAGAAATTCTGTTTGCGTACAAGTATCTCTATCGCCATTTTTTTTTACTTCTTAAGAATACATGATTGTTTTTAAGCGGCGCACATTAACGATAAGATTAATTATACAGTATGCGTGCTGGAATGCTTTTATCGAAGCGTAAAGGGAAATAGTAACCTGCTTATGTCGTGAGTGCTCATAAATCTTTATATATCGTAAAGTGCGTTCGCGGTAGGCGATGATTGTTGATACCTTCGAGGATCTAGGAAATTGGATTCTCTTGACAAACTGTTTAGAACCTCCCTTCTACGAGTTGAACGTTGATAGACGGTGTTACGGATTTTCCCAATCGCACGTAACCAGAGCTGCCGCTATTTCGGATTTTAGATCCAGAGATTGCCTGAGATATACTTATATCAGTCAATATATTAGTTTTTTCTTAGCGTTCAATCTGCGTATAATAAATTGTACAGCGTCTTAAGTTTAAAAAAAGTTTGTTAATTAATATCTTGTAAATAACAAAAAAAAAAGAAATTTAAATAAAATAATAAAATTAACAAATTGGATAATATGGCTCAATAAATTTAAATTAAAGGAAGTATTTAAGAAAAGCTACGAGCCAATGAAACAATATTCAATATACGTTTATATGTAACAATGCAAACGTTTCGATATTTAGGTGTTCATTCTCAGTGTTGTTAATTTATTGTATAAACCGCCAATAATTAAGTAAACAGGCTGTTGGATACATATTTAAAAATTTGTATAATATTCCTTCTTTGTATTATTTACTTGATCCCATGTAACAAATTTTATTCTTATTATATGAATTGAGAGCTGAATATAGATAAATAACACATTCCGTTAATCTAATAATTAATATAACAATTAGTTATTGACTGGTAATAATTGGAAATTCCATTCATTTTAAATGTCCAAGTTGTATCAAATAATTAAAAATGCTGATAAATAATTATATAAGATAAAGAATATGTATATCTACCTAAAGTGTGATATATATATATATATATATATATATATATATATATATATATATATGAGTCCAGTGTTAAAACGCAACTATTTTTTATAATAAGTAACACAGTCAATATAGCAATATACGATTTTAAGTGAAACATTGTTTATAAGCAGAATTAAACGTTATTATATGTGTCACTAATAAATTTTCAATCTTAAATGACAATAAGAACCATGTATCCTGTTTGGTAGGAATAGACTAGAAAAATGGGAATAGAAGTAAGAGGGAGAAGAAGATAGGAAGTGGGAAACAAACAAAGAGGAACTATGAAGGAGAAAGAGATTGTAAAATGTTTAAATAAGAATCTGGTAGAGAAAAATAAGTAATGAGACTCCGTCTCATTTCGTCTATTTAAATTTATTTTTTGTCTCTTTATATGGATCATCTCGGAAATCAATCTTTTATTGTAAGAAGACTCTTTGTCTAAAATTTTTACATCGGTCCAATTAACTAAAATAAAAATAATAAAAATTTTAATTATTTTTATTTTAGTTAATTAATTCGTGGACTTATAATCACATTTAAATATGCACTTCAAATAATTCATTTTAAATAAACATTCTTATTATTTGTTCTTTATTTTTAAATATTTTTTTTAATTCGAGGTATATAATTTTAATTGTATTTTATCATATTTTCAATTTATTTGTCAAAATATTTTGCTCTTAAAATTGCTCTTATAACTTCAAATTTTGGTCGATAACTTCTCCATCTGATTACTTTGATGTTTTTGATGTTAATCTGCAGAATAATTTATAGAATTATTATTACAGAATTAATTATCTTTCATACTAAATCTCGAGTCTTTTTATAAAAAAAAGTGGCTGTAAGTAGGAACAGCTAAACAGTCCGTCCGACGAAATGTGCGTCTTGCTGACACTGACGTTAAATTATCGCGGGATTAATCGAACTTCTTCCTCTACATTCGTTCTTATTCGCCATCGCATGAGTCCCATATTTCTTCGATTACTGGGCGAGGCGTCATGCTTTTTTGCTAGATCAGCTCAACGATCATTTGCACCCTTTTAGTTGCGTAACATCGACAACATAGGGCGGTGATCGCACACTCAGAAAGTCATTTTGAGAAAACGGACGAGAGTAGAATAAACGATACTCATGTGTATATATGTGATACGTGCATGATCAGAATTTATAATCAATTTCACTCAATAAGCAGAAAACAGTATTGAGATTTAGCATTAACCTTATCTTAATTTTTTACTCTGTTTCTGTTTGTTTGCCAGTTAATTAATTTAACAATAGCAGATATTAATTTTCATATTAATATTTTAATTTCTTTTAAGAATGATTTAATTTATACTTAAGTTAAATAAAGTGGAATCTTTTATCAACATTTTAATCAGTTAATAATAATATTATTAATAATTATTTAAGTATTATTTAATAAATAAAAATATATATACACGCACTAATAACTAGATAATTTTAGCTTACTATGATTTATGATTAAAAATTATAAATTTGAATAACCTATTCTATCAATTAACATTAAATAGGTACAAAATTATAATAGTACAAAAATTTCCATATCGGAGATAAATTATTGATATTTGGTAATAATATTTAAAATATTGATAAAATATCTACATTTCTATAAAATATCGATTTCAAATACTAACACTTTTTTTTTATTCTATCGATGCTTTAACTGCTTTCGACTTGCGACATAAATGCACGGCTGGCCTTCGGCTACTAAACACAGGCTCTTCAACTATCAGCGAGAAATGGAAATGGCGCGGTGTTGATATCTGCAGTACCGGCCACGAAGTCCGTCTTTGTCAGAAAGAGGCATTGATGTGTCGACGCGTGTGTCTGTTGCGCCACGACGAGGTAACCCGTCGCCGAGAGAGAGAGTTGTCCGCGCAACTTTGCATCCCCGTTACATCTCGCAAACCGGGTGGCCTCATTCGCGACAGTGTCATAAATCGCGACAATTTTCGAGTCGGTCATTCGTAGAAACGCGAGCAGAAAGAGTATTCATACTCGCATCACATTGAGAGTCTCTTTTTATTCGTGCATTACTGTCGTTTAAATGCACGTCATGCATCGTACTTGCATATGTTAATTTATGGATACTAAAACGAGAAAGACAAATAAATATTTTTTTATTAAGTATAAATTAAGATATTGATCGATATTTATTCCTTTTTTTATTTTAAGACCGTCTTAATATCTTAAGATATTAATGCGATTTTTTGAGTATTCTCATATATAATTCTTATATTTCATATATATTTCTTATATTTAGGACCGTCTTAAGCGTTATGAACAATCAAAGGCTGATATTCATAGTGGAATCTTATATTTAAGATTATTTTAAGTGCAGTCTTATGATATCATAAATCAATCAGAGAACCGCATTAGCACTTTAAGACATTACTTAAGACATTATTTAAGATGGTTTTAAAATAAGAGCGGATTATAAATACCAGCCAAAGAGCCATATTAGTTTCTTAAGACATTACTTAGGACGGTCTTGAAATAAGAACAAAAACTATGAATGGTATTCATAATCGTTTTTATTTTATTCTCTTAAGACGCTAATACGGCCTTCTGATTGGTTCGTAACTTCTTAAGACTGTACTTAAGAAAGAAGTTTTGAATATCTAACTATGAATACCGGCTTATGAATATCGCCCTTTGATTGTTTCATGATATCTTAAGACTGTACTTAAGACAATCTAAAATATAAGAATCGACTATGAACCATTAATTATATAATAAGCTGCAATTGCTATGATATTGCTATAAGTGACTAAATTTCATCCTTTCTCCTTCAATTGCTTGTCTCAAATTATCAATTCGTATTTCTTCCTTCACGTTAAAACCTTCCTCGCTGCGTAGAATGATTGTTCACGCTTCTACCCTGTCCTTACATTGATTCTATCCCATCGGTGAAGAGAGATTCTTACGCTTTTATCCTTGCATCGTACTACCCCTACCGAGAGAAAAGATCTTCATGCTTTTATCCCTCACGTCGTATCTTCCTTTGGCGAGAAGAAGAGATTCTTATGCTTTTACCTCGATGTCAAAACCTTCTTTATCGTGAGGAAAACATTCTCACGCTCCGCGTTACACGGAGAATGAAGGAGAGAGAAGCTGGAAGAGCGAAAAAAGAAAAGACTTTGGCACAGTTTTCTCTATGCCGACGTGACCTACTGGACTATCGATTCGCGTAGGGGTTTTTGGCAAGGGGCAACAGCGCGCTTAATTTCGAAATCGCACGCGACTCTCTTATCGAATCCAAAAAGCGCAAGAGGAAGGAGCCAACGGGAGTTCAACGCAGGGAGTCAATCTTTTGTTCGTTCGTGTTGTTTCATTATTTTATCCGCGATACTTCCATGCTCTCTCTCTCTCTCTCTCTCTCTCCCCCCCTCTCTCTCTCTCTCTCTTACTTTGTTTCTGTCTCAATCTCTTCGCTTTCTTACGTTTCTTCTTTGTCTTTCTATATCATCCCTTTTACTCGTTTGATTGTAATCACTTCTCTTCCCTCTTCATTTTATTTTCTCTTTTTGTCTTCTCCACTATTCATCCTATTCGCTAATCGTACCGTCCGAGTATAATTATCTTTCTCTCACTTCTTCCATTATTTTTATTCGCCTTTTTTGGCGACCATCACTGTGACAACTATTCCTCTTGCATTTTATGTCGTTTTTTGTTGTCACTTCTCTTGCCTTCTTTCATCATTTTCTTCCATCTCATATCTTGACTGTTACTATTCCTTTATTTTATTCTTTTTTTCTTTATGCGAAATTCTTTTTCTCACTAATCTCTTTGCTGTCTATCCTTCTTTAGTTCCTACTTTTTTCACTTTTTCTAGTTTTTCTTAAATTTCCTTTTCCAGCAGTTTTTTAAATTTGTTTTCTTGCGTTTTTTCTATTATTCTCGTTTATCGCTTTTTCTTTTGACAGCTGTCACTATCCATTAGACTTCATCTTCTTTTTCTTTTTAACTTCCTCTCGCATTTTTTCCTTTTCTATCCATCTCACTTTTTACCTATTTTTGTGCCTATTTCTCATTCTCTCGTTGACTCTATACATCTCGTCTGATTTTTTTTTTCTGAAAGTACGATCCCTTCCTCGGTGTTGCTCGAGACTCGCGTATTGTTTCGCGATATCCGCGTCCTATAGCATCGCGAAACAAAAGACCGACAATGCTGTAGCAGCAACAGCAGCAGTACCAGCCGCGGTCTACCCTTCTTACCTTCGACCCGACGCGACGCGTTCTCCGACGTTCCGAAGTTTCTTCGAAAGTTTCTGCATATGAATACCCGAAATGGAACCATTTCATAGAAGGGTCGATAATTTTCTTTTCTTTTTCAAAGATTTATCGCGATTTTCTGGGAAAAAAGCTACCCGGTATGTAAAGGTATTTGAAGTGTAAATAAAGTATTCAAATGATTCTTTTCATTATAAATCTCTCCATTCAGCACTTAATCTTTCACTTTTATACTCGTGTTTTTCAATTCATATGATTCGGATTTGTTAGACACAAGCTGCTTTAATTTTTCGTACATTTGCAATGTAGAAATTTTATAATTATTATACATTGTTCCTTTCTCAGTACACGGAAGGGAAAAGAAAACGCCAGCTGACACTATCGGATATAAATACATAGAAGTCGGTAGGGAGGCGAAATGGGGAAAATACGAATTCGATTTCTGCGGGTCAACGCACACGAAGTATTCTCGAAAATTACCGCTTGGAAAACTTGCTTTATGGTTTCTTGTATGACGTTACGTTATACGAGCCCGAAAGTGGAACGGGTGAGAGGAAAATGATTCGATCTGGTGCAACAATGCAGAAGACGCAACGACGTGAGACGCATCGAGCCTGTCGACGTAAACGGGAGTTAAGGAATGGCGTAAGGAGACAGAAGCAGGACTTGTATATTCCGTTACTTTCCGCATTCTTATACGTGCCTTGCATCAGATCAAACGACGCTTAAGCGAGGAAGAAATTGTTATACGTATACGACCCTGCGGCAGAATTTTTCCTGTCACGTGCAATGTGTCTAGTGCATGCTTGCAATAAAAAAAGTATCTAGTTCAATGTAATAATTTCACAAAGATAATTTTTGATATAAATATCCATACAATATTTTTTATTTATAATATGTTATATACTTTATTACAAGATACTAATGTATTTGTATAAATGAAATCCTTCAATTTGTTTATACACTAAGAAAAATTTTTGATTGAAAATAAACAAATCAGAAAATTCTGATTGGTATACATAAATTTTTCTGGTTTGTTCATTTTTAACCAAACATTTTTTTCAATGTATAAAAATGGATAATTAGTACTCGAATGGATAATCAAAAAGTAAGAGATGTATCGCTCACTCGGCATTCATGAGAAATAGCTGCAATCAAAATAATTTGCAGGCGTAATACGTGAGGATTGCAACCGCAGCATTTCTTGGAAACGGAAGATTAAGGCTCGTTAGAACCGCCAGCGTAATTATTTTTAATTGGTGACATTATTTGCTAGACCGTTAAGAGAAGCCTTTAATTAAGTGTTTAAAAGCTTTTAATAAAAGAACTTTTAATAAAAACGTTTGCGTCTTCGCGCGATTCCGGTTCACTCGGGGAACTTGAATTTATACCGATTTAGAAGCTATAACGGAATAAATAAGCTCGAAATAACTTTGTACTACAGTCAGTTATATGTATGTTTCTGTCTTCCCTGTCAATTTAATAATTTTGTATATTTTATAGATAATTAAAACGAGATATAATTTGTTAAGTTATATCTCGGACAAAATGATTTTGTCTCATTTATTTCTTTTTGAAAGAGTCACTAAAATAAAATCTGTAAAAAAATATGTAAAAAAGATAATAAAGAGGAAAATC
>Ga0157363_1002390_pt1:0-15000 | contig 16534 bp, 3 predicted proteins | sample AttsexASBM1_FD_111477 | JGI IMG/M metagenome (GOLD analysis project Ga0157363, IMG submission 111477) | Fungus gardens microbial communities from leaf cutter ant in Ribeirão Preto, State of São Paulo, Brazil - Atta sexdens ASBM1 | ecosystem: Host-associated > Fungi > Mycelium >... | reverse complement strand
CTCATATTTTTTTGCTTCTCTTTTTATACAGATTTTCATTTCTTGACAAAGTACCGTGTACTTAAACGAGTAAAGTTCATGAAAAATTCAAATCTTTTCTTTAATAAAGAAAGGGCTAATGGATTAAAAATAAACGACGCACATCTTTCTTGTATCTCGTCTTGCATAGTTTATTTCTTACTTTACGTTCGTTCTTATTTCCTCGCTATCTTTGTAGAGAAAGCTTTATATGTTAATCCACGAAGATGCAGAGACCATCGTAACATGTTCGTCGTGCGATTTTAGAAATTTAAATCTCAGCTCTGATGGGAAGAGAACTTTCATCGTTATTTTTAGCATAGAATAATGTTCGCACACTTGAAATCGAAGAACAGCGTCGTTATAAATTGATTTTGCTATATGAAATAGCGTTAGTGGAATTATTCGGAACATTTTTTAACATTACGCATTAATGTAATAGTTATATTTACATAATGTTATATTTATTACTGTTTATAAAAACAGTATATGCGATTATTACAAGATACACTTTCTTGAGTTTGTTAAGATCTTAAATTATTTCGCGAATGGAATAAACAGTTTTGGAAAATTACGTCGATAGTAATATGAATCGAATGAAGTTAAATAGGTTTTCAATCTGACTGCTGTTACAGAATAATGAATTCATTCTTCGTAGTTTAATTTCCGCTTCCTGAGTCTCTCATAACTAAATGTGAAATGAAAATTGCATTGCGTTGCATAACACAGGAGTGAAATCGTTTGACGCAATTTTATATCGCATTGCATTCGATGCTTACATATTCTTTACGCATTCGTACTGCATCTGTTTACATCCGAGAATCTTTATCCGGCATTTTACTTGTTGTCACTTTCCCTCGTAGCGCGATCGGGACAGAATGTACGATCATTGCTTTGCATCTCTCAACAAGATGCGACACTGTATATTGCATTCCTCGTGAACTTTTGTCAATTATGTACCATTAATGTCGCGCATTACTGCCAGAGAGAACCACGTCGCATTTGCTCGTTTTAGTAAACTACAACCACGCCCGAACTTCTCCGCCAAGACGATCACTAGCCAAGCACGATAAAATACGGTTGGCGCATTGAATATTAACAAGTTGCAACAGATAATGACCTTTCGTGAAATTTTCTCCAATGTAAAATTAATTCTAATTTTATCGACGATTTTCGATCGATATTGTTAGAAAAGTCTTGATTAAAATAACTTGATAAAAATATTTTTAAATGTATCTTTTAGAAATCATTTGTATATCACTTGTATGTAATTTATCATACGCATAATGATGAAGATTTTTTTCTCACTATTACAATTACTTATTTTATAGCAGAAAATAAATTCATGTTAATATTAAAATATTTATAAAATATATTATGTTTTTATTAAAGTTGAGCGTTTTTTTGTATTATATCATTTCATTGATGCTTGCAATATTCGACTAATGGAAGCCGCGATGCTTTATGTAATATTCAAATGTATAATCTGTGATCGTGACCGACATATACAGGTGAAAGGGATGAGCAGCGCAAGAACAAGAGCGTGACGTTAAATAATCGTGCTTCGGCGGTATAATCTCGTAAAGAGCACGTGAGCGGAAAAGCTACCCCCGTTTTACGATGAGGGGTTGGAAAAGCGGCAGGGAGTTAGCGTGGCGAGGATTGGTGCACGCAGTAGCTGGTGGCACAATCTCCGGTAATGATTGGTTGTCATGGAAACGAGCCAAGCACCTACCTCGCCCTTTTTCCTCCGGGCAGACCGAGCGGCGTGATCGTCGCCGGCGTGCGTCGCGACGCGGAGCGTCGCGTCGCTGGCCTGCAACACGGCGCCGACGCCAGCAGGACCAGTATCGGCCTCGAGAGTCTGTACCCCCCGCAGCAAGGCTAAAACTTTCGCTACGAAAAGAGATCCACGTGAAAATCGTTTATTTGATATATTATCTTTGGTCGCGACAAATATTTGTGCTTTTCTCGATATGTATTATTTTTATTAACTATATTATCTATTTATTAATATTATATTGAAGACATTTAGTTATTAATTTATATAATTAAAATCAAAATGATGTTTATACTTATATATATAATTTTATTAGATAAGAAGCATAAGAAATTCTTGCAGTCTCTTATGACTTGACTTTTATGACTTTCTTCCGACTATTGAAACTAATGTAACAGCGTACTCATTTGGGTATAGAAAACTACAACTCACTTGACCTCAATTTCAAGTGCTTAAGAAAGAGGTGACAATAATAATGTAACCGTTAATTATTTATGACGACTTGTCGAGTTTCTTGATATTGTCAGCTGTTGCACTTTTCTTCGCAACGACGGATCGCGACCGTGTGCTGTCCATTGTCAATCGTAGGTTCAGTCTTACCGATTCAATGTGAAGCCAATTATAGACGTACTGACAGTTTCTTATCGCCTTTATCTGTAAAGAGAACAAATAACTGGCAATTGCTTGTTGACGTCACGATGAGTTGTAATTATTTCTTTTCCGTCTTCACTTGTTTTCGTCTCTTGATTTCTTTTTAACTCATTTGTAAAAACATACTTTCTTAATTAATAAATTCGATTATCGAGGTCCTGTTGAAGCAGATGTATATATATATATATATTTTTTTTTTTCAATGTCGCTTAATTTAAGTTTAACAATAAAAAATTAATTAAACTTCATTTATATTTCTTATATTTTCCATTCATTTTTTTAAAACTGAATTCTCTTTCCGCTTTAAAACGACAGTTGAATAATGCTCTTCAAACAATTTCCATCTCGTTTGAACGAAATCTCTTTTTCACGGTAACAAAACGCGTGGGCGACCATGCGCGACAACGTCGCGGACAATAATAGATTTTTGCAGTAATTTCGTATCGATAAACGGAAGCCGTCGTTTGCGAAGAAACGACAATTTAGGTCTCTCGGCGAATATTTCGCTCAATGGACAATTTGTAGTCACTAATCTGCCACCTTAATCGATGGTACTACAGAACGCTCGGAGAAACTTTAGTAAACCAAAGTTTCCCCAGCGCGCCGTGCACGTAGTTTTTCAGAAGGAAGAACGGCGCGAAGTGCGGGGATGTGTGTGGAGTAATCGAAGTTTAGTTTTCGGATAGCTAGAGATGCCACGTCTCTATATGTGACTATGGATTCTAAAGACTTTATTCTCGCCTACAGTGAATTGCGATTATAATTGTTTCATTACAACTCGGTTCTTTGTACTTTGAAAATCGTGTTAATGAATACTTTTGACGTCACCGGCATGTGATAATTTTATTTTTAGCAACGCGAAGTGTAAGCGAATCATAGAATCGATTTGACTAGGCTGTGACGTCATTATTTGAAAATTAAAGGATTAAATCCAGCAACACGCGCGTACACTTGAGTTTAAAAAATCTCAATGTTTTATCCTTTCGAAAAATTTGTTATACATTAATCTTCTATTTTTCAATATAAAAATGTAATTTTTATTATATTCGTAAAAAAAAGTATCGAATATAAAATTAAATTTATAAATATTTTCTTCTAATGGAAGCTGCGGCAAAAGACATTTAAACAAATGTTTGATATAAAGGCCATGATGTAATGCATGATTAAAGACAGATTTTGCGAGTTTCACAGTTAAGTGATTTCGATGTGGAGTAATGATTAATACAAGCGTAATCTAATTTTTCATGATAAGAATTTTACAATACAGTTAAATCAGTAACATTGGTTTCATTCATTGGTTTTAAAATATTTCGCAATAATGCTATTGAATATTATTAAATATTTTTATGGATATATAATTACTATCGAATAATAACGGGTAATAATTAATTCAATCAATTATAAATATGGATTGTTGCTTAACGTATTAAATTTTCATATTAATTCCACATCAGTTTTACTAAAAAGATTTAAGTTTAAAGCATTTTCAAGGAATTTCAATTAATATTCTCAGTAATTATCAAAGTGCATTTATCAAAGTAGATATATGTACAGCTTAATTAGATATATATTTTGCAGTTATATTAACATTCTGATAATACAACTTATAATTGTCTATCTTAAACTTCTAAGCATTCAGATTTCAGAAGATATTCTATATTATAGAATATCTATCGTATATTGTGAGGCTCATAGCAATTTTTCGATATATGCAATAAATTAGCGAGAACTCGTAACTCATTTGTTATTTATAACATTACGCTTTAATGTGTCTACACTATACGTTGTTAGACATATGTTTTTATATTATTATTTTTCCGAATAATAATTACTTGCAACATATTTATTCTTATGATTTCAGAGGTGCCTTCTCCGTGGTTCGACGATGTGTGCAAAAAAGCACCGGTCACGAGTTTGCTGCAAAAATTATAAACACCAAAAAACTCTCAAATAGAGGTAAGTGATCATCATATTCGAACGTTTCACTTTTGAATCCGAAATATTTTTTTAAAAAAAGAGAAAGATATGCGCTCGTTTAGAATGATGAGAAAAGAAGAACTGTTACTTGCTTTCCTTTACATGATATAAATACGTACAAGTCGAAGACACAGAAAAGAAAGGTTCTTCTTCTCGAACGTTCTTTTCAGAAACGTTTGAAACATTTCCGAGGCAACAGCGTTCGTATCGTCATCGAAAATTTCCATTGCAAAAGAGCTGCTTTCATATCTTTATGTGGCCGTTTCTCTCGCATGGTTACTCGATTGCAGAAAATGTGCAACATACAGCAACATATGTACATAGAACTGTTATCTTTTATAATTTATTATATATTTCTTTTACATACGTTAATATCAAAATATTGCAGTTCTTCGTTACTTTGTTAATTGTTTTTTCTATGTAAATTAACACCATAGAAAATGCTAATCTATGTAGTATTTTATTTTTATGTTTTATTATTTTTTATATAATTACTACAATATTTTGAAACAAGAATAAAGACATGAAAATTTTTTTCTTTTTATTTCATTTTTTTGTTTGTGATTTTTTTTTTAAAAGATCTTTAAATATGATTCCATTAAAATGTATGTACATACATAAAGACGAGAAAGATCAAAAACTTGTGTCATCAACTTGATCGAGTAGCTATTTCCATTTTGCGTTTTTTGCGATTTTTTGTGATCAAGCATGGATTTATGACAACAATTCGTACGACGTGTCTAAAAGCAATAGCTATACGATACGTCGCGCCGTTGCGTTGTCAATCTGCCAACGCATTCCTACACGGGACCAATGCAGTTACCAGTTTGTAACAAGATCGTTGGTCCGGAAAATTATACATATCAGCCTCTTTTGAAATTCAATTCGCTTTCACGCTACACGTAAGAAAGCAGTGCTTTCGAATGACACGAGATGGAAATTAATTTTATTACATTTTATTTCATTTATTTTATTGCAAAAGATGAGGTGATTCATGATACAATATAATTGAATTAGGCGAATTAAAATCCTCTGTTTACAAATTAAATGACATATAAAGATAGCGAATCAGTTGAATGCGAGTACATATATTGACATATGCTTCTTCTTTTTTTTATTTTCTTTTATAAGATAATTTTTATAAGATTGACCTTTACTTTAATTGTATTGCTATTTCTTTCTCTATAAAATTATTGTCTCTACTAGTTTCTTGCAAAACTAAATTTAACGTATAAATTTGCAAGTACGCATGATTCGTAGAATGAGAACATGACCGTCCAAAATAATTACGCGTAACAATTCTGTTCGTACGATTAACGAAGTATTGTTTTGATTACTCGATTGAACCATTTGAACACAGTGCAACGATGCGAACAATATCTAACACAGTTCTAATCCGAGTACGCAAATGATCACTATCGCTGTTTCACATGCACATAAATGCATTGCGGTTAACCATCGTGAAAGAAATTCCGAAAGCATAATGTAATATTCACAGATAATCAAATAGTTAAATAACAATGACACATCAACCAAATAATTATGTTAATAGTGTTAATAACATAAGTATCCGCAAAAAATAGATATCACCAAATTTTAATACAATTTTTTTAACATCTCTCAATAGTGATAACTCAAAGAATCATATTGAGATGAATAATCTCTTTAAAATTAAAATTTGAATATCTTTTGACAACTAAGAAAGTAAAAATTGAGTTACAAAAAATATTTTACAAATTGACGGACGTCGTTTAAAGATATAGACTTTGAAAAATGGAAAAAGAATTTTTCAAATTATTATTATATTTAGGGAAATCAATTGCCCGATCCAAAAAAATTATGAGTTTTTAAACTCATTTATTTCCTAACAAATACATATTTAAATATTTTTCTATTATTTTTTTTTCATAAAGTTACACATCATTTTGAAAATTAAAAAATGGCCTTTCCTGCTTATTTAAAAAACGAATTGGTATACGAAACTTTATTAAAAAAAAAAAAACTTAAACTTTAAATATTAAACTTTAAATATTAAAAACTCTTATTTTTCCAACAATAACATAATAAGGAATATATTCTCTTTTAAAATGGAAAAAAAAACGTTTATCGATAATAAACATTAGTTTAGGCAGGTACAAACAAATCGTAATAAAATAATCCATACGGAACATATGTTTTTATCTTCACTTTCTTTTTTAAAACATCTTACAATAATTTTTTAAAAAGTTATTCAATTTTTTTTTAAGATTGAATAATTCACATTGCCTTATTGAAATAATAAAAGAGTTTTAAGATTTAAAGTTTATTTTAATTTTCGTTTTGATAAAATTTCTTCTTAATAATTTTTTTCTGAATTATAGATTTTTATTTAAAAAAATCCGTTCGTTTTATAACATTTTTTCATGATATAATATTTGATGATTTCACAATGAAAACATAACTTTTTCAATGAATGTAATGATATATCGCTCTCAGTAGATTCTTCTGGACCAGACCGTTGCCTCGTTTGATCAAGATTCAATTCCTATGCATTGAGAGAGAGAGACAGAGAGAGAGAGAGAGAGAGAGAGAGAGAGAGAGAATATCGCAAAGGAAAGTCGCGTCTCATCTTCGCCGCGCTGAACGACTCGCGAGCACTCGGAATTGCATAATTTCCTCCCGCGGAGCTGGCGTACTCGTTTCCGTCCCTCGCTTCCTTCCCCCTTCATTCAATTTATAGCCATTTTCTGCGGGCACGATGCGGCGAGATAAATCTATCTTTGGCATCGCTGAGCCGAGCCGAGCCGAGCCGAGGCGTGGTAAAAAGGTAAAAAGGTGTCAGGGTAAAAGAGTAAATCCTCCCTCTATTCCTTTTATCCTTCTGCTCTTCTCTCCTGCATCTTTCTCTGTTTTATCGTCTCTTCCTTTCCCCTCCCCCCTCTTTCTCCTCTCTGTCTCTCTCTCTTTCTATATCTCTTTTCCTCTACCTTCTCTCCCTGTCCTTGTTCTTTCCTCTCGGACAAGAATCGCTTGCTCGTGCGAATCAGCTCAGACTACGACCTTGCTCCAGTAACCTCTTGACCTCTTGACGGAGGCCGCGGTCTCCGCAATATGGCGTACGCGCTCTGCGCAACGAATAAAACTCGCATTCTAGAAAGGAGAGGGAAGCAAATAGCGAGCTACAGGAACCAATCGTTGCGATGGAGTAGGAGGAATAGGAATTCCTCGATTTCCTCACGAATCGACTCGCGCTTGACTATCATTTCCCATCATTTCCGATTCTGAGACACTGCGACCGAGTATGACACGGTGCACTTGTACTCTCCGACATGATCTGAGGGATAGAATTCTTTCCATTTTTTTTGTGATGCGTGTTGAAACGCACATGCGATCGTACTTTTTACTCTGCGAAATTATTTACATATAATCCTGCGGATACATATAAGTTTGTTTATTCATTCGTTCGTTTATAAAGCTCTTTGTCCTCGCAGCGAACGAAAACAATCAGTATAATTAAATTAATTTGTGTGTGTGTAGATTCATGCATTCGCGATCAAACATAGAGAAATGACGGTTGATAAAAAATGCATTATTACAATAATAATTTGTAATAAACTGCACGACTAATGAACTGTTTATTTTATAATATTAATTTATAATATTATTATATACTTATTATTGTGTTAATTTAGTTTTTTGTTTAATTAGGGATATGTTTAATTTTGTTTTTATTTCTGTTTATATGTTAGATATAATAATAATTTCTTTTGTTTTATAGTTAATCCTAGAATGACAGTCTCAGGTTGACCATTTATTTTATAACGTAAAAATTAAAATATGTTTTAATAGAAAATAGAAATCATGTCATAGATTATTTACGTGAACAGTTAATTAAAAGGCATACAGAGAGAATGTAATGTCACATATAAATTGAATAATTCTAGACAATCTAACAATAAGTTAGGCTAATAATTCGTATTTATATTCGAATAAAATGCACGAATTGCTCGAACATTTTTATCTAAAAGCAGAAAGATGACCTAATTCTATTAAAGAAAGATGAACGAAATCTTTTTTTACCATCTGAAAATTATTATATGGGATAAATTTATTTGAGACTCATTTGAGCGGCGGAATTTCCGCTACTTTTGGCGCGAATAATTAATCGAGCGATATGGTTGGGATTTCGTCGGTGTCGCGATTATTTGAATTTCTAATTTGCGGCTTTGGTTCACAAAGAGAATCATGAGTAGACTGAGCCATGTTTTCTGACATATGCACGCTAATATTCATGTTTTCTTCCTTTTTTCTAATCTTTATTTGTCTTTTACTAGAAATTTTTGACTCCGCTTAATCTTGTTTTAATTCTTTTTGTATTTTATATTTATAGAGGAATGTCATATCATTTTATTTTTTTTAATAATATTTCTTAAACAAGAGCTAAAAATAAAATTTGTTAAATATAAATATAAACTAGAAAATGTCTTCGAACAGATTTTTATAATATTGCAATTTTGCAATGATTATCTTTTTCATAAGATAATTGTCTTACAATACAGATCCCAAAACTGACACAGTTACACAGCAATGCCACATATTTCCATTCTTTTCCTTTTAGAAAAATCAAATCATGTATAAAATTGTTAACATAGCTATAGGTAACAAAAAAATGAAAAAAAAAATTAATTTTTTGTTTGTTAATAAGAAAGCTATTTTTCTTACGAAGTTTCCAACGGAATATTATATTCATTGCTGTCCGGAAATCATGAGGAAAAAATGCATCATTATCCTTGTAGCCTTATCACGCACGATAGATCAAGGGTGCCTTGTACTTTCTCTGCATCGACTTGCGTAAGCCAACGCGACTGTATAACGGTGGTTTTTATTATTGACGCTTTCGTGACACATTCGTGCTCTATTGGATGGGAGAAGCATTACATCGGATGGATGCTTCCTAAGAATCGGCCTTGCGACAAAAACGATCAACCTTTCGATGATGGACACCCTTTTATTAGGAGATGCTTTAAGGATCGCATATTAATATTCATCTTTCCGATAACACCTTCGTGAAACGCATGATTGCCGGAAAAATGAAACTGATTGGAAACTGTGTGGAAATGTGATTTTTCTGCACGAGAATTCGTTTCGTATCTTGAAATCATGAAATATTAACTTTTTTAAGCTTTCGTAAATATCGATATTGTAAGAATAATCCACAATTACTTTTATATTAGTAATGATACAATTTTATTTGGTGATTAATTGTTTGTATTCTTCGAAATTAATTTTATTAAAATATATATAAGAAAAATTTATATATGTGTTTTTATACGCTGGTTGATTTACAGTATATACAATAGATTTTCGTTTGGTCGCTATATGTCAGTATGCATAATTTCTTATAAAAAATACATACACACATATGCTTAAGGATAGATTGCACAGAGTTGTCTATAACGAGATAAAAATAAAAAATATATATTTTTCTAACGAGCCCGTTTATTATACGTAACCTGTTGGAAATGATTCGCTCAAACAGCACGCGTACATGTACACACGCATATATATATATATATATATATATATATATATATATGTATGTATGTATTGTTCGCAACCTTTCTCTTTCTCTCTCTCTCTCTCTCTCTCTCTCTCTCTCTTTCACTTCATTTTATCGCTTTTTATAGGTATATGTTTTTATAGATCGTGTTAATTATTGGTTGGAGGTGAAGGTGATCGCAAGGGCTGTTATCGATTAGTGGATTGCCATCAAGTGATAAATAATCTGTGAAATGAAATAGATTTATATGTTTCTCACTCAATGATTATATGCTTTTATTTAATCAGGATGATTCTTTATTGGTTGCAAATAGAAATTAATGTTGCCGATATAGTTAATAAGCGTGCTCACGTCTATATAAAATGCGAGATAGTTTGCGGATTATGGAAAAGGTCATGTTACATCAACTTTTTTTCTTATGCAATTGGATTTTCTTTATGTAAGATGCAGTGGTCTGATGTATCTGAAGATACTATGATATTTTGAGGAAATTAAGGAAGAAAGATAAATAAATGAAAGAGATTATAAAAAGCGTTTTGTTTAGCTCGTTTAGCTACATTTGTGCTAATGATTGAAAATTATATTTTTATTTGGCAAAAAGTCTATAAAGAGGACAAGAAAAATTGAAATTTCAGTGGCGATAACGAGTTAGTAAATGAAATAATCCGCGAATATTTCATCGCGTGACTTATCTACGTGTAATTGCAACTTGTACCTACAATACCGAATGCAACGTTACGTGCAACTTTATTCTACTCAGTCGTGAAATGTGTCGCTGAAATTTGTTAACCAATTTACGTATTATTGTGAATACAATTATACTACGTTTTCTGAGTACAATTGTCTGCGTAACACATTCGAAAAATGGTTATAATATTTATTATTATCTCGAGCTTGAAGCAATGTATTTAGATATAATATTTCCTTAGTTGCACATGAATATGGAATCAAACACAACTCTCTTATTTCTCTCTCTCTCTCTCTCTCTCTCTCTCTCTCTCTCTCTCTCTCTCCCTCTCCCTCTCTCTCGGTCTTGCTTATTTATTTTTTAAATATTTCTAATGATTTTTACTTGTCAATTTATTAAAGTATTGATGATTTAATTATTTTTTTGTAGAAATTAAGATGAATATTATATCAATGCTAAAGCAATATAAAAAATAAAAATAAAGTTATATTAATAACTACATATTGCTTTGTTATATATATCATTAATTTACGTCTAAACACGTTGAAATTATAAGTATAGAAGGTTTATTCTGTATTCTGTCCGATATATACAGTACGATTAATGCGTTTGCTGTCAGTCACTGAAAAAGTCGATTAGCTATATATAAATCTTACGGAAAAATTACATATAAAATAACAACAGGAAATATCCGTGCACACATACTGCAAATTTATGATCGATTTATTAAAAAACTGACGTAGGATGTGAAGTCTCGTGACGTCGTAGGATAGTGTTGGTGTTAATCCGCTTGCTATAATTCAGCAAGAAAGAAAAATTAAATATTCATTTAGACGATATTTCTAAGCGTATGCGTGTTCTCTGTAGTTTTTTCTTCGTCAATGATTACCTTCCATGTAGCTCGTAAGCGAGTGAAACTCTTTAGCATATTGCGAGCGGAAAATTTGATTCTGTCAAGTAACCTACTTTTTCCGTGAAAAACGGAAAATGTTTGTCAATTTGCGTGATGTTTTTCGTGCTACTTGTACACTTTGTACTTATCATTTTCGATACTTCAAACTCTCATTTTTTATGTTTGTTAAGCAATTAGAGTATATAAACTATCACTGAAGAACTGATTAACGATTGTAATGAACGATCAGCATTTATATGATCTAGGGAATTTGTAAATTAAAAAAAAAAATGATACTGTTATATATATGAATGTAAGCAGTAAATCTTTTATACATGAATTTAGAAGCGATGTCTATTTGTCTTCTTAATTATAATAATCCCATATAATATTTTACATAATATATGTGTATTACATATTACATTAATATTTTACATATTATATATTATAAATTTTTCAAATTAAAAAGTACGAGATAACCGAAAAAAACTCGATATTCTATCATTATATATTTTTGTTGTTGTTTCGATATTGTTCATTATATCAGGACACGCCATTTTGAGCTATTTTAATCAGATGGCCATCAAATATTACACAGGGAATCGATTCCGCAGTGTACGTAAAGAGGTAACGGGAAATGATCCTCAAAATGAGTCTATCGTCGATAAATGTAATTCTCTTGTGCCTCTTAGTGAATTAGCTCTGGGAGAATTCGTTGAGAAATCTTATTACGAAATTCGATTCTATTATGATGTCCGGCGATCGAACATTTAAGGCAAAATCTGGGCAATTAATATTATATTACACGAAATTATATCCGAATATTTTTATAATTTTATACAAAAATGTAATTAATTGTGGCAATGAGAGAAAACAGCAATTTGCATTATCAAAATTACGTTATCTAAATTACTTTGATTAGTTCTCTTGAATTTATTAATGTATTGTGTTACACATATTTAAATAAACATTCTTTCATTACAGATTTCCAAAAACTCGAGCGTGAGGCGCGGATATGTAGAAAACTACAACATCCAAATATTGGTAAGTCAATATTATTTTTGTCAATTTTATCGTGATACATTAAAGATGACAAAAAGCTATAACTGTCTCACCGTCGCATGTTAATTTTACACCATTCTCGAATATATGTTATTAGAATATAATTAATTGAATTACTAATCGATATTGACGGTGAGTCTTGAAACTTAATCTGAGTAGGCGTTCCAAAATGAAATGATGAATAATCTGCACGTGACACGATCGTGGTATAAGTACGTGGCCTGCATTGCGAGTAGATATCGCCCATTTTAGTCAGACATGCATTCTCTGCATTATTTCTTTCCAACAACGGTTGCGTAAAAATTAAGTATTTTCATTGCGAAAGAGCATTTAGTACAGTAATATTATGAATTGATTGAAACAATCAATACTAATTTTATTTTAAACTTTATTTAAGTATATTTAAATTGTATTATTAAAACTTTGTGAAGTTCTATAATTGTTTGCTGTGTTTCTCAGGGGATATATATTGCAATTTTTTAATATAATTTAATATAATTTAATATAATTTTTTTTATAACAATTATATTATACTGCGCCGATAAATATCACAAAAAATCGAATATAGATGACACGTAATATTGGAATTCAATAGAGCAAAAGAGAGAAATGCATAAGCGAAACGATGAATGAAGGATGACTTCGTTTTTTTACATTTCAATATTCTCTGATGTTCTTCATTCTGTATGTTTCGGTCATCATGTATCACTGGATATTTCTTTCAAAATTGATATATAATATTTAGGAAAAATTTTCCTTCTGAAAGATTGCAGTATTATGTCTGTTTTATTATCTAAAAGAAAAATAAATATTTTTTAAAAATGTATATATGCATAAATATTACAAAAAATATTGCAAGTACGAACGTAAATTTTATAATTCAAAGGAGAAAAAAGTAAATACAATATAATATAATACAATACAATATAATATATATAAAGGTGTTTTATTTAATATTAAATTATATAAATAAATTTAATAAAATTGTAATTTTAATTAAATATTTATATATTTAAATTTAAATAAAATTTATTCTTTCGTTCTTTATAAAGAACGAAAAATGTTGGTCTGCATAAAGCCATTATTGCGACAAGTTTTCTTAAGCAAACATTTGTTTTATCCTTATTCTAATGTGCGAAATTTGCGTACTGTCTTCTTCTGCACCGTTATAGATGTGTTATACACTTTTATATGAAGGAATCGTTGATCGATCGATATTTGTCGAGAGAATAGAAAATATTCATGTTCTGAGTGGTGGAATAAATATGAAGCGGGTGGTCAGACATTTGAGATTATGGGATCTGCATATGGGATCTCATATTCACAGCTGTTAAGATACATAGAAGCTCGTTAACCATCTCTTAGGAGACTATAATTTCCCGATTAACTTGTTTGAAAAAAAAACTGTAAAAATTTCTGATAATCTTTTTTGACTTTTCTGAACGCGTATGCAAAATCCGTATTATTTTCCACATAAAGGCATGATTAATGTAAAAAAAAAATTATCAGTAACATATAATTAAATTATCAATAATATATCACATTTAATTTGTAAGTGTCAATTTTATAAATATTTTTTTGCAAATTTTGCACAGAATTTGAACACTTTTTATATTTAATTTGATAATGTAATCTTAATTAAATTAAATTATACTCTTATAATATACACACGCATGCGCGCATATACATGTACGAAATCGCATATTGCTGAATATTTGTTAAAATTAATCAGTATAAAATAAATTGAGTCTAAGATCTAAACAGTTAATCTTTCATATCTTGAAAGATTAACTGATTAGTAATAATTGAAAGGAATTAATTACATTTAATTTATTTACAATATAATATATAAGTCACGATTTCAATTTGTTTGACAATTGTCGAAAAGTATGTAGATTTAATTTATTATAAAACAAGATTTCTAATCTCTCACTAAGCGTGATACTTAAATAGCGTTTCAAAATAGTGTAAAAAGTTAAACGCCGTTTCAGACGTTGTTCCATTCGTGAATAAACTGTCGTTGCACACAATGTTGCATGTATGGTGTAATCTAGATAAAATGTAAATCGCGTCCCGTTCTATTCGCGCTCGTTCTCGTATATTTAATGCATAATGTTGGGAATGCAATTAATCTCGTATCTCTCGTCATTATACTTTTGACTCATGAATTACCCCCTGTTTTTATATCATTTTAATATATATGTATATGTGTGTGTATTTATTTATACGTGTGCGTGCGTGCGTGCGTGCGTGCGTGCGTGCGTGCGTGCGTGCGTGCGTGCGTGCGTGCGTACGTGCATGCGTGCGTGTGTGTGTGTGTGTGTGTGTGTGTGTGTGTGTGTGTGTGTGTGTGTGTGTGTGTGTGTGTGTGTGTGTGTGTGTGTGTGTGATGG
>Ga0157363_1002389_pt1 | contig 16535 bp, 8 predicted proteins | sample AttsexASBM1_FD_111477 | JGI IMG/M metagenome (GOLD analysis project Ga0157363, IMG submission 111477) | Fungus gardens microbial communities from leaf cutter ant in Ribeirão Preto, State of São Paulo, Brazil - Atta sexdens ASBM1 | ecosystem: Host-associated > Fungi > Mycelium > Unclassified ... | reverse complement strand
TGTTCATTTTAGACTTCACTGTTAAGTTTGGAGATGAGGTTTAAAATTTTTTTTATTTAAATTTAATTAAGGATGTTTTACATATTTTCAAAATAGTAACAAAATTATGAAAAAATTATAACATTATTCTAAATCACGTTTAAAAATAATACGAAAAAATTATATTGCGATGTATGAACTAATTGTCTAGTAAATAAACAAAATATTTATTTGTTTTTTTGTAACTAATTAGTGAATTGCATTGAAACTTTGCATAAATTATTTTGAAATTTAAAGTATTTATAAAAAAAAAATGTAAATTTTTTTATCATTTTTTAAATTTTAATTCTTAATAATAAAAATAATAGCAAATAAAATAAATAAACTACAAAAATGTGTTATTAAGCAAAAAATCTAATCTTACACAACTTTTATATGTATAGTTTATTTGAAGCATAAATATTAAATATATTTCCAAATTTAATTTTCTTTTCAGAGACTATACATCTAATACATATCCTTAAGAGAGATGGATTTGATTATCATTGACTTGATTATCATTTGATTACCATCAAATATTTGAATATCACAAATTGATATTTTTGAATCGTTTAAATTTTACTCTCAACTCTCTATTATTCTTAAAAAAAGGACATGATAACATTAAATAATTGATAATATTTATTATACTGATTGATATTTTATTTTTATTACATTCTAAAATCTACAACAAATTTTTCAATTTTATAATTCATATTTTATTAGATAATGACTATTTCTCTTTCTATCATTAAAGAAGATTATTATCAAAATTTTACCATCTTAATAATCTCAATAATAAATTTTCAAATATTTTCAATAATGAAAAATTTCTCTTGAATTTATTTATTTTACTATAACTTACGTCGCTAAAATATGTTGCCGAAATTTTAATTATATTTTATTTTTTTAATAACGTTTCTAACTTAAAATTAGTTTTTGTTGAAACGAATAATTTAAACAAATACATAAAGATACTTTACTTAAATGTTTTCTTTACTCAAATGTCATCTACTAAAATTAATTGGAAAAACTACATATGAAGCATTATATGTTGATCAAACGCGCAGAATATTAAAAAAAAGGAAAAGAATTATTAAACAGAAGAATCATATAAACACGACAGTCGTTTTAAAGATTTTATAAAATCTATAAAACGACTGTTCTTCGTCTAAATTTTTCTTATAATTTTTACTTATACGAATACGAAACGGGATAATACGAAACCTTGATAAAGAAATTTACTTTAATAAACGCTTATTATCAGAAATAATGCATATTAAAAATCAAAATTATGGTTTAAAATTACAAAGTGATAACATACTCTGTAATAAAATCGATAAACTCTGAAATTATAATATGTAGAGGAGAACGTAATATTATGTTCAATGTATAATAGTCCTCTTAATAGTCCTTAATATCGCCACTATTAGATGATAAATTCTAATGATTATTTATGGAATTATTTTTTCAGTAGCTCGCCTTACACAATAATGCTAATATATTAATATTAACACGTTAAATGCCACATTAGCCTAGTTTTCACTGAGGTTTCGAACGACAGGGGAATGCTCGACTGTAGTTGGTTGGTTCTTACATTCTGATCCGGATTAAACTATCAGTGGAAACTAGGCCATTGATCTAATCCCTACGGACCGGCACTTTTCGTTTACGCCACGTCAACCTATACAGATCAGCGCTCAACTTTTTGTTTACTCTTTACCTTTTGTTCATATTTTAGCTCACGCACTGCGCATGAGTCTCTGGATGCGTTCCGAATTTCGCATCAAGCGCATGATGCATCATTGTCTTTGTTGTTCATCAATTAATAAAGAAGGATAAAACAATAAATCATGCGTTTCATGCGTAATTCGTAACGCATCTTCTGAATGATATTGTCTGGTGTAAACGGAAAGTGAAACAAAATAGCCTCGGCAGTTAATATACAATAACCAGCGATTATTATAACGCATTTTTACTTGCAAGCATTTCGAAACGTTTTCAAGATACATTTTAGCATTTAATTACATATATTCCTTATTCTTTTTAAACTTGAGAATATTATCACAAGGATGTGTACATATTGTGATTTTGAATGTATTATTTATTATTTTACATTTTATTGGGCTATATATATTTCAAATTATACAAAATTAAACAATAGCAAGGCAGTTTGCCAATGTCTCTTAGCATGTCAATTGTTAACAGTCTCTTATTTGAAGTTTTTATAAGAAAATAATTATTCAGCGTTATATTGTAGCTCTACTGTTAATTCATAATTTATATTACATATAAAATAATCAAATAAAAAAAAATATACAAATAAAATAAAAAAAATAAAAAGATCAAATCGGATCTAATATCGGCGCGTAGATTCAAAATATCCTATTTTTTGCAATTTGTAGGTAATTACATGATTAATTAATTCAATAGATTGCAATAGTGAGTAGTATATCGTGTATTTTGTTCTTCTCGATTATATCAATTTATTGTTCAATTTGTTCATTCTGTTATTATCAGTAATTAAAATAAAATGCAGAATGTCATGATCGTGGTATAACATTTCGTAGATAAGTAATTGTTTCTTATAATTATCAAAAGATAATTAATAATTTCAATAATTCATCTTATTGCAGTTCTGTATTTATACTTTATAATAAATACTATTTAGTTTATTTTTGTTTCAATGTTTTGTTTATAATCAAAGGAAATAAACTCTTTGTAAAATAAGCTAAAATTATTATATTATGGTCAACTACAAGCACACTAAATGTATATCATCGATTGTGAACTTTTTTTTTTTATACTTTTGTTATTCCAAATTATAGATTCTAATTTACCTATTGAACATCGTGGAAATGTAGATAAATAGATAAATATAGATAAATAAAATAAATAAATAAATATGCAGATAAATTCATTGTTTGGAAAACAATTCTTTGTTTTTTATTATCAATATAAACATGTCAATATATTTTAGAAAGAGCTTATAATGTTAAAAAAGTAATATCATTTTGTTTTCTATTTTTCTAATATTTTTTTTACAAAAAATAATAGTAAAAATATTAAACGTAATAGATAGTATTTTTATATAAGCATAGGAATAGGCTCGGGTTAGAGGAAATTTGCTGACCTAACATGTTCGTGCTATTGCATAAAAACTTTCCATTGCATTTGCTATCTTTACTGTTAAATTTTCTTTTGTCATATGAGTATGAAGAAAGTCCGACATATTTCTAGTAATCAATTGGCAAAAGTTAGCTATCATTACAATTTTGAGAAACATGATAAGAGTTTCACGTTTTGAATCCTTTTAATGCTATTTTTTCAAAATTTTGGCATCAACCAACTTTTATTAACGGTTCGTGTTTAACACGCAGAAATACGTTGCAAATAATAATAATTTGTTAACCAAGTGCTTGGGTAATTCGACTAAGATTATTAAAATAAAGATTAATGTATTTTAAGTTATATTTTTGGCTATATATTAATAAAAATTTTATAAAAATATATTTTAAACACAAATATATTTTAAACTTTCGTTTTGCAGGGCAAACCAATACTTCTTTTTGCAAAATTTGTTTATTTCGTGCAAAACAAATAAGTTTAGTTTTTGAGAGAAATTGAACATGAGGGAACTAAATTTATAACATGTACCGCTGAGGAAAATCTCTTTAAAGGAATAAAATTTTGAATAAGTACTATAAGAGTTGTCTAAATGAACCATACAGTTCCATACTGTGGTTAGTTTATTATCCTCAATTTATATATATATATATATATATATATATATACTTCCTTGTTTTTTTCTTTTCTTAATATTACGTTATAATTGTTTTAATAACATTAAAAATAAATTGTTAAATATATGCATTGTTCACAATAATTCTAGTAAATACTGAATATATTCTATAAAATAATTATAATGTATGAAGAAAAGATAAAAAAAACAAGGAAGTATATAAAAACTAGATAATAATTTAATAGTTTCGATAATATTAATGATAACAATTTCGAGTGATAACATATAGTGTATATATATATATATATATAAAATAGAATCGAATCCTGCTGTATTCTTTAAAAAACAGAAAGAAGTTTTCAAAAGTTATAATAAAAAGCATCATAGCTGTAATTTTCTCGTTGTATTTTGCTGTAATGGCGGGAGTATTTGCTAATACAATCGTAACGATTATTGCAATGTAAAAACATGTAAAATTAAAAGGCCTCAATATGTTCTTACAGGTGGTTCTTTTCGTATTCTTACCGTGTAAATAGATTTCACGTATTATATGTAGATTACATATACATTTTTTTTAAGTTGAAAAGAACACAAAGTTTTTCCTAACAGGAAGTTTTGTGTTCTTTTTAACTTACTAAAAATATATAATTTATTTAAAAAAAATATCTTATTTCTAAATAAGGATATTTATTTTTCTTCTTTAAAAGATGAGATCGCTTTATAAGAGAGAATTTGACTTATATATTAAAAATGTGCTTAGCTAATTCTACAAAAATTCTATTATGTCATAGATATCATTGAAAACATGTAATAAATTGTATGAAATTGGCGTTACTAAAGAAGACAGAAACATAATATTAGCTGTACACAATGAACTGAGACAAAAAGTTGCATCGGGTGAAGAATATAAAGGAAATCTTGGTTCATAATCTAAGGCAGTTAGAATGCCAATGTTGATAAGACGTAACACATAACATATTTTTACAGTAAATTAAAAAATTAACAAAAAGACATTGAATAATGTTCCAATTTATTTGAAATAATTAAATTTAATTAAATAAAAATGTTTATTAAATTAAATTAATTTAAATTTAAATTAATTTAAATTCTTTGAAAAGAAGTAAGTCTTTGAAAAGAATATAAAGTTGTCATTAAATTATGATAACTTTAGCTTAAAGATTCATCGTTTTTTATAATATCTTTTATAAACTAAAAATTGATGTAATCAATGATTAACCAATACTAATTTAATTAATTTTTTCCATAAAAAGTTTAAATAACAATTTTATGTTTATTTACGTATCTAAGGCAAATAAAGACGTAATAAATTTCCTTCAAATAGTTCATAAGTTATGAGAAAATTTAAAAAGTGAAAAATTATCTATAATTTTATATGTATTTCATGCAATACAAAAGAATATACATATACATAAAAAAATTTATTTTACTTTAAACTAAAATTTATACAATACATATAATGATATATAAAATTATAAAACTTTTGTTTCGGATTTTTGGGACTCGTGTGTACCTGAATACATACATATGTGCAAATATATGTATATTGATATATACTACCATTTATAAATTCAGAAATGTCTGTATTTACTCACATCTTGATAATAAAAAAAAAATAATTTTAGAGAAGTGTTTAAAAATATGTTTTGAAGAAGCCAGTTAAAGCTAAATTCATTTTAAATTTTAATTTTGTTTCTACAGTATTTTATTCCTATTACGTAAAATTAAAAATTAATGTGTTTTCAATATTTGTGTTTTATTTTGAAACTGTAGTTTGATGAAATACTATCGAACAAAACAAAAAAGTATTTCAAAATAAGCTTCCTATATTTTAAAATAATTTCTTTAAAAAAATTGATACGATAATTTTTTACAATAATATCGAATTTTTCATTTTTACAAAATATTTTTAACTTCAAAATCAGAGTTTACAAAAAAAAAAAACCAAAATTTTTGTTATAATTGATTTGTATATAAATTTTTCAGAAACTTTTTCAAGTTTTTGTAATTTAACTTTTTGTGAAATGCGCGAAAATGATTTCTGAACTTATAAGCAGTAGTGCATATATTTATGTACTTTTTCACATATCACACAATATTATATGCATACACACGCATATACATTCTCTTAGGTCTGGAATCAGGAATTAGCAAACATTGCGCAAACGTGGGCCTCTCAACGCAATTACAATCATGATGCATGCAGAGATATAGGTATATACCGATTTATACATTCACGTATAACTATAAATTAAATGTACGATTTATTAATTTATTTATTATTTTAATTTAAATGTATATACAGATAAATTTCAAGTTGGTCAGAATATAGCCTAGTTATATTCTTCTAGAAAAAACAATTCCACTATGCGAAATTTTATTGAAGGCATATGGTACGATAAAGTAAAAAAGTTTGATGCCAATAGAGTTAAGCAACCATTTGAGTAAATATCTTTTTAATATTAAATATTCTAATTACATATAGATTTTAAATATATTGACAAATATACTATATAAATTAATTCTTCAAATTGCAAGAAAAACCTCTTACATATCTGCATCATATTTACATTATATAGAAAATAGAAATATGTATTGCATATAAAAAATTGCACGTAAATAATATTAAACTATTATAGTATCAATTAAAATGTTTTTAAAGATTTATAACAACATTTTTAATGCGATTATAAAATAAATTATTTGTAGAATGCAAGTGAAGACAGATAATTATATCCAAATAGTCTGGGCTAAAACAACAGAAATTGGTTGTGGATTTATAAGATATAAGAATAATCAATGGAATATGAACTATTTAGTTTGCAATTACGATCCAGCTGGAAATATAAGAAACGAGAGTATGTATGAAATTGCAAATTAAGTAACTCTGACAGATTAGAAATGTAATAAAAGAAGCGATACTGAAGAAAACAGGAAGTTACAATATGTATTGTCAATCAAAACATGCAGTTACAACTGCATAATAATATTAATAAAGAGTAAAATAATATTTTCTTCTTTCTTTTTATTGTATCTTTTCTGTCTTTTTTCTCTTTTTAATATTTCAAATAACATTAAATTCTTCTATTGTCTTTGTTATAACTTTCTAACATAAAATGAAAAATAACAATATACATAATTTTTGCTGTTTTAATGTAAAAATAAAGGTGCGTAATGAATAAAGAAGTATGAACTTTTTTAAACCTTAAGATAAGTTTTAATTTACAATTGCATACATAAATTTAAAGCAATGTTTTGTTTAATCTTATTATTCTAAACAAAATAAAAATAAAAATATAAGTATATTATATAATTTATGAAAATCATATTTTTATAAAATATGTTGAAGCCTCTCTTTGTCATTGTGTATCCTATAGACATCTATATATTAGATCATTGATTTGTTTAAATACACGGATGCAAAGGATATGTTTAGAATTCATGCATGTAAAGCAAGGGGGATACTAGTGTGCATATATTGTAATATATCCATGTATATATTACATACATCAGTATATCGAACATATACTATTATCTATCAATAGCATTTATATTTCTTGTTTCCTTTACACATATACAGGATATCAAACTGCCAAAATTGAAATTGAATTTAGGATCTCAAAAAAAAAACAAAATTTTCCTGATTTGCTTATAAACTCTTCATTTTTAAGAGATATTTAAGACTTTTTAAGTTGTTATACTAGAGAAAAATGAATAATTTTGTTAATAGTTTTAATTATTAGTTAATAAAATATCTACTTATTATTTAATAAAAACAATTTTTTAATTATTCACAAATTTTACGATTTTACAATTAGCGATATTGTTTTGTGGCTGAAAATCAAGAACAGAGATATTCGTTTCCATCATAATTGTAAAATAGAATAAAAATAAGAAAAAGTAAAGTAGACATAAATTATGTTAAAAAGTAACACTAGAAATTTAATGATAACGATATGATTGTAAAGAATACATAAATCATTAACAAATAACTTTCTTATCTAAGATTTTTGCGCTGTAACTACACATTTTCATCATTTTCTCCTAAAACATCTCATTTACTCGAATTGCATCCTGATCCGGCAGATCCCCTCGATTAACGGATTACACTACTCGCACCTTCTTCCGTTTACAAACTATTCATCCCCGGGCAGTCCAGCCTGTCGTGATGATGATTCTGCGAGCGATTCGTAACTTTCAGGTGCGCGCAACAACGAACGTCAGCGCGTATTCATCGTCTTTGAATTGCGAATGGATACAAGCGATCCATACATCAGAAAGTCAGCGGCGCCCCGGGTGTGCCCGTGGCTTCCCGGTGAGCGCGAGAACACTCGTCCTCGCGCGAGAGAATGCGAAAGATCTCCCGATGAGGAAGCGATATCTCGCGTAAAGCAGAAGGAAAGGTGACTGGCCATTAGGGGTTCTAAACGCTTTTTAAAACCGGATTCTGGGAAAAACGTATCGAGTGTCAGACGCGCAACAATGACGCGGGCAAACATTCTGATATACAGGCCCACCCGCGGCGTCCATCGCTGCACAAGAGAAGTGATCTGCGACATGGACAACATAACGTGCAGGTAATGTTTGGACGCGCGCAAAAGGCGAAAAGAATGAACGGCGATGGCAAAAGCGGAAGAATTTGTATTCGTTGACAGCGATTTCCTCGGAGCAACAGCTATTAGACAGAATTGAAACGATTGTAAATTCATTGGGAATTTAGGATGTAAAAGTATTACTCGCGATTGCTGATTCCAATATACGCATAAAAATTGTTAATGTATATAATAACAAAGTTACAATAATGTATATAATAAAAACATTCTGCGTAAATAAATTGGAAATTGATTAGTTTTCACATATAATCCTTACAGATATAATAATACTAGCTAGAAAAACAGTAATTATATCTTATTTTAAATATTAAAGAAACTATTTAAATATTAAAGTTAAATATTAAAGAACTGTTTAGTATTTTTAGTACTTTAAAAAAATAATTACTATCTTTCAGTAATAAATTGGTCAGTGTTAAATTTCTGTAATTTCCTTTAGAAATATGGGGAACAAAAGATGTCATAGACATAAAACTCAATAACAAATAATTTATAAACTATATGGTGTATTAAAGATACTCTGTAAGTAAAAATTTTATACCTTTGAAATATCCCCAAGCAATTTATTGACGATACATTGATTAAGTTTTGGAGATATATTGGATCAATATTATGCCAATAATTAAACTAAAAAAATATCCATTATTGAGTCTTGTATCTATAATATTTTTTGTTCATTACATTATAAGATAGATCTGGGACACAATTTTTCATATATAATTAGAATCTTTTATCCAGTAAGTGAAAAAAAGGTCGCAATCTGTATGCAAATATTTCACACATCCTGTATGCTGCGTCATAAAACTTCAACTTCGATGATATAAGTAAGTCGTAAAATTAAACGCAAATAGATTATTGACACTTGAATAAAAATTGTAAATTCTTTATTTTTATTTTATTTGAAAAAAATAAAGATTTGAAGTAAAATAATCAGTTGTTTTTGTCGGCAAGTGCAAAAATAGAAAGCAACAAAGAATGCTACAAATATTATTGACGGACATAGTCGACTTAATAATAATAGATTATCGGTGTAACCTGAGAGATTAGGGTAGGCTTTTCTAGGGCCATAATCCGGATGCATTTAAATAACCGTTTAACCCAAGATTACCCTTCGGTTATGAGATTTAGAATAGGTCAGATCAATAGCAAACCTGCCAACCTGCAGGAGACAATAAAGAAAGGAACAAAGAAAAAATCATAAAATACATTACTTGTAAAAAAAAGTTTAAAGTCCATGGAGTTTTTTCTTTTTAATTTAAAAACTCTAAAAAGTACTTAATGGAAAAATATCTAAAAGGATGAAATTTAATTGGCTATTAGAAAGAGGAACTTTTAGAAGAGAGAAAAGAGAATGAAGTTTCGTATCTTTGGAAAAGAACTACGAAACTTAATACAATAGATGAAGAGGGAGACCGAGAAGAAAGATTCGTACTTTAAAAAAAAAATTTTAGAGGGCTCACGATCATATATCTATAGGTCGATAGGAGGGTGTCAACGAGTCTGACAAAGTCCCAGCGGGGTTTCTGCTACCCGAATTGCTACCGGGACTCCCCGTGTGAGAATCTGGTACACTTAACGCTAAGCTACCGCAGCAGCTCCCGGATTAGCCAGTTCTGTCAGTTGCGATCGTATTCGTGTCATGTTCCGGACAGAAATTGACATTCGCGTGCCACTTATAATCCGCTTTGAATCTTTGCTTCTTAGCGTGTGCTCAATTACAGTTAAGGCTTAAAAGAAAAAAACTTAGAAAAAACTGTCGAAATATTGATGATTTTCCTAAATGATTAAGAGAAAGATACGCATTGATGAATTGTATTCTTTTAGGGAAGCAATTAAATAATAAAATTTTAATTTCATACAATATTTCATTAAAAATAATAAAATAATGAATATTAAAGTAAAATATTTAATATTTAATATATTTACAAAGAAAAATATATTTTATATAATTAATTTTGTGACTACTGTATAGCCATAAACAAATCATTTTGTAAACTGTAATTATCGAATAAAAAAAACGAATTCAAATCAAATATATAAAAGATTTCTGAAGGAATGAATTATATCCAATTTTTTTTTTAATTCTTTGATTTGAGTGAGCATATCATCCTTTCATACTTCCCTCAGAATCACAGATTCATATACGTGACCGCGAAACATCCCATAAAAACGTATTGTAATGAAAAAAAAGGCGGAAAAAGAGCACGGATAGAGAGACGCGTGTATGTTTCCGAGGGCGAAAGGGCGCAACCCACCATTCTTCCCCCTATGTCCTTTACAGTACGTCGCATAAACGAGCAAGGGGTTCTCTATTACATGAGGGGTTGCAATCGGTGCGGTTGGTGACGCCATCTTGAATTTAATCACCGGGAAAATGGTGGTAGTCTCGAGGCAACGTTGATAGACAAATATCGTTGCCTGATTTAAAATATTATAAATTCGATCATACTTATGCAAGAAATATTGCATAGAATTATCACGAAAATATTGCAATTACGATTTGTATATACAATATTAATATTACAGAGAAAAGAGTATAATATGATTATAAATTATTATAATAATCTAATCATCCGCTAATATTCGCTAATGTAATTATGAAAATATATTAAGAAGGAGATAATGATAGATAGAATTGAAAATTGTCATATGTAATTTAAATATCCAATTGTTGCAATAATAAAACACTGGTTATTTAATAAAAGTCAATTCATTTCTGTGTTTCAATTGTACATTTTAGAGAGTTGTACATTTTAGAGAATTTAAGAATATCTATTACTGCTAAAATAAAAATATATTCATGCAGAGCAATGAGCTATATTCAAATTAAACGCTGTCGATATATTATAAATATTTATTTCAACAATAAATCCCTCAATTATATAACAAATACAATATATAAATTTAATAAATATTTATAAAATATGCACTTTTTAAATATAATCAGTCTTTGATTATTTACATCACTATAACATACTATAAGTTTATGCACATATTTACAGTTAACTTATCATTTTTTCAAAATACATAATTGTTACACCTAATTTATATTAAGAATATATAATAAACAAGTCTAATTGTAAGGACTATCTATTTCAATTAATTACACAAAACAAAATACGGTAAAACTTTGTCTGAAAGATAAAAAAATCTGATTTAAGAATTCAAGGCAATTTTGGCAAAATGTTTCTAAAACTGTTCAAAGTTATAGTTAATAATAATAGCCAAGGCAATTGCCAGCATTCACTGAGAGGATATGACGCTAAAAAAAGAGATGTGAATATTTATATTATATTACATAAGTATATACATTATATTACATAAATATATACATTATATTATAAAAGAAAAATTGAGAAAAAGTAGAAGTTAAAATAGAAACGTGTACGGAAATAGAAGTCTTGGTTTGTAAGAACAGAGATAATAAAAGAGCAATAATTAAATTGTTTTTTACGTTAAATTAATTGTAAATTAGATAAATTGCAAATAAAAGATAAGTTAGATTATAAGTAGAAACAAGTATATAAATGTAACACAAAAGTCTAATGAAACCAATTGAAAAACAAAAAGATTATATAAGCGTACAAATTATACAATTATACTACATAAGTATTTTACAAATTAGAATAAAAGTATGTGAGTTAAATAATAAGTAATATGTTTCGAGAATTCATTCAATTTTAAGATGAGAACATCTCGATAACGTTAGATTAATTACATCATACTATTGTAGCGATTAGAATCAATTATATCGTTATCAAACTAGTATATTACACTGTAAAATACATGAATTTATTCTAACTTATTTATCTAAATTCGCAATTTATCTAACATGTAACGTTGTAAAATATTCGCGTCATTTTCCTTTTCGTATGATAAATTTGTCACGACAAATTCAGAGATTATCGAGCTCACAGTCTGTATCTGAAATTTACGATTACCATCGAATAAGCCTTTGTTAATTAATGCAAAATTCTTCGAATCGTTCTTGTCAAAATTCTCCAAGTATCAAAAGCTAACTGTACGTTTATTGTAAACATTAAATTTATTTATTGTCAAAGTGATCACTGTGTTCGACTTTCTATCAAAGATCCAACGTCAGATCTGATAAAGATATGGTGAAAGTTCGGTAGATTGTTGAAATGGATAACTTAGAGAAGCAATCATGCCTAATGCCGCTGTCGAAACGCGATACGAGTCGCGTACCTCATGAGTCCTCATGTGCTTCTTGAGGTGATCCTTGCGTCCAAATCGTTTTTTGCAAAAGACACAAGAGTAAGGCCGAACGCCAGTGTGAATTCGTTTGTGTCGCGTCAATTCCTCATTTCTGGTGAACCGTTTTCCGCAGGATTCGACGTCACACTTGAACGGTCTTTCACCTGTAGGAACGAAATCCTATATGTTCTGTCGAAACGATTATACGTTTTTGTCTAAAATTATTCGGATGATATGCAAAGATTAATTACCGATATTAAATGCAAATTAGAATAATTATGAATATTTGCATACAAATTTATACACGAATAACGTAAGCAATTAATCTGAATCAAAATATACATAAATGGACGTAGAAACTCTTTTTTTGAATGATAAATCTCTCTATGAATATGCAAGTATTTTAAGTGGAAGTATTGTCTATGTAGGAATTACAAATATTTTACAAAATACTTATACATTAAAATTAAAAAAACGATATAAATATTATAATAATGGATTTCCACTGCGATAAATATCTTTTTTAATGACGAACAAAGAAAATATATGCTAAACTTTGCAATAATAAATTAGAAGAATTCTTCAAAAGTTTTCAGTTTTCGTTTTTTTATATTTTTCATTTCTTTAATTAGGAAATTCTCTAACAGCTTTAAATAAAGTAAGACAAAAAAAGTAAAATATAATAAAAGTAAAATAAAATAAAAAGAACAATTTGCCAAACTAAATTTAAACGTTCTGTCTAGCAAAATATTATTATATGAAAAATAAGACTATTTTTATAGAAATGTTTAAAAATGTTCTCTAAGAAACATTTCTTATATATGATTATTTTTTACTCGTACAACATTGTAATAATATTGTATATTTGTATTGTAATTATATTGTACATTGTAATTATAAATTTATAAATTATTTATACTAAAGTTTTTAACTAACCAGTGTGTATACGAATATGTCCGGTAAGCTGGCCGCCGTTACTGAATGCCATACTGCAATGTGGACAGTTGTGTTTCTTTGGGCGCATTTTTTTCATCTCTTTAGCGACAACATCCTGTCGATGCACCATTTGCACCGCTTCTTCCATGGAATGATTATAAAGATTTAGAGGAAGGATTCCAGGATAAATCCCAGATTGAAATCCGGAATGTATCCCTGAATAGACACCGGGATGTATCCTGAGAACATCGGGAAAGCGTGATTCTGAGCTCGTAGTCCACGATCCCGCGACATCTGAATTTGCGGTCATCGAATAAGTTCCGATAACCGAAGTAAAATCCTCTGATGGTCGAAGTTCTCTGAGCGCCGAGAGATAGTTCGGTAAAATAACGTCACTAGAAGCATTGTCCGAATCTCGAGTAGAAATCACGCGCGACATCGGAGACATTGAATCCAGCGGTTGCTGCGGGTGGAAGACACGTGAGTTGTCCTTCGCACTTTGCACGATGCCAGTGGAGGCATCTTCGTCTTCAAGGGATGGCATAGTTCTAGTTGCTATCTTATCGAAGGATTTACTTCCTCTTATCCGATGAAAACCTATCAATGATGTTGAAGTCGTCGTTTCTTGATCCAATAAATTGCCATCACAGTCATCAGACGTTTCGGTAGTGTTCGTCAAAGTTGTCGATGTCGTTGAGGACACGACTTGTTCATCATCTTCCTGCCTGCTGCATGGCATACTGTGGAGTGCATTGTCAATTGTGCTAGCGATTCCGGAAGTCTCGTTTGTTGTTTCTAGATCGTTCCAAGGTCGAAATAAACCTATGGTCTTCGGTTTGGACATCTTGAGAAAAACTAAAGATGTTGAACACTTTACTTCCTCTGTCACGTAAAACTCCAGTGTGTCATATACACGAATGGGACAGTCAACACGACAGTAAGAGCTGTTCAAAGGTAACTGAAATCTAAACTCACCCCGATCTTATACTTATAGAAATATTTTCCCCTGCCTATGGCCTTTTGGGGGTCGAGCCAATCCACTTTAGGGATGGAGGAGGGAGGGATCGTCCTAAAGCATCGGTTGCAGGAGGATGAAAGCATGGACGCCGTTGGCAGTAAGGCCGTAGGTGGGTTTAGAGGGGCCTGTCGAGGGCTCGATGCGAGATACGCAGCCCCTTTGTAGAGAATTAATCGGTCGCTGCGGCCACGGGGCTCTCGCCCCTTTTGTTACGAGGGAGCACGAGTGCAGGCAGAAGGAGGGGAGGAATATGAAACGATCAGCGTGGAAAGTCAGCACGGTTGGAAAGGCAGAGAAAGATGCAGAACCGATACGAACGAATGATATCGAAGGGTCGCAAGGCCTACAGTAGGCCCACCCCGTTCACTCGAGCATATCGCTTTCTTCAAACTGTTTCGACGAGGCACGCCCGTGACACAAAATTTCACATCGACGCCGATTATTATTGGTTACAGAAGGGTTATAATTCCCGACTATTTTCATATAAGCGTGGGAGATATTATTGCTACAATATATTCGAATGATGTTAATTCGATTATTATTGTTATTATTTTTAATAATGCATACTATTATTCATTAAGTGATATAAATATTTTTATTCATGTTATTTATTGTATGCTAAGTATTTTTAATACTAATAATGTAAAAGAAAATCATAATGAAGACAATTTTTACTTATTACATTATAAGACATAAACTGAGTGCATTTGAAATAAATTTATAGTGCTTCAAGAATAAATCCAGTACAAGTAAAATGTTCATGTAAGTCTCTCTGCGGTTATTAATGCATAAATTATATTTATAAGGCGTAATTAATTGTAATTCGCAAGCATTAGTTGTACGCATTTATTAATGAAGTTAATTATATTTGCAGTATGTTCATTCTAATTGTGAATTATATCTTTTATCTTCTTATATGAATATATAATTCATGCACTAACAATCGGATTTAAATGTTTATCATAATAATACATCTGCAGCAATATTGTTATTTAAGTATTTAATAACAATATTTTTATCTCTGTGGCCATCTATCACATTCAGAATATGTTCACTCGCATTTGCGAAATAAAGAAATAAAATATTTTTGAAATTTATAAAATTAAGAAAACTTTAATATCAAATTTTCAATAAGGTTTTCATTTTTTTCCCATTTGATTTTAGTAAGCTTTGCCTCTTATGAATAAATTAATATAAATCTTTTAAACACACGTTAAAATACGATTATGTGAACACATAATAAGAATTGCAATAGACAATTAGGCTATCGTATGTCCAGTTATATCTGCGAAATCAGATTTTACAAAATGTCTTCTGTAAAAATGTCTTTTTTACCAATTTTGTCAGCAAAATAATAGCAGAAATATAATATAATAGATTCTATCAATATAATGGCAGATTAACTACCAAAATCTGCTGAAAATCTGCTTATATCGGCAGATTCTGTTGGAGAATACGTTTTAACTGATACCAATTTATCACAATTTGTTCTATTTGTTTACTAATAATTTGCATATTGCTATAATATATATTTTATTTATAAGATAATATACTGATTATTTGTATATACTAAAAATCTTTGACGATAGTACTTTGCAAAAACATGTCATTGATTTATTGTAACGAAGAGACAAAGAAAATGAAAGAGTCGACCCTCAGTAACAGATAGTCACCCCACTGATCACGTCACTCTCTTCTTCTCAACTATCGGCTGTTTCGCTTGCACTAATTGTAACGACATTCTTCTGTCAAAACGATGTTTCTATGAAATCGGCTGAGAGCCATTGATGGGCCTTCGACTGAGCCCTTCATCGCATTCATCACACAGTGTCGCTCATTTTGCAAAGGTCCTGTCGCTTGAACTTTGCGCCATCGTACAATCTTCGTGATACCATGAGTCAGACAATTTTAATAGTATTAATAAATAGATCTTAATGATAATATTTACAGGCTATGTAACTTGTTAAATAAACCTTCT